>ERZ761609.335-NODE-335-length-58791-cov-84.164329_pt1 | contig 58791 bp, 51 predicted proteins | sample MGYA00511163_ERZ761609 | MGnify/ENA primary metagenome ERZ761609 (study PRJEB28899, sample SAMN02445070) | bioreactor sludge metagenome | biome: EBPR sludge | place: Australia: Brisbane, Thorneside Wastewater Treatment Plant | collected 2011-12-16 ... | reverse complement strand
CACAAGGGGCGTCCGGGGTCCCAACCTGGGGAGTGGCCTCCGGGCCGAGCGGCGCCGGTGACGACTGGAACGCCTTCAAGTCCAAGTCTGGCATGAATTCGAACTCCACTAGGTCGCTCCCCGCCTCGCCCTTGAGTGTCTCAGAAAGAGGGCTCAGCCGACAGAAGTCACATAACCAGCCAATCTTCAACGAACCGGGATTTCTGCCAAGGAACGTTTAGGAACTGACTCAGAGTCGTCGGGTTTGGGCGGGGCTGGCACGACGAAAAGAGATGGATCGAGCCGGCCACCCAACTGCAAGTAGGTGACTTCCTGAACCGATCGGGCGTTGGGCTGAGTCACCATGCCGTCCATTCGCATTTCGAACGAGGGAGACGAGCGATATTCAAACGCATCGATCAAGAAGTCGTTCGGTCGGAGCCGAATGACCACCGGCCCGAGCCGAGGACTCTGGACCTCCAGCCCCTCAATCTTTTGTCGTGTCCCGAGAACTTTGATCGTCGAATCCCTCACGAGTTCGCCTTGGACCGCGCCCTCACTCACGAGGAACGCAAAGAGCATACTGCCGGAATCCGCACCCGCACGAAGCGGGCCCGAGAGAAGGGGATTTCGAGTGCCGATCGGTGCCGATTCCAACTCCTCCGACCAATCCAGATAGTCGATCAGGAGGGCCTTGCCGTCTGAGACCCACATGATTCCGTCGCCCCACATGTCCATTTGGGCGATCCGAAACTTCCCTTTTCCGTCCCAGGCGACATCGATCTGACCCTCGGTGTAGAACGGTCCGGATTCGATGGATTGGGCGCCATTCCACAGGCTGACCCGCATCGCCCCGATCTCCTTATAGCGTCGCACGATCTTTTGAATAATCTCTTTTCCAGGTGGTGGAACGTCCGTGGGCTGAGTCGATTGAGCATGGGCCAGCGGAACACAAAGTCCCAAGAAGGTGGTCGAAACGATCAGATTCATGAGCGGAATACGGGCCATCAGGGTTCTTTCTCGGGTGAAGATGATGTAGTCTACACGAGGATGCGAGTTCAATTCCCTGGTGGCGAGGTTCTTCTGGATCATCGCAAAGCGCTTGTTTTGCCCGCAGAGCGAACTCTGGTGGTGGCGGTCGATCCGGGGGTCCAGGCTCAACAACTGCTTTTCGAAGCGGAACGTAGCCTCTCCGATCGGATTCGAGAGCTGGCCGAAGAATGGCTGGTGGAACGAATCGGAATTTTGACGTGCGGGAGCTGGGGTCATATCGACCTCGGACCGATCCCTCGCGAGGTCTTGGTGATCAGCGATGCGGAAGAGGTTGAGACGCCGCACCCAAAGCTGGTTCGATTGGAGATCGGCTCGTGGGCCATCGAGTCGATGCCCGGCACGAACCTCACGAAGCCTCAGATCGCTCCGGGAGGGCACCAATCGGAGTCGGGTCGGGCGGTCTTTGTCGCTTCGGAGTTCACGCTTTGGCTGCCCCTGTTCGAAGGCAGCAACAAGTTCCCTCTTCCTTCGGCCCCGGGTCTTCAAATTTATGAATGTGGTGCGAAAAACGTCGAGCACCTGATGCCGACGCCGTGATCCTGCGCTCCAATTCCGTATAATGCTTCGAAAGTCCGAGGTGCGACGCCTCGGAAAAGACAACATCATGGCCGGATTGATCTCGAATCAGCAGCACGGAGGGTCGTTCTTTTCGCAAACCCCCGAGCGCATCTTTACTCCTGAGGATTTTTCTCCCGACGAGAATCTGATGATCCAGACGGCCGAGCAGTTCAGCCGAAAGGAGATTTTGCCTCAACTGGAGGCCCTGGACCAACAAGCCGAAGGGCTGATGCCTAGCCTCGTACGCAAGGCTGGAGAGCTCGGATTTTGTGGGATCGATACCGCCGAGGCCTATGATGGGCTTGGTCTCAGCAAGAACCTAGCCGCTCGGATTTTGGAGTTCTTGAGCCTGAACGGATCGTTCAGCGTCACCATTGGGATCACCAGCGGGATCAGCCAAGTTGGACTCTCGCTCTTTGGCGAAGAGTCTCAACGCCAGCAGTTTTTGCCGAAACTGACGAGCGGCGAATGGATAGGGGCTTATGCCCTGAGCGAACCCAATAGTGGGTCTGACGCTCTCAGCATGAGCTGCCGGGCCGAGCGCCACGGCGATAAGTGGGTGCTCAACGGCACCAAGATGTGGATCAGCAACGCGAAGTGGGCCGACCTGTTCCTCGTGATGGCGAAGGTCGATGGCGAGCGCGTGACGGCATTCTTGGTCGAGCGAAACGCCCCGGGCGTGAGCGTGGCTCGCGAAGAGCACAAGATGGGGCTGAAAGGGTCTTCGACCGCACGGCTGGTGCTCGAAAACGCCGAAATCCCTCTCGAAAACCAACTCTATGTCGAAGGCAAAGGCCATCACGTGGCCTTCAACGCCCTGAATCTGGGGCGATTCAAGCTCGCGAGTATGTCGATCGGCCCGGCTCGCGAAGCGATCACTCAGGCCGCGAGCTACGCCCTGGACCGCAAGCAGTTTGGACAATCGATCAGCGACTTTGGACTGATCCGAAAAAAGCTCGCGGAGATGGCGGGGCGATTCTACGCAGCTGAGTCGATGATCTATCGAACAGGGGCTCTCATTGACCAGGCATTTGACCAACAGGGCGGCTCGGTGGAAGGAAATCGACTCGCTGCCGAAGAGTTCGCCATCGAGTGCAGCGCCTGTAAGGTCCTTTCCACTGAGGTAGAGGCGTTCATCGTCGACGAGGCGATCCAAGTTTTCGGTGGATACGGATTTACGGAGGAGTTTCCGGTCGCTCGCCTTTATCGGGATGCTCGCGTCAGCCGAATTTACGAAGGAACCAACGAAATCAACCGCGTCTTTCTCGCCGATCGCCTGATGCGACGAGCGAAGGAGGGCCGACTGAGCCTGAGCGGCTCGGGGGACTCGTATCTGAGCGAACTGGCGGCGAAGGCCTTCGCCCATGCAGGCTCAGGCCAAGTCTTCATCGGCGCGCTGAGCGATCTGGCGATGCTTTCTTACGCCGAACAGTCGGCGCGCTTGCGCGCGAAGCAGCAAGGCGGGATTTTTGATCTGGCTTATCAGAATTTCCTTCAGTGGGCCCAGCTTCAAGGAGCAGCCGCCTATCAAATCGCGACCGGAGAGGCTGTTCACGTGCCCGCGACGCCCCACCTGGGGATCGACGAACTCGCGGCGGCGGTACTCGAAACCAAAGCCCCGTTGCGAAAAACTTGATGCGCCTTTCGTTCGTGACCCTCTTTCCCGAACTGGTCCTCGGGGCACTTCGACACAGTATTTTGCTCCGGGCCGAGTCGTCGGGGCGGGTCGAATTTCGAGCCGCCAACCCACGCGACTTTGCGACCGACGCGCATCGGACCGTCGATGATCGTCCGGCGGGCGGCGGACCGGGAATGGTCCTTCGGGCCGACCGAGTCGCGGATGCATTTCAAAGCTTGAACCCGGATCCCCATGCCGAGGTGATTTTCTTGGACCCCAATGGCGAGGTTTTTGACCAGCGGATCGCCCGGGAACTCTCCCAGGCGCCAGAGGTCGTTTTCCTCTGCGGTCATTACGAAGGAATCGACGACCGAGTGCGAGAACGGCTCGCCACCCGCACCTTGAGCCTGGGGGACTTTATCCTGACTGGCGGAGAATTGGCTTCGCTCGTGATCGCCGACGCGGTGGTCCGGTTGATTCCAGGAGTCTTGGGTTCGGCGCAAAGCCTTGAGGTCGATGCCCATGCCGACGGCCTTTTGAGCGGGCCGAACTATACGTCGCCGGTGGAATGGGAGGGGTTGAGCATCCCCGAGGTTCTTCGCTCGGGCGACCATCAAGCGGCTTCTCGTTGGCGCAGGAGATGGTCGCTTCAATCGACTCGGGAAAGGCGTCCCGAACTTTTCTGCCGCGCCCCCCTTTCGCGAGCCGACTTAGACCTGCTATAATCGGTGTTCGCGTCCGGCGGCTCTTGTCCCGCGCGAACCTCAAAAGGACTCAAGGATCGAAAAAGATGTCGAAGCAAGCAATTTTGCAAAGCGTGGCTCAAGGATGCCTCAAGGAGAATCTCCCCGTCATCAAGCCGGGAGACACCGTGCGCGCTCACGTGAAGGTACGAGAAGGCGGCAAGGAGCGATTGCAGGTGTTTGAGGGGCTCGTCATTGCGGTGCGCAACGGCGGCATTGCCAAAAACGTCACGATCCGCAAGATCAGCAGCGGCGTGGGCGTCGAGCGAACTTTCCCTTTGCACTCGCCGATGGTTGATCGATTTGAAGTCCTGCGCCATGGCCGAGTTCGACGCGCGAAGCTGTATTACATTCGCGAGAAGGTCGGCAAGGACGCTCGCATTAAGGAAAAGCGCTAAACCGAGATGCCTTTTCGGCCGGAGGTCTTACTGGCCCAACAGTCGGGGATGATGGAGTGGGTCGATGCGGTCGCCCGCACCCCGCTCTCGTCCATCCTCATCTTTGGCATCGTCCTCACCGCCATCCGGATTGGCCTTTCGGCCTATATGAAGTCCGTGCCCAAGCATTTTCGCTTCGGGTTGTATTCCGCGGCGAGGGTTCTGAACGACCTCCTCGACGCCGTCCTTTACGCGGCGATCATCGTCTTCATGGTCGTTCGTCCGTTCGCGATCCAGACCTTTTTAATCCCGACGGGGTCGATGATCAAGACGCTCCTGGTCCGCGACATGATCGTCGCGAACAAGGCGGTCTATCGGTATTCCGACCCCAAGGTTGGGGACATCGTCGTCTTTCGTCCGCCCGCCTGGGGCATCCCTCCCGACATGCCGAAGAATTCGGACTATATCAAGCGGTGTGTGGGCGTGCCGGGTGACCTCGTTGAGATTCGCGACAGCCAGCTTTACCGGAACGGCCAGCCTGCTCCCGAGCCGTTTCTGAACGAAAAGTCGTATCGCTACAACTTCAAGCTCGTGAATTTCAACGGCGAGATCTTCCCTCTTTTGGAAGAAAGTGGCGTTGTGAACGGCTTTAGCAACATTGCGAAGTATCAGCTCGGGCCCGACCAGTGGCTGGATGCTTGGGACCGGCCCGCCGTCAAGATCCCTGAAGGCTACTATCTGATGATGGGCGACAACCGAAACAACTCGCTCGATGGGCGATTTTGGGGCCTTGTTCCCCGCCGGAACATCGTGGGGCGGTGTGAGTTCGTCTGGCTCCCGCTGAATCGCATCCACAAGCCCAAGTAGCCGCTCGCCAGCGCGCTCGGACCGGGTAGAACCTATCCCAATGGTTGCCGTTGTTTTTCCGGGGCAAGGGTCGCAAGCGGTGGGCATGGGTCAAGACCTCGTCCGGCACTCGCCCGAAGCCCAATCGGTCTTTCACGAGGTCTCCCAAGCCGTAGGCCGCGATCTCGCTCAGCTCTGTTTTGAATCGGATGAAGAGACGTTGCGTCAGACCCAAAACGCCCAAATCGCGCTCTACACGGTCGGCTTAGCCGCATTTAAGACCTTAACCGAAGCCCTCGGAGGGGCATTCGTCCCCTCTTCGATGGCAGGACATTCGATTGGAGAGTACACGGCTCTGGCCGCCGCGGGCGTGATCTCGGTGCCCGATGGAGCCCGACTTGTTCAGCGACGAGGTGAACTGATGGCTCAGGCCGGGACCACGCGTCCGGGCACGATGGCCGCGATCTTGGGCGTCGAGTCAGAGGCTCTTGCTCAAATTTGTCGGGAAGCCTCGTCGGCGACTGAAACCGTCGTCGTGGCGAACGACAATTGCCCGGGTCAACTCGTAATCAGCGGCGATCCCGCAGCCGTTGAGCGGGCGGGCCAGCTCGCGAGCGAAGCCGGAGCCAAGAGGGTCCTCCCGCTCAAGGTCAGCGGAGCGTTTCACAGCCCCTTGATGCTCGACTCGGCCGCTCAGATGCGACCATCACTCGATTCGGTCACGTGGACAGTCTCGACCGAGACCCCGGTTGTTTACAGCAATGTCACCGCTCAGCCGGTGTCCACAGGGGCGGACTGGCCCGAGCTCCTGGAACGGCAACTCAGCTCTCCGGTCCGATGGACCGAAAGCGTCCAGCAGATGGTTCGCGATGGAGTGACGCAGATGGTCGAATGTGGGAGTGGCCAAGTGCTCACCGGGCTGGCCAAACGGATCGATAAGGGTGTGGTGGCGTTTTCAGTCAGTGACTTTGCGACCGCCACCGAAACCGCCAAGGGTCTCACCGAGGGGCGAATATGAAAGATCAAGTCGCCATCGTGACCGGCGCGAGCCGAGGGATCGGTCAAGCGATCGCCGAAGAGCTGGCGCGACGAGGCTGTCGCGTGGCCTGTGTCGCCTCCAGGGCGGCCAATGCTCAGTCTACGGTCGAACGCATTCAGTCTCAGGGCGGACAAGCCCAGGCCTATGGCGCTGACGTCAGTCAGGTCTCGCAGATCGAAGAAGCCTTTTCAACAATTGAGGCCGATCTCGGCCCTCCGTCGATTCTGATCAACAACGCCGGGATCACGCGGGATGGGCTCTTGATGCGAATGAAAGACGATGATTGGGACGCGGTGATCACGACGAATCTCAAGAGCGCTTACCTGACCACCAAGGCGGTGCTCAAACCGATGATGAAGGCCCGATATGGACGAATCGTCAACGTCAGCAGCGTCATCGGGCTTCACGGCGGGGCGGGCCAAGCCAATTACGCCGCCAGCAAAGCGGGGTTGATCGGATTGACCATGTCGATTGCCAAAGAGCTGGGCAGTCGGGGCATCACGTGCAACGCCATCGCGCCGGGCTTTATCCAGACCGACATGACCGAAGACCTCACCGAGGAGTTTAAGCAGTATGTGCAAAAGACCGCTCCCGCCGGACGCCTGGGAACTCCGGCCGACATTGCTCCGCTAGTCGGGTTTTTGGCCTCGCCGGAAGCTGCTTACATCACTGGACAAACGATCACCGTGGATGGCGGATTGATGCTCTAAGCACCCTCCAACCAGCGTCGAATTTCAGCGGCAAAATACGTCCCTGGATCGTCCGGAAAAAGGGTGTCGCTCGGCCCCTTCTCTTGCCCACATGGCCTTTGTTCATCTGCATAACCATACGGAGTACAGCTTGCTCGACGGGGCCAACCGCATCCCGGACCTCGTTCGGCACGCGCAAGAGATGGGGATGCCCGCTTTGGCGATCAGTGACCACGGCGTGATGTTCGGGGTCATGGAGTTTTACTTCGAGTGCAAGAAGCGCGGCATCAAGCCGATCATCGGGATGGAGGCCTACATGGCCCCCAACGGACTGCACAACAAGCAAGGGCGCGAAGAGAACCAGACGTATCATCTGTTGCTCCTCGCCAAAGACCTCGAGGGTTATCGCAACCTCTGCAAACTGCACACCGTCGCCGCTCTCCAAGGCTTTTACTACAAGCCTCGAATCGATCACGACCTCTTGAGGCAGCACCGAAGCGGGCTGATCGGGACCAGCGCGTGCTTGGGCAGTGAGATTTGCCAAGAACTGATGGCCGGTCGATACGACAAGGCCCAATACATCGCCGGGATGTACAAAGAGATTTTTGAAGAGGGGTCTTTCCTGATCGAGCTTCAAGATCACCGGCTTCCCGAGCAGGCCGCCATTCGCCCAGACCTCTTGCGGATCGCTCGCGAACTCCAGCTCCCCGTTGTCGCAACGAACGACGCCCACTACCTCTGTCGGACCGACCACAAGGCTCACGACGTCTTGCTTTGCATCGGGACCGGGGCGCTTGTGCAGGACGATAAGCGCCTCCGGTTCGAGACCGAGGAGTTCTATCTCAAGTCGGAAGACGAGATGCGCGAGCTGTTTTCTGACGTTCCCGAAGCGATCGAAAACACACTCCTGGTCGAGTCCATGTGCAACGTCGAGCTCGGGAAGCAACGGGCCGACATGCCCGAACCCGAACTGCCCGAGGGGGAATCCGCAAAGTCTTACTTGGAAAAACTCGCCCAATCTGGGCTCGCAGAGCGACTTCCCTGTGCGCCGGGGGAAGCCGAAGAGCGACTTCAGTACGAGCTTGGGGTGATCCAACAGACCGGCTTTGACGCCTACTTCTTGTTAGTCCGAGAGTTCGCCCAATACGCGCGTGAGCAAGGCATCGCCTTTGGCGTCCGGGGCTCTGCCGCGGGTTCACTAGTCAGCTACTGTTTAGGTATCACCGACGTCGATCCGCTGGAGTACGACCTGACCTTCGAGCGGTTCTTGAACCCCGAGCGGGTCTCGATGCCCGACATCGACATGGACTTCGAGGATGCCCGCCGGGATGAGGTCGTCCAGTACGTCACCGAGCGGTTCGGGAGTGAGCGGGTCGCCCAGATCATCACCTTTGGAACGATGGCCGCCAAAGGGGCGATCCGTGATGCGGGCCGCGTGCTGGGTTACACGCCCCAAGAGACCGACCGAATCTGCAAGGCCATCCCCAATCTGCCCAACATGTCGATTGAGCGGGCGACCAAAGAGAGTGCCGAATTCCGGCAAGTGCTCGAAACCGACCCGCGCGCCAAAAGCCTGGTCGAAGTCGCAAAAACCGTCGAGGGCCTCTCGCGCAATCCTGGAGTTCATGCTGCCGGGATCGTCATCAGCCAAGAACCGCTCGATGCCCACATCCCCCTTTATCGCGGCAACGATGGTCAGGCGGTCACTGCCTATGAGATGGGGATCCTCGAAAAAATTGGGCTCCTGAAGTTCGATTTTCTCGGGCTTTCGAACCTGACGGTCTTGAGCCGGGCCGTCGAGAACATTCGCCGCACTCAGGGCGTTGAAATCCACCTGAATTCGATCCCGCTGGACGACGCAAAGACCTATGAGATGCTCGGACAAGGCGAGACCGTCGGCGTCTTCCAGCTTGAATCGGGAGGGATGCGACGCAACATCATCGAGCTCAAGCCCCAAAGCGTTCGTGAGCTGGCGGCGATGGTCGCGCTCTATCGCCCCGGCCCGATGGCCCTGATCGCGGACTATGTCGATAACAAATTCGGCCGCAAGCAGGCTCAGTATTTGGATGAACGAATGAGGCCGGTCCTCGAAGAGACCTACGGCATCATCGTTTACCAAGATCAGGTGCTGAAGCTCGTCCAAGTCTTGGCCGGGTTCAGCCTTGGCAAAGCCGACATCCTGCGGCGAGCGATGGGCAAGAAAGACAAAGAGGCCATGGCTTCGATGTTCGAGGACTTCCGGTCCGGTTGCGCCGCCCATGAGATTTCCGCTGAAGTCGCCCAATCCGTCTGGGAGCTTCTTGAACCGTTTGCGGGGTACGCGTTCAACAAGGCGCACGCGGTCTGTTATGCCCTCATCGCTTATCAGACCGCCTACCTCAAGGCCAACTACCCAGTTGAGTATTTGGCGGCGCTCTTGGCCGTATATCAATCTCGGGAAGATAAGGTGACCACCTTCATCGAAGAGGCTCGCCGGCAGAGGATCGTCGTTTTGCCTCCCGATGTCAACCAATCGGGTATTGACTTCCAGATCGAAATCGCGACGCCGGCCAAGAAGAATGGCAAAGTGAAGGAGACGCTGGGTGCAGTCCGGTTCGGGCTCGCCGCCATCAAGGGGGTCGGAGAGAGCCTGGTCGAGGCGATCTTGCTGGAGCGACAAAATGGCCCATTCAACCACCTCTATCAGTTCGCCGAGCTCCTGAGGCCGCACGGCCTGAACAAGAGCTCCTTGGAGGCGCTGATCCGAGCCGGGGCTCTCGACAGCATCGACAAGAACCGCAACAAGCTGCTAGCCGTCCTCGAAGGGGCCTTAGTCTTTGCGGATCAAGCAAATCGCAACAAACTCGCCGGCCAAGACTCCCTCTTTGAGGACTCAGGGGCCGAATCCGAAGGCCAGCTCGAATATCCCCACTTGCCTGAGGTGGAGGCCCCCAAGCGGTCGGACCTGCTCGCGATGGAGAAGGAGGTCTTAGGGATTTACGTCAGTGACCACCCCCTGCGAGGATTTGATCGAATCTTGCACCTTCACCAGACTCACCCGGTGGCGGCGCTGGCTGAGCTCGAAGAAGGCACTTCGGTGAAGCTGGCCGGGGTCTTGGCCTCGATTCGAACCATCGTGACGAAGTCGAAGGGCGAAAAAATGGCGACCGCCGTGCTCGAAGATCTCTCCGGCCAAGCTCAAGTGACGATCTTTCCCGCCACCTTCGCTCGGTTTCAGCACGCGCTCCAAAAAGACCGGGTGATCACGTTGGCGGGCGTGGTTCAGATTCGTGAGCGGCCCGGCGTCGAAAGGACTCTGGAGGTTCGGGCTGAATCGATCGAAGAGCTTGAAGCCCCGACCGCTTCCGAAGACGACGAGTCGCTTCTGGGAACGATCTTGCTCCGGATTCAAAAAGCCACTCGGGCTCAGCTCTCCGAGCTCCGCGCTTTGATCGAGCGCACCCCCGGCGACTTTGAGATTCACCTGACCCTGGGCGAAGGGGAGGGTGCCGTCCCTCTTCAGCTCATTCGCCGCGTGGATGCTACTCCGTTTTTGAACGAGGTTCGTCGTTGCTACACCCGGGGACAAGCAGTCCTAGTGAATCGCGCGTCGCTCAACTGAGACCCTGAATCAGATAGACTCGGATCATCTGCCCGTGAAAATCCACCTCATCGCCAACACCCTGCGAGAAGACGCCCTAGAGGCCGCCCGTTCGACGGTGAGTTTTCTGCGTGAGCACGGAGTTCAGACGGGGACCGAAGGCGAGATTGCAAGCCTGGTGGGGGCACCGGGGCTGCCCCAACAAGAGCTCGCCGATTGTGACCTCCTCATCTCGTTCGGCGGCGATGGAACTCTCATCCGAGGGGCGCACCTCGCGAGCGAACGAGGCACCCCCTTGCTGGGCGTCTATTTCGGCCGATTCGGCTTTGTCACTCAGTGCCAACCGAGCGAGATTGGCGCGGCTCTTTCGCTGTTTTTTGATGGCCAAGCCCGGGTCGAGAACCGAATGATGCTCCAAGCGCAGCTCATCCGGTCTGGGGTGGTGGTGGCGACGCTCCATTCGCTCAATGAAGCGGTCTTGCAGCGAGCGGCCACCACCCGAATGCTGGAGTTCAGCGTCGCGATTGACGGCATGACGGTCACCCAATACCCAGCCGATGGCGTCATTGTGGCCACTCCGACGGGCTCGACGGCTTACAACCTCTCGGCGGGTGGTCCGATCGTCGATCCCCAGCTCCAAGCGCTCGTCCTTTCGGCGATCACGCCGCACACCTTGGGGGCCCGGCCGCTCGTTTTGCAGCCTGACAGCGTCATCGAAATGAGCGTCCAAACCCGCGGAGACGCCATTCTGAGCGCCGATGGGCAAAGTCGATTGAACATCCTCAGCGGTGATCAGGTCCGAATCACGCGGTCCAACCGGGTGACTCGACTCGTCGTGATCGCCGAGAACGACTTTCTCAGCAAGCTGAGCGAAAAGCTGCTCTGGAGCCACAGTCTGGGAGACCGGGAATGAACTCGACTGCGACCCTGCCCTTGGTGCGAGTCGAGCAGGCCGTGGTGACCTTTCGGTCCTCGCGGGGCGAAGTCCGAGCGGTCGATGAGGTCGACCTCTCGGTGGAGCCGGGCGAAATCGTCGCCGTGGTTGGCGAATCTGGGTGCGGCAAAACGACGCTGGCGCGAGCAATCTTGGGCCTCCAGCCGCTCGACTCCGGGGAGATCTGGCTGGGAGACCAGCGCGTGCGCCGAGCCGAGCCGGGACTTGCGCAGCGAGTCGGAATGATCTGGCAGGATCCGTTCGCGAGCCTCGATCCGCGTTGGCGAATTCGGCGAAGCTTGCAAGAGCCGCTTGACTTATGCGGTCAGAAGCGCGACCTCGCTGAACTCGCCCAAAGCGTCGGCCTCGCACCGGAGCATCTGGACCGGTTTCCTCACCAACTCTCCGGGGGACAACGGCAACGCGTCGCCATCGGCCGAGCCTTGGCGCTCCGCCCTCCACTTGTGCTCTGCGATGAGCCGACCGCCGCACTCGATCTGAGCATCCAAGCCCAGATTCTCAACTTGCTCAAAGATCTCCAAGCTCAGACCCATTGCTCCTACCTCTACATTTCGCACGACCTGGCGACGGTGCGGTTCCTTGCGGATCGCGTCTGCGTGATGTTTCGGGGGCAGATCGTCGAGCAGGGTCCGACGCAAGCCATTTTTGATCATCCTCGCCACCCATACACTCAAGCGCTCCTGGACTCGGCCCCGCGACTCGACCGACTCGGGATTTTGCCGATGGCTCCCCCCGAAGAAACCTTGCTCGCGAATCCCGCCTGTCGATACGCTCCGCGATGTCCTTTCTCTGATGGCGAGCGATGCCTCAAGGAGGCTCCTACCCTCCGACAGGTGGACGATCGTCGGGTTCGTTGCCATTTTCCACGTTAAGGATTCGTCTGATACGTTTCTCTGTATGATGATTTGAGGTACCTTCTTAACATTCCGCGTCATTCTCCCGATGTTAAGAAGTATGGAGCCGATTTACGCCCGCCACGCCTACCTGCACGCTCTCGAAGATCTTGAGCACTCCTTGCTTGAGATGGGGACTCGAGCTGAGCAGATGGTCTCGATGGCGGTCGACGCCCTCGTCGAACTGAATACCGAAGAGTCGATGCGGGTCCTCAACGCGGACGACGAGGTCGATGATCGCGACCTCGTGATCGAAGATCAGTGCCTTCAAATGCTGGCCCTGCAACAGCCCATCGGCAGTGATCTCAGGGTCATCGGCGCGATCATGAAGATCATCACCGACATTGAACGAGTCGGCGATTTGGCCGTCGACATCGCCAAATGTGCGATGAAGATTGACAAGGAGCTCAGCACGACCACGTACGTGGACATCCCCCGCATGGCCGGGATCGCCCGGAAGATGTTCCGCGACGCGCTCGAAGCCTTTGTCAAGCGAGACATGGACCTGGTCCAAGCCATCGGCCGAGCGGATGACGAAGTGGACGACCTCTATCGCGAGCTGCGGGCCCAGATTCACGAGCATATGCGCACGACCCCCGATGATGTGGTTGCGTCAAGCTGGCTCTTGCTCGCCATCCATCACCTCGAGCGGATCGCGGACCACGCGGTCAATATCGCCGAACGAGTCGGCTTTATGGTCACGGGCAAGATGGAGCAGTTTTCCGCCGTCCGGCGCGGCACCTAGGTCTACGGACTCAGTTCGCCCCGAACATCGTGTATGCTGAAGGCCTTGTTGGAGGCTGATTGCTCGTCGGGGAGCGTTTGTAGTCGGCCCATCGCCCCGCGGTCTTCATAAGGACCGCCGCCGCACTCCGAACATCGTGTCCATTTTATCAGAACCGACCCCAGATCAGACTCGGGCGGTGTCCTCAACGGGGGCACCGCTGATTGAGCTGGATGCCGATCTGACCGAATCTGGCGACTATGGGCTTCGCAAGCTCAGGGTTCATGTCGACCGCGTCGAAGTCCTGGGGCCGACGGGGGAGGTCCTTCGTTCGGTTCCGATGACGCAGATCAAGCATGCTCGCAACGAGCAAGTCGTCGGCGGCGGTCGCCTCGAAGTCACCTCCCCAAGCGGCGAAATCACCAGCCTCATCAGTTATTCGCACACGATGGCCGCGAAGTTTAGCGAAGCGGCCCGGGGCGTCGAGCAGCTGGCCAAAGGCGAGCCCTTGAGTATTAACCTCAAGCGCGAGCTCCTTCGCTGCCCCAAGTGCAACCGACTTTTGCCCGAAGCAGACGGAGTCTGCCCCGCGTGCGTCAATCGGGGCAAGACTCTTTTACGCATCAGCGCCTTTCTGAAGCCGTACAAGGTGATCGCCCTGGGATTGATCTTTTGTTCGGTCTTACAGACCTCGTTTGCGCTCATCCCGCCGTTCATTCAAGGCGAACTGATCGATAAAGTGCTTCGACCCCGTGACAATGTCAGCTTGCTCTGGCAGTTGGTAGGGGTCTGGCTTGCGGTTGTCGTCATGACCGTGCTCGTCGAGATCACGAGGGGTCGCCTGACCGCTCGGCTCGCCGGAAGCATCGCCGCCGATTTGCGGTCGACCGTGTATCGAGCCATCGAGCGACTGCAACTCAACTACTTTGACAAGAAGCAAGTCGGGGCTATCGCCAGCCGGGTGACCCATGACACCGACCGAGTCTGGGGCTTCTTGGTCGATGGCCTTCCCTACTTTGTGACGAACGGCCTGATGCTCGTCGGCATCATCGGCTTCTTGGTCTCAGTCAATCCGGTGTTGGCCGCGTGCGTCCTCTCGCCGCTGCCGATCATGGTGACGATCAGCGTCCTGTTCTGGAAGCCCCTTTCGGGCATGTTCCACCGGGTTGGCCAAAAGTGGGCCCGGCTCCACATGCACCTCAACGAAAGTCTAAACGGCATCCGCGTCGTGAAGGCGTTTGCCAAAGAAGATCGCGAGTTCGACAAATTCAACACTCGAAACCGGGAGCTTTATCAAGCCGGGGTCAACGCCGACGTTCGCTGGTACACGATCTTTGGGGCGCTCTCGTTCTTCGTGGCGCTGGCAATGCTCATCAATTGGACCGTCGGCGGCTACATGGTCTATCAAGGCGATCTGACCCTCGGCCAATTCTGGAAGGTCAATGCCTATTTGGGCCTCATTTACGGACCGCTCCAATGGTTCGCCCAGGTGAACAACTGGTTCAGCCGCGCGATGGCGGGGGCGGAACGAATCTTTGAGGTCATGGACACCGAGGCCGAGAAGTATGGCGAGAACGGTCTCGACGTGCCGATTCAAGGCGAAGTTCAGTTCGACGCCGTCCGGTTTGGATACGACAAGTCGAATCCGGTTCTCAAGAACATCAGTTTCACCGCGAAATCGGGCGAGATGATCGGGCTCGTCGGGAAGTCAGGAGCCGGAAAATCCACCACGATCAACTTGATCTGCCGATTTTACGAGCCGGATGCCGGCGCCATTCGGATCGACGGGCGAGATTCCCGCGACTACGATCTGCAGAGCCTCCGAAGCCAGATCGGGATCGTCCTGCAAGAGCCGTTTCTGTTTAACGGCACCATCGCCGAAAACATCGCTTACGGCAAGCCTGGGGCGAGCTTCGCCGAGGTTGTCGCTGCCGCCCGGGCCGCGAACGCCCATAACTTCATCCTCGGCAAGCCGGATGCTTACGATACGATGGTCGGCGAACGTGGGGCCAAGCTGAGCGGCGGCGAACGTCAGCGGCTTTCTATCGCCCGCGCAATCCTCCACGATCCCCGGATCTTGATTTTAGATGAGGCGACGTCGAGCGTTGATGTTGAAACCGAAAAGCAGATCCAGGAAGCGATTGGGCATCTGATCAAGGGACGAACGACCTTTGCGATCGCTCACAGACTCTCAACGCTGAGGAATGCGGACCGCTTGGTCGTGCTTGAAAAGGGTGAGATCGCCGAGATCGGGAGCCATTCGGAATTGATGGCCAAGCGCGGCGTCTTCTACAACTTGGTCCAAACTCAAAGCAAGATTCAAGAGATCGTCGGGATGGCCTACTTGGAAGGCGACGAAGAGACTTCTTCAGACTCCGACTGGTCCGACTGATCCGAGACAGGTTCTGACCCTTTGCGAAGTCGCTGCAAGATCAAAAAGAATGTGGCCGAGGTCATCAAGGCGAACGCCGCTCCGCCAAAGACGTCGGACGGATAGTGGACGCCCACATAGATTCGGCTGATCCCGACGGCAAGTGCCCACGCCGTCAGCGCCGGACCCAACCACGCATAGCGAGTGCCTTTCACCAAAAACCAAACCGAGAAAGCGATTGCAAACGACGTCGCGGTGTGCCCGCTGGGAAAGCTGGAGTTGCCGAAGATGTCCTCCATCGGCGACGCAAACTCGAAATTACTCGGGCGCATGCGGTCAAACCAGCGCATCGCCGGGAGCCGAACGAGGCCGCAAAAGACCGCCGAGCCAAACACAAGCAGGACGCTGGGTCGCCAAGACTTGCGAGCCCACAGGACGATCCCTAAGATCAAGGCTTGAACCCAACCCAGCCCCGTGTCGGTGATGAGCCTCATCCAAGGGTCGAGCGCGGCCGAACGAACCCCCACATGAAGCGCGTGATAAAGGTCCTGATCCCACTGCCAAATTTGATCGAACAAGGACCCCAAGGTACCCGCAATCAGACCGGCATCGAACCGAGGGGCGCACGGGGAGTCGCCAATCGGCATTGCCTTGCCATCAGACGAGCATTGGCCAAGTGAAATCCGACCAAGATCAGGCCACCGAGCGCGCTCAGAAGCGCCGATTCCCAGGGCCGCGAGTGGGCGTGGCTCGAACTCCCGGGGGGCGCATGACTATGTCCGAGGACAAAATGGCTCACGAGCAAGCAGCCCATTCCCAAAGCCAGAAGCGCGACCGGCCAACTCGTTCGGTGCGATTTCCAGCCCCGAAGCGCAGCCCAAAACCCCATGCCAAGGGCAAGAGTAAAGAACACGACCTCAACCCATTTGCTGGCCAAGAAGGCGAGCCCCAGTGAACTGAGAAGCCCGAGCGCCAGCCCGGTCCCAGCGCAATGGATGGCGCACAAAAAGCTCGCCACGCCTCCCACCTTGTCTGGATCGAATCGTCTCGCCACGTCTCTATTGTAACAGAGTTGCAATAGTAAGCGCAAGTCGTGAGCGGATCACACCGGATCGGAAATCGGCTTCATCATCGGAAAGAGCAAGACCTCGCGCAGCGAATCGGCACCCGTCAGCACCATCGCCATCCGGTCGATGCCGATCCCGCACCCGCCGGTGGGTGGCATCCCGCCTTCGAGCGCATACAAAAACTCCTCGTCATATGGATGAGCCTCATCATCACCTTGACCGAGCTGCTCCACTTGGTGCAAAAACCGCTCATGCTGATCGATCGGGTCGTTAATCTCGCTAAAAGCATTACACACCTCTCGGCAACCGATGTAGCCCTCGAAACGGCGAGTCATGCCCGGGTGATTCGGGTCTTTCTTGGCCAAGGGCGAGGTCTCAATGGGATAGCCAACGACGAAAGACGGCTGGACAAGCTGAGGTTCCACATAAACCTCAAGGAGCTTTTCGATGAGTCCTCCCAAGTTTCGTTCCTTCTCCAGCTCGATGTGCTTCCCGCTTTCGGGGTCGGTGAGGCCGAGCTCTCGAATCCGCTGGGTCGCGCGGCTCAGATCGCTCAGGTCTTCGCGGGTCAAACCGGTCGCTTTTTCGATGGCCTCCAGCATATTGACTCGGGCCCAAGGTTTGGAAAAGTCGATCGGCAAGTGGCCTTCGACCAGTTGGGCTCGCTCCGCTGGCCTCATCCCTTCGTGCTCGGGAACTTGGACCACGCACGTGCCATAAACTTCTGATGCGACAAATCGGAACAGCTCTTCAACCCGGCGCATCATGTCCTCCAGGTTCGCGTAGGCCTCATAGAATTCGAGCAGGGTGAATTCAGGGTTGTGACGGGTACTGACGCCCTCATTGCGAAACACCCGCCCGATCTCATAGACGCGAGGGATGTCGCCGCAGATCAGCCGCTTCAGGTAGAGCTCCAGCGAGATGCGCAACTTCACGTCGAGGTCGTAGACGTTGTAATGAGTCTTAAACGGGCGAGCGGCCGCCCCTCCCGCGACGACCTGGAGCATCGGGGTCTCCGCCTCCAGATAGCCAGCCTGGTCAAAATAGCGCCGTACCGATGCGGTGATCTTCATTCGATCGACGAGCCGCCTGCGAGCTTCTGGATTCGCAATCAGATCGAGATGGCGATGACGAAATCGAGTTTCGGCGTCGGCCAGGCCGTACCACCGCTCTCCGTCTTTCTCCTTTCCGAGCGGTAGCGGCTGGAGCGACTTACTCAAGGGCACGAACGAATGCACTTCGATCGTCCTTTCGCCCGTTTTGGTGACGAATAGCTTGCCGCGCACGCCCAAGTGATCGCCAATATCCAGGAGCTCCGAATACGCCTCCCAGAGGCTTTCGGTCAGGAGATCCCGCTTAAAATATGCCTGAATCTTTCCTTCCCCATCGCTCAGATGGGCGAAGCCCGCTTTGCCCATCAGCCGGTAGCTCACGAGGCGGCCGGCAAGCCGAATTTCTTGATCTTGGAGTTGGTCGAACTGATCGAGAAGTTGAGTCGCCGAATGGCTAGACTCAAACTTCTCTTGCTGAAAAGGGTCCATTCCCAGTGCGCGGAGACGCTCCAGCTTTTCGAGGCGAATTTCACGTAGCGATCGATCTTCACTCATCGGGACCGTGATTGTACTTGGTCTGACCCCACAGGTTCCCTCTCGCTCGGTGCAGCCCCCTTCGGACCTACTTCGTGGACCAGCGTCCGCTCAGCTCATTCCGAACCCGATCCACGAGCGCCCCTTGCGGTGCAAGGCTGCCGAGTCGCCCACTGACGGTAAGGTAGAAAATACCGATGTCGTGCCTCCCGGGCAGGTCCGCCCCGTAGCGACCTTGGGGGTTGTTTCGAAAGGCAAGGCGGGTCATGGCGCGGGTCTTGAGCGACGGCTCCAGATTGCTGTCGTCGTATCCGATCCAGAATCCGTCGACCGGCGACTTTTGGCCTTGCTGGTCGACAATCGGCTGAGGATTGTAGCTCCCTGCAGCTCCACCGTTGATGGTCTCGGCGATCAAGATCGTGTCGTCGGGATCGGCGATTCGGTCGTACGAGCGCGTGCTCATGCTGATCACCATGCCGTAGGAGAGCTCGATCGTGGCCTTGGGATCGGACGAATGCTGAGTTGGCGTGACCTCGTTTGGCTGGGCCGAAGGACACCGGAAGCTGTGGCGCGCGCTCATGTGGCTGTGGAGGAGCGTCGCCCAGTTGATCGAGCGCCCGCGAGAATCGATCATCGGACCGCCCGTGGGCGATTCGACACAAATGGGCGGCATCAAGCTATCGTTCATTTGCGAATAGCTTTGCATCGCTTTGCTGATCGCCGAAAGGTTTGCTTTGCACGTGGTCTTCTCGGCTTCGGCGCGCATCTTGGCCCAGACGGGATAAAGCACCGCCAGCAGGAGCGGCACCCCGATCAAGACCACTCGGATGTCCTTGATCGTGACGTATTGGGTCCGAGAAGGGGCCCCTTCGGGGGTATCCGGATCGTAGGCGTCGGCCATCTATCGTTGCCCAACGGTGGTCGAGGCAGGTTCGGGGCTGCCGAAGAAATACAACTCCCGGAGCTTGTTCCGGGCGGCGCGTCGGTCCATGATCAGGTTCGTCCCGCTGCCTTCAGTCACGGGGAGTTGATCCATCTTGATGCTCTCGCCGCCCACTTTGCGGGCGAAAAGCGCGAGCGCAGCGAGTTCATCGGGCGAGAGTGCGTTGCCCATGACTTCGCGCGATTTTTCGACAACGTTGCGGACCCGGGACGGCTGCTCAAAGACGGCTTGCTTAAAGGCGAGCAAGAACTCCTTCTGGCGATCCTGGCGGGCAAAATCGCTATCCCCTTTTCGAAACCGGACAAAGCCCATCGCGTCATACCCGCTCAAGTGTTGTCGGCCGGGCTTGATGTCGATAAACAGCCCTCCCGCTCGGTCGGTGTACTTAAGGTGCTTCGGGACGAAGACCGTGATCCCGCCCACGAGATCGACCATCTCTTGAAACGCGGTGTAGTTCAGGACGATGACTCGGTCCACCGGGACGTCCGTCATGAAGGTCACCGCTTGCTGAGCCAGTGCCGGACCTCCAATCGCGTGAAAGGCGTTGATCTTGTGGCCGCGATAGCCGGGCATGTCGACCCAAAGATCGCGAGGGATCGAGATCGCGGTGATCCGGTTTGCGGTGAAGTCGAGCCGCACCAAAAGCATCATGTCGCTGCGAGCCGCCTCTTTCAGGACCTGCTTCCCGCCATAGTAAAGGTCCTCGTCGCATCCCAAAATGAGGAGGGTGACCGACTCTGAATTGTTAAAAATCTCTTGCGGCGGAGTCTGTCGAGCCATCTGCTTTGCAAAGGCACTCATCGTCGGACTTTGGCCGACATAACCCATGGCGGTGCCGAAGACCAAAGCCAATCCACAGACCACGACGTAAGCAAAGCCGGTGAGAATTCGTTTCCAGAGGGGGCGCGACGAGGTTTGTTGCATTTTAACCGGGGCTAGGTTCAAGGATACCCCAAGCCTTACGACGAACTGAACTTAAAGATTGTTGCGAATCTCGGAGAATCCGAGCAATTCTTCAGCGTATCCCGAAGAGAGACCGTGAAAATAAGAAGAGGATTTACGATGGTGGAGCTTCTGGTGGTCATCGCCATCATCGTCATTTTGGCGGCCCTGCTCTTCCCTGTTTTTGCCCGGGCGAAGTCCTCGGCCAAAAAGACCCATTGCATCAGCAATCTCAAGCAGATCGGCCAAGCGATCTTGATGTACAACACCGAGCACGAGGAGGTCTTTCCTCATGCCGTCGATCCGGTCGACAAGGCGCGCCCGCAAATTTGGGACTCCGAGCCGGAGTTCCAAGCGAGAATCCCGTCGATGCCGACAATCATGGACGCGCTGGATCGATACATCAAAAGCCGGGAGATGTGGAAATGTCCCGGCGACGACGGCTCCGACGTTCTCGATTCCCACCCGTTCATTGAGTTTAAGTCGGCCCCGTCGATGTTTCGCACCTATGGATCGAGCTACTTTTTTCGCACTGAGATCGGGTTTCGCTCGCTCACGCAGATGAACTTTGAGCTTCCTGCCCAGATCAACGTGCTATTTGATGCGAGCGGACATTGGCATGGCGACATCGGTCGGCTCCGCACGGGCGACGATTTTGGAACTTGGCAATTCAAGCTGAACAAGTTCCGATACAATACGCTCTATGGCGACATGCACGTGAAAAACGTCTCCTATGGCCAGCTTCAGTCGGCTTGGGCGCTCGATCTCGGATCGTCCGGCTCGCTCGAAGGCTCGTTGGCCCCCTAAACTTCTGATCGAATCAACCGAAACCTAGAGTGGGTTCTTATGGTTGAACTGGCAATACGGATCGGTTTAGCGTCGGCGTTGATGGCGCTTTCGGGGGCATTGGGGGCTCCTTCCTTCGACCTCACGTGGCGGCTCATGGCTCTTTTTTCGGCCTATTCGTTTTTGGTCGCCCAGATGGAGCGTCGGGGCCTGCGCAATGCCGGCGTCGCGGGGGCGGTCGCCGTCGCGGACGCGGCTCTGATCGCCGTCTTGCTGGGGTCGGCAGGTCTCCTCGGCTCCTTTGGCTTTGTCGCACTGATGCCGGCGGTTTGGGCGTTTCAAAGGTTCCAGGCGAACGCTCTGGCGATTGCACCTTTGGTGTGTGGAGCCCTGCTCCTCAGCGCAAACCTGGCCTCACAAGAGGGGATGACCCCAGCCGTCTTGGGTCAAAGCCTGCTGTCCTTGGCCTTGGGGCTCCTGATGGGCTCCCCTCGGTCGGTCGAGGCACCTGTCTCGGTGGAGCCTGACCCGGCCGATCTGCTTTCGGCCCTTCCCGCCGCGATCAGCCCGATGCCCACCGATCATTTGGAGCTCCGCGAAAAGTTTCGCCAGCTCAAAGACCACACCCAGGAGTTGGAGCGAAAGACTCGACGTGATCGACTCGTCGCCCAGCTCTTTGACGTCCAACCGGCTTCACCCGAGGGCTTTCCCCAGCTCTTAGCCGAGAAGCTTGCCGAGATCACCGGAGCCGAGGGAATGAGCATCTACACGCCCGCGATCCTCGCGGACGCGATGGTCGTTCGAGCCTCCGCTGGGACCCTCCCCGAGGCGATTCGGACGGCGATGATCGACACCAGCCAGACCTTGAACGACGCTCAGATGCGACACAAGGCGGACAAGGCTCTTCGCGCCCTCCGAACCGAAGATGAAAAGCAACTCGCCGTGAGCGTGCTCCTGAAAGATCGAGGCAAGCTCATCGGGATGCTGGTTCTCAGTCACCGTACGGTCGGACGGCTCGACGAAGCGCTCGCCCGGGCCGAGGAGGCCGCTCCCTACGTCGCCGCCCTGATTGCTCGGGCCGACCGAGAGATGAACCAGTGGCGACGACTTCGAGAGACCGAAGTCCTCTATTCCATTTCGAGTCTTTGTGTGGGATCCGATTCGATGGACTCCGCCGGGCAAAGGGTTCTGCGCGACCTTTGGGAGATGCTGACTCTCGACCACCTGAGTCTCATCATGATTCAGGGCGAGGAAGTTCGAGTTGTCGCCACAAAAGGGGCTTCGGCCCAGCCAACAGAGCTCTTGCGACTCCCAAGAGGAGCCGGACTGGCCGGCTGGATCGCCGAGGGCGCTCCCGAGTTCGCCGCGGTGCAGACTGGAGACGACGCACGTATCGACCGAAACGCCGCGCTCAAGAGTCGGGTTGGCAGCATGGCTTTGTTGCCGATTCGGGTGGGAGCGGACCTTCGGGGGCTGTTGGTCGCTTCGACCCACAGCCCGGGCGGGGTTGACCTGAACGAGGTCGAGACCTTACGCTTGGTCGCTTTAGAATTGGGGCAAGCATTTGCTCGACTTGAAGCCGGAGAATGGGAGGCCGAAGGCCTGGTGACTCCACAAGAGTTCCAGCGGCTCGTGGGACGGTCCGAATGGGGTCACTTGGTCTATCTGGAGCCGCTTCGGCAAGACTCCCTGATTCACCAGTTTGGTCGCCCGGCCTTCGAGCATGGCGTTCGGGCCCTCGCGCGTCGACTCCGCCCGAGCTTGCCGCCAGGCTCTCTGCTGTGCCGGCGAAGCGAAGGCGATTTTGTGGCGTTTCTCCCCGAAATGATCGAGGAAGAGGCCCGGTCTTGGATGACTCAAGCCTCGGCGCTGGCCGCCATGACCCCCATCTCCACTCCGGACGGAAAGGTGCGCATCCCCTTGGGTCTCAAGGGAAAACTCGCGCCTTATGGCAAGCAAAAGAACCAGTTTTTGCCGACATCACCCGCAGAACCTATTACAAACCGCAGGATCGCCTAGCCGTCCGGCCCCTCCGATCTGTTAAGGTATCTCCTATATCTTCTGGTGGGGTGGGAGTGAATGAGGGAAATTTGGATATCCGAGGTGTCTCGAAGGGCGGAGCCGTTGCTTCGTTCGCTCGCGTTCCACAGCCGTTGGTCCGATCTGGAGCGAGCCTGCGAGCACGTTTTGGAAGTCGATCCAGAATCTCATTTGGCGCTGGAGTATTCACTCCGCGCAGCGTGGGCCCAATTCAAGTATGACGACGTCTCTTCTCGGGCGCAATCGCTTCTGCGCGTCGATCCTCACGAGGCCGGGGCGTGGCTTTGGCTCGCACGGGTGTCGATGGTCCGCGGCCAAGGTCTAGCGGCCCAGCATGCCCTCGTGCAGGCCCGAGATCGGGCTGATCACCCGTCGCTTCAACGCCGCATTGAGCTGATGCACTCGGCATTGGTCGAGAATCAGCAAAAACTGATTGCCGCCCTGCGCGATTCGGACCCCCAGTTTGAGTCTGACTTTGTTCAGTCCGCAGGTCAGGCGTGCCAAGCCCGCGGCCTGCTCTATTCGGAGTAGCTGGCTCGATTCAGGCGGTCGCGAATCGCATCCCATTCGGGGCCTTCGGGGACCCTCTCCACCCAGATCACCTCGAACCCCCGGGCATCGAGCTCGCTTAAGGCTGCGTAGAGTCGCACTGCCGCCTCCTTCGGGTCACGGCTCAAACTGATCTGATGTTCTGCCAGGGTTGCGCCCCAGCACAGTCCTGGGCGTTCACCCAGAGCGTCGGTCCACTGGATCGGAGTCGCTGGTGCGTAATGGCGAAGGTGTTGACCGGGCGAAGCGGGCGAAAAGGTTTTGCTGATGGTCACTTCGATCCCGGCTGCCGCCGCCAATTCATTTGCGCTCAAGACTCCTTGCCGCAAAATTCGAAACGGCCGAACGGTGGTGTCGACGACCGTTGATTCGAGCCCGACGACACTCGGGCCGCCGTCGAGGGCGAGGGCCGCCTCGAGGGTTGGATCAATATGCTCAATCCGCGTCGGAGAAAGGCGCATGAATCGATTCGCGCTTGGTGCGGCGACGGGGTGGCCCAGCTGAATCAAAACGTCATGGGCCACGGGGTGCGCAGGAATGCGAATCGCGACGGTCTCCCTCTGGGCGGTGATCCGGGGGGACACCCAATCTGGCTTTGCGACCACCAGTGTCAGCGGGCCTGGCCAATAGGTGTCGATCCAAGGTTGGGCCTCACTCGGAACGACAAGGGCCCATCGATCCAGCCATGCGGCGTCCGCAAGGTGGACGATGAGCGGATTTGATTCGGGTCGACCCTTCGCGCGAAAGATCTTGGCAACTGCCTCCGACTGCGTCGCATCCGCCGCCAGACCATAGACCGTTTCGGTCGGCAGGACCACTAAGAGCCCCGCCCGCAAGGCGTCAACCGCCTCTCGGATCGCCTCGGGGGAGGCGGGCAAGATTCTCAAATCTCGATCTCCCGGGCCATCACCTCGCGCGGAGCCGGCAAGCCGGTCCAGGCCTCAAATGCCAGAGCCCCCTGCTCCAACAACATCGCACGACCATCTTGGACCGACCAAGAGAACGCTGCCGCCGACCGCAGAAAAGGCGAAAGTTCGCGCCCGTAGCTGATGTCCAGGGCAAGTCCGCCACCTTTCGTTGGCCAATGAACGGGCAAGGCCTGGCCGTGAAGTCCAGCCGAGGTCGTGTTCACCACGAGATTGAAATCACCTACGTCCACTTCGGGAGTTGGCAGCATCTGACCGCCGAATTCTTCGGCGAGCTGTTCAGCCCGGCTCGGGCTGCGATTCCAAATGAAGAAGGGCCAGCCGCGCTGGCGAAGAGCCCAAGCAACCGCCCGAGCCGCCCCCCCGGCCCCTAAGATCAAGGCTCGGGGGGCCGTCAGATCGGGAAGGGTCCGCAGAAATCCGGGCCCATCAGTGTTGAGTCCTCGGCGATCTGCGAAAAGAACCGTGTTCACCGCACCGATCTCTCGGGCCTCCACCGAGCAGTCTTGACACCACTCGAGCGCCTCGGTCTTGAGAGGCACTGTGATGTTCGCACCGATCCAGCCTTGCTCCGCCAGCAAGCTCAAAACCTCACCGCACGAGCCCGAGGGGACGCGAAGCGGAACGTATTCGCCTGGGAGTCCACATGCCCGCAACGCGGCTTGCTGTATTTTGGGCGAAAGGGAATGCCCGATCGGATCGCCGAGAACGGCGTATCGAGCCGACGGACTGACTCCCCTCAGGAGGTTCTTCATTCCACCGTCCGGGGTCGAAATGCGTACAGCCTTTGGCCGAGGAAGTTCCAGACGGCGACGATGAGCGCGGCCACGATGATGGCCACCCGGGCCGAGTTCTTCTCGTCGAACGGCAGAGCGTAGTTGAGATTCGAGCTGATGACGACGTTCAGGACCATCCCGACGAGTGAGATCACCAAGAAGCGCCGAAATTGGGCGAGTCGATCTTCGGCTCCTTTGATCTTAAACGTCCAGCGCCGGTTGAGCAAAAAGCTGTTGATGATCGCGACGGCGGCTCCGAGGGTCTTGGCGACGGGAAAGAAGGCGTCGCGAGCCGACTCGCCCCACTGCATCCAAGAAGGGAGATGGTCTCGCATCCATTGCCCAGCGACGATGCTCAGCGACTCACCCCCCCAAGGAACAGCGAACATCAGGCTCTGCGCGATGCAGTAGTCGATCACGAATGACGTTCCGCCGATGACGCAGAACTTCGCGAACTGCCGGGTGACCTTTCGCTGAAAGAGGCCGGTTTTCGGAAGCAGATCGAAGTCATCCTCGGTTTCATCCAGCGCGCGGTAAAGCGACCGGCGCACGACCTTTTCCGCAGCTCGGTTGAACTTGGTCCCGATGAACTCCTTGGTCGTCATCGGTCGAACCCAAATCGAGTCGATCCCGCTGCGGTTCGCCCCCAGAACATCGGTGAAGAGTTGATCTCCGACCATCACGGTCTGGTCTTTGTCGACCTTGAATTGGTGCAAGGCGGCCCGAAACATCGAGCGGCTTGGCTTGAACTTGCCCTGGACGCTCGCCACGTCCAGCCGGTGGGCGAGCCGCTTGAGTCGATCCAGATTGCGAGTGTTGCTGATGAGGCAAAACCTGAAGCCGAGGTCCTTCCCTTCTTGAACCCATGCAAGCACCTCGGCTGGGAAGTCTTCGCCTTTCCAAGGCAACAGGGTGTTGTCGACGTCGATCAAGATGAGTCGCTTGCCCTCTTGCCAAAGCCGCGCCAAATCGACGTCGATGAGGTTCAGCTCGGCTTCGTCGGGGCAAAGGTTTTGGAACGCTCGAATGACCTGAGATCGCTCGAACTTGCCGGCTCGATAGCCGCGGTTCACCTCGCGAGCCTCCGGTTGGTCCGAATCGCCGCCCGATGGTCGTCATAGTTGGTCGTGAAGGTGTGCGACCCATCCGGTCGGGCGACATAGAAAAGATAGTTGTGGCGGGCGGGTTTCCAAGCGGCTTCGATCGACTTCCAGCTGGGCGACCCGATCGGCCCCGGGGGGAGACCCCGATTCAGATAGGTATTCGAAGGGCTCGGCAGATTTCTGACCTCGCCCGGCCCGAGGACCCGCCACTCTTGAATGCCATACAGGACCGTCGCGTCGATGTCTAAAGTCATTCCCCGAGCGAGCCGGTTCTCGATCACCCCGGCAATGATCGCCCGCTCCGAATCAAGTTTGGCCTCACGCTCGATCATCGAGGCCTTGGCGATCAGAGGATGGAGGTCGATGTCTTTCGGGAGTTTCGCGACGACCTTGGACTCAAAATTCTTCAACATGCGCAGGACGACTCGCTCGGCCGAAAGCAACGGCGGCAGGTCGTAGGTGTCGGGAAACAAGTACCCTTCGAGCGAACCGGATTCGGGGAGCTTGAAATTGACTCGATCTTGATAGTCTTGGGGCTTCTGAGTTGCGGCGAGATATTCCTGGGCGGTGCAAACGTTCGCCTTTTCGAGCCGCTCGGCGATCTGAGCAATCCAAAGCCCCTCGGGGATGCGTACCATTCGGCGGACAGGCCGACGGAGCATCTTTTCGATCTGCTCAAGGGTGCTCCCGGGCTTGACTTCGTAGGTTCCCGCGTTCACCACCGGGTTGATTCGATTGAGGCGCGCCCAAAGGTTTGCGCGTCGGGCATCGCGCACGACCCCCATTTTTTCGAGCTCGACGAAGACGCTCTCCAGGGGTTGCGGCGACTCAAACCGGATCGGACGAGCCGGCCTCGCCGTGGTCGGCTCCACACCCTCGCGCAACCAAGCCACGGCCAGCCCGAAGGCTGCCAAAAGAATCAGCCCCGTGACGGCCAGGAGCGTTAAGACTCGACGGCGATGGACGGCCATTCCGCAAAAAACCTCTCTAAAATTCGGCACGCCGCTTCACCATCCACTCGATGGCGGCGCTCGGCGGCGGTCAGTCCATGTTGTCGCATGAGCGCTTCAGACTCTGCGCTGGTCAGGGCTTCGTTCACCAGCCAAACTCGAACACCTCGACTTTGCAACAAACTCCCCAGCTTTTCGATGATCGGAGCGAGCGATGTCGGGCGACCTTCTGCGTCCATCGGCACGCCCAGGACCAATCCGTCGACTTCTTCGCGCTGCGCCCAAGCCACCAACTGCTCGGCATCTCGGGCCAGAGTTCCTGAGGCCGCCAGAGCCGGGCGGGCGTTGGCGAGGCCCGCCGAAACTTCGCCGACCGCCAGCCCGATTCGCTTCCTGCCAAAATCGACTCCGAGAACCCGCATCCGGACGAATTGTACCGGCCTGATTAAGGCTTGAACGATTTTCCGAGGAGGCCGGTCCAAGTTTGGCGTTGCTGGGGGGTGAGAACGGCGAGGATTTTGGCGTCGGTGTCTTTGGAAATCCGCTCCAATTGAGGCGCGATCCGTTTGGCTTCTTGGTCCGAGCGTCGCTTCCCTTCTTTCAGGAGCTCTTGGGCCTTCTTTTCGTCTTTGGGCCTCTCTTTCGGCATCCCTTGGGTGACTCTCTGAAAGGCGGCCTGTTGAATCTTTTCGGCTTGAGCTGCTCCTGCTTCGATGGCTTTTCGAATCTGTCGCACTTGAGCCTCGCTGAGCCCAGCTTGCTTGCCGATCGTCATATCGGCCAGGGCGCTCGGCCCGACACTTTGAAGACTGATCTCGCGAAGCCGCCGCAACTGGACAGGAGTGAGCTCAGCCAAGACGCTGTCGCTGAGTTTTTTGTTGGCATTCGCGATTTGGGGCGCGATCTTCTTCGATTCAGCCTCCTTGTTTTTGGCACCATCGAACTGCTTTTGGAGTCGATTGAGCGTCGCGGCATGAGTATCGGCGTGGCGATTCATCTTATCGCGCTGCGTTTGAGTGACCTTGAGCTCCTTCTTCACTGAGTCCAGGGTGAGCAGGCGAAAGTCGGCGGCGTAGCGGTCGAACGATTGGAGGGCCTGGGCCCCGACGAGGGCGATCAAGCCGAGAGTGACCCAAACGCACAGAATCTGGAGGCCTCGCATCCCCCTATTGTACGCGCCTGTGGCATCGTTGGTGCCGGTTCGGGCAAACTTGGGAGCAGAATGGCCTCGGTGGAGCAGCGGTGGCGTCGAGGGGTGGTGGGCTCCATCCTCGCGATGGCCGCGAATCAAGGCTCGACCCTGATCGTGACTTGGATCTTAGGCCGAGCCCTCGGAGCAACCCTCACCGGTCACTTCGTCGCCGCCTTGGCCACCGCTCAAGCGCTGGCGACGTTCTTGCTCTTTGGAGGTGGCATCACCGCGACGAAGTGGATCGCCGAATGGCGACTGTCGCGACCCGACTGGGCCACCACGTGCGCCGACCAGTTAACCCGTCGAAACGGCCGAATTCTCGCCATTTCGGCGCTACTCACCCCGCTTGTTCTCGGGCTGTTGTTTCCCGTTCTCGACCGGACGACGTGGCTTGTCTTGATGCTCGCGTTGCCGCTGGGATTCGCCTTGCATACTTGGCTGTTTTCTTCGGCGGTCTTAGCCGGTTATGAGCGGTTTGATCGAATCGCTCATTCGGCGGGGTTAGCTGCAGTGAGCTGGATCGTGGCTGCTTGCTTTGCCGCGGCGACGGACCACCTTTGGGTGGCGTCGACCCTATTGGTCTTGGGCTCTGGGCTCCAAGCCCTGGCCGCTCTGGTCTGGGCTCAGAAGGAAGTCCGAAAGACTCCCTCCGAGACATCTTGGGAAGCGATTCGACCTCAGGTGCACTCTTTTTTGATGCCAGCTTTTCTCACTTCGTTCTTGGCTCCGGTGGCGATCTGGCTCGCGCAGGGATGGACCTATCGGGGCGCTGAGGGTGAAAGCCAACTTGCCCTCTTCGGGGTCGCGTTTCTCCTTCGCCAGATCGTCATGGCGCTCCCTCAGAACATCTTTTCCGCCTCGCTGAGCATCCTCAACCAGCTCCGGGGCGCCGGGGACCGGCTGGGATTTTATCGACTGCTCCGGTCTTCTTTGAGTCGATCGCTGCTGATCGTCTTGGCCTTCGGCGGGATCTTGGCCGCCTTCGCCGCGCCGGTCATGAGCCTTTGGGGTCCTGAATTCGCCCAGGGTGCGCCGATCTTGCAGGTCTTGCTCGTGGCGGCAGTGCTTGAAGTCCTGGCGCAGTCGCTCTATCAGGTTGTCCACGCCCAAGCCCGGATGTGGCACAGCCTGACCTTGGTCTCCTTGCCTTGGTCTCTGACCTTGCTGGGCCTGGCGATCGCTTGGATTCCTCGGTGGGGAGCTTTGGGCACGGCGTGGGCCTATGTGGGTGCCTGGTTCGTCTCCTTCATCATGAGTGGTTGGCTGGCGCGCCGGTTCGCCTTGGAATCATCTTGAAAATCGTCTTGAGCTTCAATAAACCGGGCTGGGAGGGCGACCAGTGGACGGCCGAGATTGAGCGTGCGTCGGACGAGCACACGCAATGGATTGCCTTCAACCATCAAGAGCCGGTGCCGATCCGCGAGATGCTCAGTTTTGACTCTCTCGACCGGCTTTGGAAGCGGCAGGACCCTCGTCTCCTCGAACTCTATCGACGAGCCCAAAAATGTCTCGACGATCACCAGGCGGATGTCCTCTTCGTCACCAACTGCCCACCGTATCACCCGGACTGGCTTGCTCAGCAAAAGGTCCATCGCGTCCTTTGGAGCACCGATGACCCAGGCTCGACCGACGTACGCACGATCCCCTACCTTGGGAGCTACGATCAAGTCTTCTATCTCAATCCAGAGTTTGACGCCGAAAGAAGCATGGCCGAGCGACTCGCTCAAGCCGGGATGACGCGCTCGGCGTGGCTTCCCCATGGATATATGCCTTGGGACGTCGGTCCGACAGGGCAGGACCGCGACCTTGACCTCGTTTACGTCGGCCACTGCTTCGCGCAGAAGTTGCCAGCACTACGGGCCTTCGAAAAGGCGTTCGGGGATCGGCTGACTCTTCGGGGACACTGGAAGCTCAAGCACAACTTGTATAGCTGGGTTTTTGGCGGGCCGCGTGGCTGGGTCAAACCGGTGAGCTTTTCAGAGCGAGCGGAGATTCATGCTCGCGCCAAGATCGGGATCAACCTGCATTGGAACGAGCACGGAGTCGGGAATCAGCGTCTCTACTACCTCCCTGCCAATGGCGTTTTGCAAATCTGCGACGGCCCAAAAGCCGCCGGCGAAATCTTCCGGCTCAACGAAGAGATCGTCGCTTGTTCGAGCGTTTCCGAGATGATCGACGCAGCTCGCTACTACCTGGACCATCCCAACGAGGCGCGACCCATCGCCGAAGCCGGTCGCCGACGAGCCGAGGCGGAGTACTCCTTCACCCAGGTTTTACGCCGTGCGGCGCGGCTGATCGACCGAGGAGGCTCTCCCTGAGCGGAGCGATTGTCCTTTGCCTGGTCGGGGGCCTGACTCCGCTCGCTCTGCTCTCCATCCGATGGATTCGAGCCTCGGGGACAACGCTGTGGCTCCTTTCGCCGTTGGTCTCGGTCGGATTCGTTTACCTCTTTGCCTTCGGAGTGCGACCGCTCATCGACGAGGCGATCGGGCTGCGGCTGGTCGCAGGAGCCGGGACGGACGAAGCCCAAATGCAAGCGATGATCTGGGGGATGGTGGGCATGTGGGCCTTTGCCGCCGGTTGCCTCGCCGTGCGTCCCCCGCGAGCCCAAAGTCCGGAGGAGTCATCCGATGCCTGGGCGCGGTGCTTTTTGTGGATCGCCCTGGCCATGGCGGCGGTTCATGCGCTGTTTGCCTTCCGGGCGGGCGCGCTGACGCTCAATTTTGGCCAAAACAGAATCGCTTACCTCATGTCCCTCGTTGGCAGTGGCCAGGTCCTCCTCAGCCGAGACCTCTCCTTTGTCGCTTTGGGACTCGGTTTTTTTGGGGCCTCTCGCTGGGCCCGGGTCGGGGCCGTCGGCTGGGCGGCTGCAGCCTTGGTCCTACTTCCCAACCTCTTGGTGAGCTCCCGAAGTGCCCTCACGCAAATGGTGTTCCTGGGTCTCTTGGTCGTGGTCCTTCAAGGGCTTCGCCAGGCCAAACCGGTGCGAGCCCGGGTCGTCGTCTTGGTCCTTGGAGTTCTGACGCTCATGGGCCTCAGCCTTGGAGTGGCCCGGGGTGTGGATGAAGAGCCGGGCGGGGCGCTGAGGCCGGTGATTCACTTTTCCCAGACATTCGACATGGCCGAGTCGCTTGAGCTGAGTCTGCTTCGTATCTCCGAGCCGCAGTACGGCCAAAGCTGGGCCGAAGACCTGCTCTACACGTACATTCCCCGCGCCTTGGACCCTGAAAAACCGATCGTCTACGGCGCATTCCGATTGCAGCAGCAGGTCTATCCCGAGCTCACACCGCCTGATGAAGTCCTGATCGGGACCTTCCCCATCGGTGCCTGGGGCGAGGGGTTCGCCAACTTTGGTTATGCGGGCATTGTCCTCACGCTCGGCCTCTTGGGCTGGGCGGTCAGCCGACTTTATGCCCGAATCTTTGAGGGTCCGGCTCGCTTTCAGGCGTGGGCCCTGGTTCTTTACTGTCTGACCTGCGCGAATGCGCTTTCTTACACCCGAAGTGTCGGGCAGTTTCTTGCGGCGTGGGTCTATCTGAGCGTTCTCCTCGCGATCACCACTGGCCTCGCCGCGATGCTCCATCGACTGCGACCCAGTCCTGTTGCGCAGAAGGAGAACGCATGAGACCCCTCCGGCTCGCGCATATCATCACGAGCCTGGGCGTGGGGGGAGCCGAGACGATGCTCGCCAAGCTGGTCGCCTCGCTCCCGCCCGACCGAGTTGAGCAGCGAGTCTTTGGACTCGGACCCGACGGCCCACTCGGCGACCGAATTCGCGCGCTCGGCGTGCCCGTCGAGGCTCTCGGGATGAGCCCGCGGAAAATTCCAGTGAGGCCGATTTTCCGACTTCGCCGGCTGCTTCGAGAATATCAACCTGAAATCACTCAGACTTGGCTCTATCACGCGGACTGGATCGGCGGTCACTTGGCCCAAAAAGCCGGCTGCCCGGCGGTGCTTTGGAGCATCCGCAACATGCCCGAGACCGCGCTCGCACGCCCGTTGACGGCCCGCCTTTTTCGGCTATGCGCCCAGCACTCGGGCACTTTCCCCGCCCGGATCATTTCGAACTCCAAGGTCGCGGCCGAGGCGCATGTTGAGGCTGGCTACTCACCCCAAAAAATGATCGTGATCCCGAACGGGTTCGATCTCGACCCACTGCAGTTTTCGTCGGACGGACGCGCGAGGCTTCGGCAAGAATGGCGAGTGCGAGACGATGAGGTCGTTGTGGGGACCCTGGCGAGGGTGCATCCGGACAAGGGCTACGACGTTCTACTTCGGGCCGCGGAGAGGAGCCCTGGAGTTCGGTTCGCCCTGGCGGGCGAAGGAACCCAGGCGCTCGACGTGCCTACAAGCTTGCAATCCCGCCTGATCCTGCTCGGGCCACGAACCGACGGGATCGAATTTTTGTCCGCTCTGGACCTCTTGGTTTCTCCCTCGTATCGCGAAGGGTTTAGCAACACGATCGCCGAGGCCATGGCGATTCGCCGCCCCGTGATCGTGACCGACGCCGGGGACTCGGCCCACATCACGGGCGGCTTCGGGGTCGTACCGGTTGGCGATGCTGAGGCTCTGGCGGCCGAGATTCTGCGCCTGGCGAACCTGAGCCCACAGGAGCGAGACCGCATCGGTCACACCCTCAGGCATCGAATTGAAGAGCATTTCTCGATGCAAGCGGTGCGGGATCAGTTCTTGAGACTCTACGAGGAGGTCCGAGCGGAATGTGCGGGATCGTAGGGTTTTGGATCGATCCGGATCGGTTTGACCTTCAGGAGTCACCCCTCTGGCTCGATTCGATGATGGGGTCGCTCGCTCATCGAGGGCCGGATGACCAGGCGCAATGGATCGACCCTCGCGCCGGGCTCGCGATGGGCTTTCGGCGACTGAGCATCTTGGACCCTTCGCCTCGCGGGCGGCAACCACGCGTGAGCCCGAGCGAAGACTGGGTCCTGACGCTCAACGGCGAAATCTACAACCACCTGGAGCTTCGCCAAGACCTCGACGGGACCCGGTGGGAAGGGACCTCCGATAGTGAGACCTTGGCGGCGGCGTTCGATCAGTGGGGGGTCGAGGGTGCGATTCGACGCGCCCGCGGGATGTTCTCGGTCGCTGCCTGGCAAACCTCGACTCGCTCTCTCACGCTGATTCGAGATCGGATCGGCGTCAAACCGCTCCTTTGGGCCGAATTTCCCGGCGGAATGGCATGGGCAAGCGAAGTCAGAGCCTTCGAACGACTCCCAGTCTTTGACCGACGAGTCGATTGGGACGCGGCTCGGCAGATGCTTCGTCGGTTTTCAGTGCCGGCTCCAAAGTCCATCTACGCCGATGCGCGCAAGCTGATGCCCGGCAGTTGGATCGAGTTCAAGAATCGACTTCCCCAACCTGCCACAAGGTATTGGTCTTTGCCAAGCGAGCCTTCGGATCGAGCTATCAATTTCGATGAAGCCGTCGAACAGGCTGAGATTCGACTCCGAGAGTCGGTTCGGCTTCGCATGCTGTCGGATGTGCCCCTGGGGGCATTCCTCAGCGGCGGCATTGACTCCAGCTTGGTCGTGGCGCTCATGCAGAGCCTGAGCGCGACGCCGGTTCGAACCTTCACCATCGGGTTCGAGAATCCCGAGTTCGACGAAGCCCCGTTCGCGCGTCGGATTGCTCGTTATCTCGGCACCGAGCATCAAGAGTGGATTCTGGGACCCCAGGACCTGTTCGAACAAGTGCCCCGATTGGCGCAGGTGTACGACGAACCATTTGCGGACAGCTCGCAGATCCCGACCTGGGCGCTTTGCCAGCGGGCTCGGTCCTCGGCCACGGTCGCGCTGAGCGGCGATGGGGGAGATGAGCTTTTTGGAGGTTACGACCGCTATCACTGGGCTCAATTCTTGTGGCGAGCCCGAGGTCCGCTCCGAATCGTACGCGGGTGCATCCCTGCGCTGGCGAAGTTGACCTCTTCCTCGGCCTTCAGCTTTCTGGCGAAGTATCCCGACCTGCTCAACGCACCCCACTTTGCCGCTCTCTATGACCGTCTGATGTCGCCAGGCCTTCCCGCGCGGTATTTCCGTTCGCCCGAGTCGCCTTCCTCAATCTCCGAATTCGAAGGAGACCGCCTGAGGCAGATGCAGCTCGACGATCTTGAGGACTACTTGCCAAACGACCTGCTCGTCAAAGTGGATCGGGCGTCGATGAGCTGTGGACTTGAGGTCCGCGAGCCGGTCCTCGATCACCTTTGGGTGGAGTGGGCGTTCTCTCTGCCCAGCTCCCTTCAGCCAGAACCCAAGGCGATTCTCCGAGCGGTTTTGGCCCGGCACGTGCCGGTCGAGCTGTGGTCGAGGCCCAAGAAGGGTTTTGCCGTGCCTTTGGCGGATTGGTTGCGAGGCCCACTCCGGGATTGGGGGCAGTCCCTGATGGATGGGCGACTTCAGGACGTGCCGATCCTGGACTCCCCGGAGGTTCGCCGGCTTTGGGAGGCCCATGTCTCAGGAAAGACGAGCTTTTCGGCGGCAATCTGGCCAGTCTTGATGCTGCTTGCTTGGCTCGAAGCTCGCGACCCTGGGCGCCTCTGAGCCGCAATCGACGACTCAGAGGCGCGATGATCTGTTATCGCTCGACCCGCTTTCTCAGCGCCTTCTCGATGGTGATCACCGGAAGAATGATCGTTCCCACCAGCACGCTCAGGAGGATGTCTTTGGCGGCCAAAGGCTGAGTGCCAAAGATCGACTGGAGCGGCGGGGCATAGATGAACGCCATCTGGAGCCCGATCAAAGCGACGATTCCGACAAAGACGCTCTTGTTGCTAAAGAATCCGATCTTGAAAATCGAGTCCTTGAGCGAACGGCAGTTGAGCATGTAGAAGATCTGGAACATGATGACGGTCGTGACCGCCATCGTCTGGGCCTTGGCGACCGCGACCACGTCCGAGATGCCGGCGGCGACCGACGAGTTGCGTTCGTAGATGAACAGCCCGACAGCGCCGATCGTCATCAAGATCGCAGCCATGAACGTTCGAAACACGACGAACTTATTCAGGACAGGCTCGTTCGGATCGCGCGGGGGCCGACTCATGACGTTCGGCTCCATCGCCTCAAAGGCCAGCGGCAGCGCCAAAGCCACCGTCGCCACCAAGTTGATCCAGAGAAGTTGAGTGGGGGCCATCGGCAGGAGCAGTTCCCCATTCACGAACGGGAAGAAACAGACTCCGGCCATGAGGATAAACGCGAGTCCCAAGTTTGTGGGCAAGACAAAGGCCAGCGACTTGATCAAGTTGTCATAGACTCGGCGACCTTCCTCGACGGCGGCGGCAATCGACGCAAAATTATCGTCGGTCAAGACGATGTCTGCGGCCTCCTTGCTCACGGCGGTGCCGGTGATTCCCATCGCGACCCCGATGTTCGACTGCTTGAGCGCAGGCGCGTCGTTGACGCCGTCTCCGGTCATCGCAACGACATGATCTTGCTCTTGGAGTGCCTTGACGAGGCGGAGCTTGTGTTCGGGGGCCACCCGAGCAAAGACGTTGGTCGAGTTGACGGCTTGTCGAAGCTCGGCCTCGTTCATCTCGGCGAGCTGTACGCCCGTGATCGCGGGCTGATCGTCCTTCAGAATTCCCAATTGCCGTCCAATCGCGGCGGCGGTTCCCTTGTGGTCTCCGGTGATCATCTTGACGGTGATCCCGGCGGCGTGGCAGGCTTTCACCGCGTCAATCGCCTCAGATCGAGGAGGATCGATCATTCCTTGAAGGCCGAGGAACACGAGGTTAGATTCGACATCGTGCATCCCCATCTCTTGGATTCGGTGGCCGGGCGTGACTTCGGCAAAACCTAAAACGCGCATCCCCTGCGAGGCCAATCGGTCGATCTGTTGGGTGACCAACGCCTCATCGGGGGCACCCCCTCCCCTCATCGACCCGCATCGGCGCAACACCACCTCAGGCGCACCCTTGATCAGGATTCGCTGACTGCCGTCGGGCATCGTGTGGAGCGTCGCCATGAACTGGTTTTCGCTTTCGAACGGGATCGCGTCCGTCTTTGGGATCTCCTGCCGGACCCGGTCGGGATCGATGCCGAATTTGGCGGCGGCGGTCACGAGTGCCCCCTCGGTCGGGTCTCCGGTCAGCTTCCAATGTCCTTCGCTCAAGCTGATCGCGGAGTCGTTGCAGAGGGCCCCCGCGAGCAAGAGCTCTCGGACGTCGTCGGGGAGTTCGGAAACGACCTGGTCGCCTTTCTTCAGTTCGCCTTTCGGTTCGTAGCCGACACCGGTCACCTCGAACGTGTTCGAAGGCGTCCAAAGTGCTTGGACCGTCATCTCGTTTCGAGTGAGGGTGCCGGTCTTGTCCGAACAGATCGTCGTGGTGGAGCCCAGAGTCTCGACGGCAGGCAGTTTTCGGATGACCGCGCGCCGGGCAGCCATCCGCTGAACGCCAATCGCCAGCGCGATCGTCACGATGGCGGGCAGACCCTCGGGGATGGCTCCCACGGCCAAAGCGATGGCGCTCACGAGCGTCTCGCGCAGTGCTTCTCCCATCGGAACATCCTGGCCGAGCAATCGGATCATGCCGACCGCGGTCATGATCGCCGCCACGATCAAAATGCCGATGGTGATGGTCTTTCCGATCACACCGAGCGCTTTCGTCAGCGGGGTTTCCAGATCAGCGGCTTCCTTCAGCAACGTCGAAATGCGGCCAAGCTCGGTTTTCGATCCGGTCGAAACGACCACGGCGGTGCCGGTGCCGTAGGTCACCAACGTTCCGCCAAAGACCATGTTGATCCGGTCCCCCAGTGAAGCAGTCTCGGCGACTGGAGCCAGATTCTTCTCCGTCGGGACCGATTCGCCCGTGAGCGCGGCCTCTTCGACCTGCAAGTTTCGAACTTGGATCAGCCTCATGTCCGCGGGGACCTTGTCGCCCGAGGCCAACATCACGACGTCGCCCGGGACGAGCTCGGCGACCGCCAAGGTCATCTTCTGCCCACCCCGAACGACCGTCGCGTTCTCGGGGACCATGTCGACCAGAGCTTCAATCGCCTTTCCGGCCTTGAACTCCTGAACAAACCCGATGATCGTGTTCAAAACCACGACGGCCAAAACCACCAGCCCATCGGTGACTTTGCCGAGGCCGATAGCCAGAAGCCCCGACGCAATCAAGACCCAGATGAGAGGGTTGTTGATCTGTCGCCAGAGGATCTGCAGGGGTCCATCGCCCCCGGATCGTTGCAGAACATTGGGACCGTATTGCGCCAGGCGAGCTTTCGCTTCGGCGTCCGACAGACCCTCGGGAGAGGACTGAGTCTTTTCTAAGACCAGGTCCGCTCCGAGGGCGTGCCAGGTCTCCGTCGAGGCTGGTTGGGTCGATTCAAGGACAGGATTGGGTGTCATTTTTTGGCTTGGGGTTCTCTTTCAGTTCAGGGCGGAGCGATCAATCGAAGTCGAAGATCTCGCCGAGCAGCGACTTGCGCTTTTTCTTTTTGTAGTAATCGTCGTCGTACTTGCCGTGGTGGCCATATCCCGGCTGGGGATAGGCTTGTTGGGGCGGATACGGCTGTTGGGGGATCGTCGGCGCGGGCGGAGCATAGCCAGGCGCAGGTTGGGCCGGTTGCGGCGGCTGGGGTGCGGCACTGGCTTCGGCTTGCATAGTTCGCTCGATGATCTTGTCGAGCTCGCCTCGGTCCAGCCAGACTCCTCGGCACTTCGGACAGTAATCGATTTCAATGCCGCTTCGATCGGCCATCATCAGGTCAACATTGCATCCAGCAGGACATGTCATTTTTCTATTTCTCCGTGTTCTCCCCGAAAAGAAAAGACCTTCAGTGCCACGTTGAGCACTGAAGGTCTTGCTTTGCCGCGACCACCGGGTCTTTCTCAAGACCGTCTTGACGATGGTCGCTCCCAGATGACTCTGGGCGCTACTCCCCTTCGGGGTTCATATATATTATCGGATTTGATGCCATAAATGTTGCTCATCAGTGATCATTTTTTATATTTTTCGTTCCGGGTGATCGAATGAGGGCCACTTTGGACCCGCATAATGGAGCCATGCAAGCGATTTGGGTTGCCTGGGGGATCGCTCTGAGTCCGACTCAGGCCCTGCAGGAATTTCAAGCTGAGCCGGCTTTGCAAGGCGCGAGCCTTTCGGTGGTCGTGCGCCGGTTGGATGGCTCGGAGGTCATTGCCCTCGACCCGGACCGACGGCTGATCCCAGCCTCGAACCAGAAACTTTTGACCGCCGCCTACGCACTGTCTCGATTGGGCCCGTCTTTTCAGACCAAGACCGAGGTTCGCGTGCAAGGCACTCAGGCCGAAATGAAGACTGAGTTCGACCCGAGTTGGTCTCTGGATCGCCTTGCCGCGCTTCGGGCCGAGCTCCCACGCATCAAGAGCTGGACGCTCGTCGAGCCGGTTGCCCCGTACATTCCGTTCGGCTGGGAGCTTGACGATCTCCCGCATCGCTACGCGGCGCCTGTTAGCGCGCTCATGATCGAGCAGAACAGCTTCACCCTCTGGGGTCGATCCGGCAAAGTTTGGCTCCCGCCCGAATTCGGATATCGTCTCCGACGAATGCCAAGCTCGGCCCCAGTCCAGGTCGACGTGGACTACCTGGGCCGAGTGTTGACGGTCAGCGGCCGGGTCCCGCAGGCTCAAACCGCCTTAGAGACGCTGGCGATCCCAGACCCACATGGCACGCTGCGCCGGGCCTTGGGCGGCCAGTGGAAGGTGAATTCTCGGCCCAGCACATGGCCGGTTTGGCGAAGATTCGCGGGCCCCAACTTGGGGAGTTTGCTCCAGGAGTGCTTAAGCCGGAGTCAGAACCTGATCTCCGAGGGCTTGCTACTCCGGAGTGCCCTCGCCGAAGGCGAACTCCCTCGAAAAGACCCGGCGAGAGCCGCGGGCGAGCGACTTGAGAAGTTCCTCGTGAGTCAGGTGGGAGTGCGGCCCCAGGACGCCCGGGTCGTTGACGGCTCGGGGTTGAGTCGCCACAACCTCGTGACGGCGAGGGGGATCGCAGACCTTTTGAGCTGGATTCCCCGGCAGTCGTGGGGGAGCGAATTCCGGAAAGCGCTCGCCCGGCCTGGCGAGGGGACCCTCAGGAACCGGCTGATTGGAGTCCAGTTCGAAGGCAAGACCGGGACCAGCAATTATACGAACTCGCTGTCGGGGTATTTGACCCTCAGTTCAGGGGAGACCTGGATCGTCAGCATCTTGACCAATCATGCGCTCGCACCCGCCTCGGAGGTTCGGGCCGCCCTCGACCGCTTGGTCGTTCGCCTCGCTCAAAATCCGATTGGCACAACTCTTGCGTCGAGTGCAAAGTATGGAAGTCGCCCGCAAATTATTCCCGACCCGAGCCCTCGCACTTCTGATTGGAATCGGGTTTCTCGATCTCTTCGTTACGGCGATTTTGCACGCCCAAGGCCTGATCGTCGAACTCAATCCGCTGATGCGGCCGCTCATTGAGCACAGCGAATGGACTTTCGGGCTGGCCAAAGGAGCCACGCTCGTGGCGGCATGGGGCGCGATGGTGTGGTACGCAGAGCACAATCGCGACTTTGTCCGGAAGGTCTGCTTGGCCGGGTCGATTGCTTACGTGGCGATCTGGACGATCTGGTTCTTCAGCTCGATGTAGGAGCTAACCGGGCTGGGCATCGATCAACATCGCTTGCATCAGATCGACCCTCAGCACCACTCCATACAGGCGGCCTTGATCCTCGACGGGCAAAAGGGTCAGGCCGCGACTCAGCATCAGGTGCAGCGCCTCACTGATTTCGAGGTCCGGAGACGCCGTCACTGGGTCTTTTGAGGCAAAGCTCACGGCGATCTCCTCGGTGAGTTGCACCACACTTCCCCTCCCCAGGACCGCTCGGCTCAAATCGCCTTCGGTGAGCACGGCGATCGGCCGCTCCTGGTCGTCGACCACGACGAGCCCGGGGAACTGATAGATGTCCATCTTGTCGACCGCATCTCGAACGGTGCTCTCGGCGGTGAGGGTGGGGATATGAGCGTGCAAGACTTCGCGCAAGGTCATGAGCCTTCGCAGGTTACACCAGAAGAGAATCTGAAGGAGTTGGCCTATAAGCCGGATTCTGTTTTTGTGTGACGATTTATCTACGCGACCAACCCGGAGGGTCGGTGGGCCACGTCATCCCCTCCCTATTTGGTCTTGCTTCCGGTGGGGTTTGCCCGCCGATGAGTTACCTCAGTCGGCCGTGAGCTCTTACCTCACGATTTCACCCTTACCCCGGCAAGCCGAGGCGGTTTGTTTCTGTGGCACTTTCCGTCGAGTCGCCTCGCCCCTGGTTGCCCAGGGCACCGCGCCCTGATGAAGTCCGGACTTTCCTCCCTTTGGCGAGCCAAAGAGCCGTCACCCGGCCAACTCCGATGGCAGTATGGCTCACCGGCAACCTCGATCACGCGATCCATCGCCGGGTAGCTGTTTTGCGAGATCAACTCGCGGCGGTCGCCCCAGATTCGCCAGACCAACACATCGAACCCCGCTCGGCCCGAAGATCGAACCCGGCGCATCCCCGCGCCCTGGGTGCGAGCCCATTCGACTGTGCGAGGCAAAGACGTTCGCCGGACCTCCTCTCGAACCAGGGGAATCGAACTTGGCTTCTTGGGCCCCATGAGCTGAATCAAGAGCTGATCTTGCCGTACCTGCCCCCGAATCGTCAGCGGAAAAGGATGCGAGTTGGTGATCTTGAGGTCCACCGACTCGAAGGCGACCGCTGAATCTCGTCCGGGCGGGACATAGCTGGGGGCGAACCGGTGAGGATGCCGCTCGACAATTGGCAATCCCGCCAGGAGCGCGGCGTTGTAGAGCGTCGTTGAGGTCTGGCAGACCCCTCCGCCGTAGGCTGGCACCAGCGTCCCGCTGAAGCTCACTGGAGCTCGGCGAAAGCCTTGGTCGCGCGACCACGAGCGGACGGCTCGGTTGAACGAGAACGTCTCGCCCGGCTTGATGACCTTACCTTGGAGCTTTTCCAGAGCCCGGATCGCATTGTAGCGCTGGTTGGGGGTTCTCCCGGCGAGCGTCGTGCTGTAGCCCGCCACCACCCATTCTCGAGGTCGGGTGGTTGACAAGCCCCACCAACCCGCACCCGCCAAGCTCAAGACCAAGCACGCGGCGACCGCCGTTTTCAAGGCTTCACCTCTAACCGCAGGCTGTTGCTCGAGCCCTCTCGATCGGGGTTGTACATTTCAAAGACTCGGCTCGGCAGAGCGGTCGCGGTGCCGGGTGCCTCGGCGCGGACGTTGTATTCGACGACGTGCATCCCTGGGCTCAGAGAGCGAGCGAAGAAAACCACCTTTTGATCAAGGATGTCGGTCTTGCTCCACCACCAGGACCACGTCTCGGGCTGGCCGTTTTCGGTCACCCGGAAATTGGACGGGGTGGGCACCTCGATCATGACGAACTCGGCCGCCGTGAGGGCTTCAATTTTCACCCGCACCCGAAGGTTTTGCCCCGAAGTAAAGGTGGTGACGGGGTCGTCACCTGGCGAAAGCTCGCGCGACCCATCTTCGAGTCGACGGACGATCAACGGGAAGTACTCCCGCTCGATCGTCAGCCCCGATGAGTTCTTGAGCACTCCGATCTCTTTTTGATAGGGAACTTGTTCGGATTTGAAGGTGTACCAGGGCTGACCCGAGCCCGTCACTTTCAGAGTCAGGATGTTCTCACCCGACTTGAACCGACTGACGGGCCAACTCCAAATCCGGTTGGGCGAGGATTCACCGGCAACCCCGATGGTTGCGGAGTCAAAGACCTCGCCATTCACCAGGATTTCGACCGAAGCAGGTTGCATCTGCTGGGGTTGGGCCAGAAGATAATCTGAGAGAGCGAGGACGATCAGACCGGTGTCCCGGGTGCTTCGCCAGCTATCCCCTCGCCGAAGGTCGAGCAGACCCCGAATAATCTGCATCACAAGCGGATCGGTGGAGCCTTCTCGGACGAAGGCCTCCAGAGCCCGCGCCGAGGTTTCCGTACTCCATCGTCCGGTAAAGAGTGCCACATCGCCGGTCTGAGTGGCGCTCGTTCGCAGTCGTTGCAGAAGCTCCTCTTTCCGGCGGCGCATCGCTGAATCGTTCGGGTTTCGCTGGGACATCGCTTGGGCGGCCAGGGCGAAGAGCGCGACATGGTCGAGCGGAGCATCGGTCCTGAGACGAGTGCTCAGAACTTCGTCCCTCACGACAGATCGACTTTCGATCCGGGCCAAGGCGTGAATGACCGCCGCCCGCCGGTCTAGACTCCAATCAAGCCAGAAATCCTTATTCTCAGTCTCGTCGGCCCAGCTCGGGAGCGTCTCTTGAGTCGTGAGCCAGGCTCGACAATACTTCACGAGGCGCTCTTCCATTGTGGCGTCCGTTGCGAATCCGGCCGTTCGACTTCGCCAGAGACCTTCCAGAACCAGGGCGCTCATTTCCGGATCGCTGGAGTCGTTTTCCCACCAACCGAACCCGCCGTCCTGGTGCTGCATCGTCCGCAGTCGGCGAATCGACCGTTGCGCCACTTCGGGCACTCGGGCGAGGATCGCAGGCCGGTTGAGGCCGAGCGATTGAATCGCTCGCCCCGCTACGACCGCAGGCATGAACCGATTCATCGTCTGTTCGACGCAGCCATAGGGGAAGTCGACCAGGTCATCGAGGCTCTCCATCATGGTCGCCGCCAGCGAGGGCGAGACTTTCAGTTCGACTTGGCCTTCATCGGCCCCCGGAAGCCGGTTGAATCGAAGGGTCGTCTCCGAGCTGGTCAAGGCCCCTGCGTTGAAGCTCATCACCGGTCGGCCGATGGCTCGAACCGGCACCGTCAGCTCCATACCGTCTTGATGCTTCGAGCTCTGAGCGGTGACCTGCAGAACCGCATTCCCGAGGGTGTCGGCTTGGAGCCTCCATTCGAGCGTACGCGAACTTTCGGCGGCCACGTCGATCTGGCTTTCGGCTGAGCCTTGACTGAGCTTCGCACCCGAAGCGTTGAATCGGATCGTCACGGGAGCTGCAGAATCGGTGCCGTTGGTGACCGTGGCGGTCACGCGGACTTCGTCTTCTTGCACCAGATAGGCGGGAGCCGAGAGGCGGACCATGAGCGGCTTGCGGACCAAGACCTTCCCAACCCCGTGACCAAAGGCGTGTTGATCGCTGGCGGCCGTTGCCGTCGCTCGCCACGTGGTGAGATTGTCGGGGAGCTTGACTTCGACCGAGGCCGTGCCATTCGGTCCCGTGGAGATGCGCGGGGTCCACTGGGCGGTGTCCTTAAAGTCGCGGCGCATTTCGATTTGGGCCGGGCCTTTTTCACCGCCGTCGAGATAGATCTCCTCGAAAGAATAGCTTGTGAGGACGTTATTGTATCGCCGCTGATAGAACGACCCGACGATGTCGTCAGAGTCTTCGCGAATCGCGTAAATCGCCTCATCCACGACTCCGAGGGCGACTTGCGCCGGGACGCCGCGACCGGACGCATCGCGTGTCGTGATGTTCCAACGGACGGTTTCGCCGGGTTGGGCTTGAGGTCGATCCGGCTGAACCTGAACTTGGAGTCGCTGGCTTTGATCTTCGACGACCAGTCGCCGAGACTGCATGAAGAACTGCTTTTCAGAGACCACGGTCGCGACGACATAGACGTTGGGCGCCAATGTGCGATCCACTGGAATCGAGATTCGGTTGAGCTCTTGCAGGAGCGGGACTCGATACGACCGGTAGATCCGATCACCCTCGAGCGTGACCAAGGCGACGGCTCCCCGAATCTGGCTGCGGATCAAGAGCTCCGCATTTTGTCCTGGCTGATAGCGCTTTTGGTCGAGCTTGAGTTCGAGGTCAGTCGCGGGTCCGAGTGAGACGTCGCTCCATCCATCCCAACACCAAAGGTACAGCTCGGACTCGATCCGGCGACGCTGTGAATCCAGGAGTTGGGCCCGGACGATGACGAGCCCGGAGCGATCCGGGCGAAATTGGAAGGTCGAAGTGCCTTCGGGGTCGGTGGAAGACGTGGACTGGGCGAGCCGAACCTGATACGATCTCCGCTGAGCGGGGTCGTACTCTTCGTAGCTGACCTCCCATCGGACCGAGACACCCGAGACCGGCTTGCCGTCGTGGGTGGTGACTTGGGCTCGGACGGTTTGATCTTGGTCGGGCTGGACGTACGTCACGGGATCGGAGATGCGTAAGGCGTAGTCGCCCTGGACCAGCTTCGTCGTCCCTTTGGCTTCGATGTACTTGTCGCCCTGTTCGGTGGCGGTGAGATTGAAGGTCACCCTTTGGTCGGGGGTTGTGTATCGGTTTCGATTCTTTGCCTTTTCATCGGACGGCTCAGGCCGATAGGTGACGATCGCCTCTCCGCGCTCGTTGGTGACAGATGATTCGATTTCGCCCAGGAAAGAGCCGCCATACCCCTCGTACTCTTCTTCCTCTTCATCTTCGTTTTGCCAGGTGTAGAGGTTCGAGGTTTCGGCCCACCCGTCGAGCCGAGCCCCGACGACGGGGCCTCCAAAGTAGTAGCTCAACTGAACTTTCATTTGGATCGGTTCACCTGGCGAATAGATCGGCTTGATGGGCGTCACCTTCATGATGAATTCCGGCTTGCGATAGCTGGCGATTTCGACATACTTGGACCGCTTGACCCCTCCGAGTTGGACTTCGATTCGGTAAGTGCCAGTGACGTCGGCCAAGGTCTCAAACTCCCCCGTGAAGATGCCGTGTCGATCGAGAGTGACCGTCTCTTGGCGAAGGATATTGTCGTCCGAGTCACGGATGACGACTTGCGCTTGGGAAAGCGACGACATCTCCAGGCCGGATTGATTCCGACGCCGCAAGATGCCGCGGAATTGCACGGTGTCGCCAGGTCGATAAATCGGGCGATCCGTGTGGATAAAGAGGGCGAGGTCTTCGCCGGTTTCGGGCTCCATCACCGGAGCTCGGGCCAGGGCGATCGAGTTGCCGATGCGCGCAACCATTTGCATGGCGGAGATGGGACTCTCGACTCTCTTTTCGACCACGCCTTGGTCACTGGTTTTTCCAAGCTCGCGCCGCTGGAAGCCGTAGACCAGAGACACTTGGGCCCCCGCGACCGGCTTTCCGGTGACGATGTCGGTGACGTAAGCCAGCGCCTGCTGATTGGCCACTTTGCTGACGAGGGCGATCCGGCTGACGAGAGCGTAGGTCATCTCGGTCTTGTCTTCTAGGCTCGCAAAAATCAGATACGCACCTTCGGGAAGGACGCCGAGCCCGACGCGTTCTAGGATGATCCCTTCGCCATCGCGCTCGCGGATGGGGCGAATTTGGTCTCGGACCGTCTTGATCCGAGGATCGATTGTGTTCCCTTGTCGAACGCTACGGGCGACGCCTTCGATTCCGCCTTGTTCACTCAGGACGTCGGCCGGGACCTGAATCACCACCAGCTTGACTTCAGCCGCACTCGAAGAGCCTCGAATCTGGACGACGGGCTCTTCTTGCGGTGTGAAAACATGCTGCGCCATGTCGAGGTCGAGTTGGGGGACCCAGCACTCCAGGACGTGGTCTTGGACTTGGGTTTGTCCTTCGACAATCTCCACAGGCACCCGCTCAATGCTCATCGCCCGGCCAAAAGCCGACATCACATAGTTGCCCGCCGGGATCGCGGGGAAGGCGAACTCCCCTCGTTCGTTCGTTCGGACCGTTCGAACGAGAGACTCGTATTGATCGTCAATGACCGACGGACGGAGCACCACGGCAACGTTCTTCAGCGGAGCACGATTGATGGGGCTGAGAAGAGTTCCCCGGAACGAACCGACCGGCTGTTCTTCGGTCACCCCGTAAGCCAGCAACGCAAACAAGACGACCAGGGCAAGAAGAGCATTGAGCCCGCTCCAGCGAGACGAGCGCGGTGATTCGTTCATGACGTTTGAACCTCGGACGCGGGAGACCCTTTTATGGCGATGCCCGCTAGGACTAAAGTCGCGGTGACGAGGCTGCCGACCACCATTAACTTGGTGTCCCGGGAAAGGCTGAACCAGGGATCAAACGGCCGCATCCAAGCCAGGAGTAGCGCACAAGCGCCGCTCGCTCCGGCGAGGATCGAAGGGCAACGCTCGCGAGAAAACCCCGCCAAGCCCGCCCCGATCAAGACTCCAACGATCAGGCCCAGCGAGCCTCTCGCGCCGAGCAAGATCATCCCTGCCGCCAAGCCGAGGAAACCAGACAGGCCCATCGCCGCTGCTGCGAACGCGGGCGGGCGGCGCTGACCCCAAGCCACCAACCCCAGCACGAGAGTGATCCCAGCCAAGAGTCCCAAGAACGCATAATGCTGACCGATGTCGAAGGCTCGAATGCTCGCAGGATAGACCTCACGCACCACCCGAAGGGCCCCGAGCGCCACGAGCCACGAGGCGATGAGCGTGGCGCGACCCGCTCGGGCAAACACCAGCACGCCCATCAAGCTCGCCGTGACCATGGCCAATCCCCAACCTAAGGCTGAACTGAAACCGAACGTTGCCAGCCCTAAAAAGATCATGCCGACGATGCCGTAAAGCAGTCGATTGTCAGAATCTTCTTCGGGCAACGCCCAGAGGCTGAGAGCCGCGGCCACCGCACCGGCCAGTGCCAAGAGGTCCGAGCCCTTAATCCCGAGCCATGCATCGCTCAGGGCCCATCCCAGAATGGCCGTCAAGGAGGCCATGACCGCGACCCGGATGCCTTGCTTCTTTTCATCGCAAGGAATCAACAGCGCGACCGCAGCCGCGAGAGCCAGGGCGAGCCCGACCACTCCGCCGCTGAGCTCAAGCAGGGGGACTCGGCGGGCTCCCCCTAAGATCGAGAGGAACGCCAAAGGGAGCGAGATGACGGCGGCATACACCCCCACCATCGCGCCGGGCGAGCGCTGGATTCGAGCGACGACGGCGCTGGCCCCCAGACCCACGCACCCCGCGAGGAGCAAGAGCGGAGGCACGAGCCCCGGTCGCCAGCTCAGGAAAGCCACCAGCGATGCCCCCAGAGAGAGCCCGATGGCCGCATGACCCCGAGGATCGCTCGACTGACCCCATTTCTGGGCGAGCCATCCGATGACGAGGCCGGCCGAAACGCCCCAAACGAGGTAGGCGGCCGTGGGATGGGTGCGCCACTGCGTCCAAGCCACCCCAGAAAGAACAAGACCGAGGCATGCGAGCCACAGAGCCAGCCCCTCTTTGCTCGCAGGGGCCGCAGATGAGCTTCGCGTTCGCCCCATTCCCCACAGGACCACCGCCAAAACGACGCCACCCAGACCCAAGAATCCATTCAACATGACAAGAACATCCTTTTTCTCATCATTCGCCAGTGGATGGATCATCCTCCTGCTGAAAAGTAGGAATTTATGAACTCAAGAGAACCCGGACCGCAGGCCACTTCATGAGCTCGTCTTGGGAGGCAAAGACTGGGGTCGTCGAGGGACGCTTGATGCGCTGGTAATGCCCGTCGCCGTCCTCGACCCAGGCGTTGGTATTGTCCTTCAGGTAGCTTTCCAGCACAGTGCCTCGGAGGTATTTCATGAGCCGGGGTTCGGTCACGGGAACCAAGGTTTCGATGCGGCGATCGAGATTGCGCCGCATCAAGTCGGCGGAGCCGAGAAGTGCTTCGGGCGCTCCGCCGTTTTCAAAGTAGTAGACCCGGGAGTGCTCCAAAAACCGACCGACCACCGAGATCACTCGAATCTTCTCGCTGAGGCCTTTGACCCCAGGTCTCAGGCAACAAATCCCCCGGACGATCAGGTCGATGGTCACCCCGACGGCACTCGCCCGGTAAAGGGCATCGATCACTTCGGGATCGACCAAGCTGTTGAGCTTGAAGATGATGTGCCCCTTCTTCTTTTTTTCACAAACCTCGATCTCGCGCTGAATCCGCTCTAAGATCGCTTCGCGCAGGTTCAAGGGGGCCACCACCAGCTTGCGGAATGAGGTCTGCTGAGAAAATCCCGTCAAGTAGTTGAAGAGCTCGGCGATGTCTTGGGTGATGTCGGGATCGCTTGTCAAGAGGCCGAGGTCGGTGTACATTCGGGCGGTTTGCGGGTTGAAGTTCCCCGTACCCACAAAGCCATAGGTCTGAATCCCCGTCTTCTCGCGACGGACGATCAGGCAGAGCTTTGAATGAACCTTCATCTCGGGGAACCCGTACGACACGTGGACGCCCGCCCGCTCTAAAGCCCGAGACCAGACGAGGTTGTTGCTCTCATCGAAGCGCGCTTTCAGCTCGACAATCGCGGCGACTTGCTTTCCGGCGGCTGCGGCATCAAGAAGACTCTCGACCACCGGCGACTCCGAGCCGACCCGGTACATGGTCATTTTGATGCCCAGCACGTCCGGGTCTTTGGCGGCCGATGAGACGAATGCCTCCATCGTTTCGAAGCTATCGAACGGATGATGCAAGATCAAGTCTTGTTTGGTCAGAGTGGAAAACAGGTTCTTGTTTTCCAGCAAGGATTCGCGAATGTACGGGTGGTGCGGCTTAAACTTCAGGCTCGGCCGGTCTAATTTGACGAGTTCCCAAAGGCCGTCCATCCCGATGAGCCCTTCGACTTCATAAACGTCCTGATCGTCGAGCTGAAGGTTCTGCTGAAGGACTTGGCGCACTCGCTTGGGCGCAGTTGCCTCGATCTCCAAGGCGACGGGATCGCCGAACCGGCGCATGTGGAGCGTCTGTTCGACGGTGGTCACAAGGTCGGCGGCTTCGAGCTCACGAATTTCAAAGTCCGCATCGCGAATCACCCGAAATCGGTGGGCGCCCAGGATGTCGATCCCGGGGAAGAAGAACTCCAAATGAGCTTGAATCAAGTCTTCGAGCCAGACAAACTCGCTCAGACGAGCACCGGTCGGAATGAGTCTCGGCAAGATGTTGGGCACTTTGACGCGGGCGATCCGCGAGACTCCGGACGGGTCGGCTAGTTCGACCGCGAGATTCAGACTCCGGTTCGAGATGAACGGAAAGCTGTGCGAAGGGGCCATCGCCAGCGGCGTGCAGACGTGGAAGACCTCTTCGCGGAAGTAGCTCAGGAGCTTCTCTTGCTTTGAGCGCGACAGCTCTTCGACCCGCTTGATACTGATCCCACTTTCGGCGAGAGCCGGCTGGAGCGATTTCGACCAAAGCTTCGAGGCTTCAGCCCGCATCGGTCGAACGGCTTGGGCGACCATCACGAGTTGTTCGTGAGGCGTCATCCCCTCGGGAGTTTGGTTCAAAACGTCCGCCGCCTCTTGCTCGATGAGACCCGACACTCGGACCATAAAAAACTCATCCAAGTTGGATTCAAAGATGCTCAAGAACTTCACCCGCTCCAGGAGCGGATTGGTCTCCCTTGCCGCCTCGGCGAGGACGCGGTGGTTGAACTGCAACCAGGAGTACTCCCGGTTGATATATCGCTCGTTTCGGTGCGTCGGGGCAGTGTCAGAAATCTTCGTCATCGACTCACGGCGGGGCGAATCCCGAGGGCCATCTCGCGAATGGCTCCTTCTCGGACTCCGTATTCGCTGATCTCCATCACCGAAACCCCGAGTTTCTCCATCAAGAACAAGTACGCCATCGAGCCCGGAAAGAGTGTGGCGGATCGCTTCGCTTTCACGCCGAAGCGCTGGGAAATCTGATCTAAAGTCAGCCGGGACGAGGCCCACCGCAAGTACTCCAACTCTTGGCGAAGCAGGACCCGGTCGCCGTCAGGGTGCAGGGCGCGCCAGAGGCCCCGCGCGACCCCGCCACAGGCGACAACTCGCGGCACCGGCTCGTGAATCTCCAGCGAACCCAGGGTGGTTTGGAGGATCTGGGCGAGCCTCTGATGAGCGACCTCGGGGACTGGATAGGTGATGTTTGCCAAATCAAGGAGCCGGCCGGTCCCGATCGCCAGACTGACGTCCCACTGAACTTGGCCTTGATGGCACCAGGCCACTTGGGCGGATCCACCCCCAAGCTCCAACAGCATGAACGGCTCAGGGCCTGCGCAGTCGAGCTGAATCCCCTGGTAGCTCAGCTCGGCTTCGCGCCGGGGCGAGATCAAGTCGACTTCGATGCCGACTTCGCTGCGAATTCGGTCGAGGACCGCCGGGTGATTTGTGGCCGAACGCATGGCTTCTGTGGCAAAGACGGTCAACCCTTCGGCTTTGAATGTTAAGGATGCTTCCTGGAATTGAGTGAGAGTCAAGAGGAGTCGATCGACCAACGGCTCTGGAATCATGCGCTCGTGGCTCACCACTTGGCCCAGAGACATCCAGTCGGACACATTGTGGAGTCGGCGCAAGCCTCTTCGGGTGGTCTCGGCCACCAAAAGATGGACAGTATTACTGCCGATATCGGCGGCGGCAAAGACTCGGCCCATCGACCCCAGTATGGCATGATGGAAGCTGATGAACGAGAAAATTGAAGCAGCGTTGCAACTCGCGCTGGACGCCCACCGAGGCCAAGTCCGGGACGGCGATCCGGCTCTTCCCTATTTCACCCACCCGGTGAATGTTCTTCATCGACTCTACTGGGTGGGTGGCATTCGGGACGAAGAGACGCTTCTCGCCGGGATTCTGCACGACACGCTTGAAGATACCGCCGTGACCGAAGAGCAGATCCGCTCGCAGTTTGGGGATCGAGTCACTCGGATCGTCCTCGAAGTCACCCGGACGGAGCCAACCGAAGCAGAAGCCGCCGGACTCGATCCGGATGCGAAGTATGCGCTCCGGTCTCAGCTCCTCCTGAACGACATTCGGACCCGAATGAGCCCCGAGGCTCACTGCATCAAGCTCGCGGATCGACTCTCGAACCTGGAAGAGTGCTTAGTCGTGCGCCAGGGCAAGAAACTTGTTCGCTATATTCTCCAGACTCACGAGATTCTAGAAGCGATCCCTCGGTCGGTGAATCCGCGGTTGTGGGACGACCTCAAGGCACTCGTCCCTCCGCCGGGGACGGACCTCAGCCAATTCTGAAGCTAGGCTCAGGCCAGGTATCCTAGGGACTCTGTGCTGGACTCCCTTACCAAACGACTGAGCTCTGCGTTTGCCCGCCTGCGCGGCAAAGGCCGGCTCAGCGAAAGCGACGTTCAAGAGATGCTCCGGGAGGTCCGAGTGGCCCTTCTGGAGGCCGACGTCAACTTCCAGGTCGCGAAAGACTTCATCGCCCGAATCAAGGAAAAGGCAGTCGGCGAAGAGGTCTTCGCCAGCCTCAATGCCGATCAGACGATCATCAAGATTGTTCGCGATGAGCTCACCGAGATGCTCGGAACGGATGAGGTGAAGTTTCGCTGGTCGCCCGCTCCGCCGACCGTTGTTTTGATGTGCGGGCTCCAAGGCTCAGGAAAAACGACGACCACCGCCAAGCTCGCCCAGTGGTTTTTGAAGCAAGGCAAAAAGCCGATGCTCGCGGCTTGTGACATCCAGCGTCCAGCGGCGATTACCCAGCTGGAGATCCTGGGCGAACAGGTCGGCGTGCCGGTTTTCAGCAAGATCGACGGCACTCCTCCTGCTCGAATTGCCCGGGAAGCACTCGACCGCGCCAAGTACCTCATGTTGGATGTTCTGATTGTCGACACCGCGGGCCGGTTGACGATCGATGAACCTCTCATGGCCGAACTGAAAGAGATCAGCCAGGTTACCGGCCCCAGCGAAACCTTCTTGGTTCTCGATTCCACCACCGGCCAAGAAGCGGTGAATGTGGCTCAGGCCTTTCACGAGCGGCTTCAGATTTCGGGAGCGATCTTTAGCAAGCTCGACGGCGACACCCGGGGCGGAGCCGTCCTCAGCGTCCGAGCAGCGACCGGAGTCCCGGTTCGTTTTATCGGGATCGGCGAAGGGGTCGAAGCGCTCGAATCGTTCTTCCCCGACCGGATGGCCCAGCGCATCCTCGGGTTTGGCGACATTCTCGGCATCATCGAAAAGGCCGAGCAAGTCTTTGACCTCGAAGACGCCAAGCTCATGGAGTCCAAGCTCAAGCGCGGGGACATGACCTTTGTTGATATGCTGGAGAACTTCAAAATGGTCCGCAAAATGGGCCCGATCAAGAATGTTCTGAAGATGCTCCCCGGGGCGCACCAGATTCCGGAAGAGATGATTAACCAGGTCGATGAGTCAAAAATCAACCGAGTTCAGGCGATCATCCAGAGTATGACTATGAAAGAGCGGCTGAATCCGGATATAATCAATGGCTCGCGGCGAAAGCGTATCGCTCTGGGTTCAGGGACCTCAGTTGAAGAGGTCAACAACCTGATCCGGCAGCTTTATGACACTCGCAAGCAGATGAAGCAGTTTAGCAAGCTGGAAAAGAAGTACAAGAAGTTTGCCAAACGACGCTGAAGCAGGATCAGAGGAGACAGCAAGACAACCGTGTTAAAAATTCGATTGCGAAGAATGGGGACCAAGGCCCGGCCGTTTTACCGAATCGTCGTGGCCAAGAGCTCGGCCGGACGAGATGGGGCCTTTGTCGAGATCATCGGCACTTACAACCCCGTCGCCAAACCGACGTTGCGCGACGTCAAGAAGGACCGAGCTCTGCACTGGCTTTTGACAGGTGCGGTTCCGACCGACACCGTCGCCCACATCTTGAAGCACGAGGGCGTTCTGGATGAGTTCTTGGCTCAACGTCCGAGCGCGAAAGCGAAGTTCAAATCTCTCGACAAGCGCACCGAAGCGATCTCGCAAAAGTCCGTGGTCGGTCCGATCGCCGATGAAAAGGCTGCGGCAGAGGCTCCAGCTCCTGCGGCTGCTCCTGAACCGGCCGCCGAACCGGTGGCTGAAGCGGCTCCTGAAGTTGTCGCCGAAGCGCCCGCTCCCGAACCCACGACCGAAGCCGTCTCTGACGAGCCGAAGGCTGAATAACCCGTGGCAGGATCACACACCGAACTCGTCGAGCACCTCGTCAAGTCCGTCGTCATGGAGCCTGAAGCCGTTCGGGTCGAAGCTCAAGACGACCGAGATGGAGTTACCTATTTCGTCACCGTTGCTCCGAATGACGTCGGAAAAGTCATCGGAAAAAGCGGTCGCGTGATCAGCGCGATCCGATACGTCGTGAGCGCCGCTGCGGCTAAAGTCCGCGAGCGAGCGTTTGTGAAAGTCTCCACTTGATCGCTCCGCTCTCTCCTCGCCTCATGCCGCGTGCCGATGGCCCGCGGCATGAGGTCGTTTCCGGGGGTGCGAAATGAGCGAAAATGCCAGCCGATTCGAAAAGCGAATTCAATCCGAAGCCAGCGCCGCGCCTGCCTCTCCTCAACCCGCGTCCTCGGCCCCGGTGAGCAAACAAGGACGAGCCCCCATCCCTTCGCGGCCGCGACGAATGGCCGATCCTCCCGAAGACCATGTGGTCATCGGACAGGTGGTGGGCTCATTCGGACTCAAAGGCTGGCTCAAAATCCAGCCGATGACCGATTTCTATGAGCGCTTTGACTCCGGCGAGACGGTTTTCATTGGTCACGATCCCTATGAAGTGGTCGATGCTGAGCTCCATCGGAGTCAACTTCGGCTGAAGGTTCGCAAGGTGACGTCTATTGACCAGGCGGAAGAACTCCGGTGGCTCCCTGTTTCGGTTCCCAAGTCCCAGCGGCCCGTCATGGAGGAGGACGAGTACTACACAGCTGACTTGCTCGGTTGCGAAGTCCGGCGGATCGATGGCCGGGTGCTCGGCAAGCTCGACGAGGTCGTCCCATCTCCAGCCCAGGACCTGTTGCGGATTGGGGACATCTTTTTGCCGTTCATCCGGGAGTTCATCGAAGAGGTCAACCTCCAGGAGCGGGTGATTGTCGTCAAAACCATTCCCGGCCTCTTGCCCGATGAACCGGGCGAGGAGGCCCTCTGATGTTTCTCGACGAAGCGTTTGTTGAATTCAAGTCTGGGACCGGCGGCTCGGGCGCGGTGAGCTTTCATCGCGAGAAATTTGTCCCCCGAGGCGGCCCGAACGGGGCCGACGGCGGCCGCGGCGGCGATGTCATTCTGATTGCCGATCGCGGCAAGCGAACGCTGTACGACTTTAAGCTCAAATCAAAGTTTGAAGCCCAAGATGGGGTCCACGCTTTGGGGAACAAGAAGGGCAAAGACGGCAAGCCGATTGAGATCAAAGTGCCGGTGGGAACGGTCATCACCGATGTTGATCTCGGCGAAACTCTCGTCGACCTGAGCGTCCACGGAATGAAGTATCGGATCGCCAAAGGAGGCCGGGGCGGCCACGGGAATCAACACTATGTGAACTCCGTGCGCCAAGTCCCGAATTGGGCCGAAAAGGGCGAGCCCGGTGAGCATGTTCGGGTCAAGCTGGAACTCAAACTTCTGGCCGATGTCGGTTTGATCGGACTCCCGAACGCCGGAAAGAGCACATTGCTCAGCCGGATCAGCGCCGCACGACCCAAAATCGCCGACTATCCATTCACAACGATTGTCCCCAACTTGGGAGTCGTCAGCGTCGGCGATACGACCTTTGTCGTTGCCGACATGCCAGGGCTCATCGAAGGGGCCAGCGAAGGGCACGGACTCGGGCATCAGTTCCTCAAGCACATCGAGCGGACGCGGGTGCTGATCCACGTCGTGGACGCCTTCCCGATCGATGAAAGCGACCCGATCGCCAATTTCGAGTTGATCGAGCGCGAACTTGCGGAATTCAGCCCTGAGATCGCAGATCGCCCGCGCTTGATCGCGCTGAACAAGATTGATCTCGCTCCTCTCGGAGAGTTCGGCCCGCTCCGACAGCGATTCGAGAGCCTGGGGTTGCCTCTCTATTCGATTTCGGGCGTGACCGGAGAAGGAATCCCCGCTCTTCTGCATGAGGCTGCGCGACTCTTGGAGAGCGACGAGGGCGACACAACGGTTCCCGTCTTGTTGCCAGGCATGAAGGTGAAGGACGACGAAGGTTGGGAGGCAGTCGAAGTGGAGGATGGCTTCGAACTCCGGGGTCGTCGGATTCGGCGGATGGTCGCGATGACCGACTTGAATAGCCGAGACTCGGTCCGATATCTCCACCGCAGGCTCGAACGGATGGGGGTTCTGGACAAGCTTCGCGAAATCGGCGCCGAAGAGGGCGACAGCGTTTTCGTAGACCAACACGTCTTTGAATTCACGGACCGCGCATGAGAATCGGCGTTCTTGGAGGCAGCTTTGATCCCCCGCATCTCGGGCATTTGGCCCTAGCGCATGCGGCCACTCGCGCCCTGGAACTCGACGAAGTCTTGTTCATCCCGGCGATGCGCAACCCGCTGAAACACCAGCAAATGCTCGCCGCGCCCAAGCATCGGTTGGAGATGGTTCGACGGTTGATTCAGGATGAGCCCAAGTTTGCCGTCAGCGACATCGAGCTCAATCGCGGTGGGCCGAGTTTCACGCTTGAAACCCTGCAAGAGCTCCACTTGTTGCGTCCGGGGGACTATTGGATTCTCATGGGGGCCGATGCGCTGGCAAACTTTTTGGAGTGGAAACTCCCCGAGAAGATTCTTCGACTGGCCCGGATCGGGGCTTGCTTCCGGCCCCCCACCACGCTCGATCATGCTGTCTTGGGCCTGCCGGACTGGGTGAAAGAGAAGATCGACCGGGTCCCGCTCGACGGGCTGGAGGCTTCTTCGACCCAGATTCGCAACCAGATCGAACGAGGATTCGGCATCGCGAAGACCGTCCCACCCGACATTGCAGCATATATACTAGAGCACGACCTGTATAGGAGCACAACCGATTGACCTCGCACGAGAAAGCTGAACTCATCGCCCAATTCGCCGACGACATGAAGGCCGAGCGGATCGAAACTTTGGATGTCCGCAAAAAGACGTCCGTCGCCGACTTTTTCATCGTCTGCTCGGGCACCAGCGACGTCCACGTTCAATCGATTGCCGACAAGGTGGCCGAGCGACTGGCCGCCCAGCGGATCAAGCCTTTGCGAACCGATGACAAGGGCCAAGGCTGGGTCCTGCAAGATTTTGGCGACGTCGTTTTGCATGTGATGCGCGAAGAAAAGCGCCAGTTTTACGATCTGGAGACGCTGTGGAAGACAACTCAAATCGACCCGAACCTGGTGGATTAAGACCCGATCCTGAGCCGAAGTCCGAGCACGAGGAGTCCCAAGAGCCAGAGTTGCCGCCTCCTCCGACGCCGGAGCAAGCCGAACGGGCCGAGCGACTGATTCGCGACGCCAACATCGCCCGAATCCGCAAACAGCGGCAAGAGATGGACCGGCTCTTGAACGAGGCCCTCGAAGTGGCCCCAGGGAGCGCACTCGTTTTGGAGGCCGTGGCCGACGACCTCTTGTTGCGGGGCCAGCGACGGCGCGCCCAAGAGCTCTATGCGCAGGCGATCCGCCTCTCTCCGGGCAACGTCTCCTTGGAGCGCAAGCATGCCGAATGCGTCTTTGCCAGCGCCGGGCTGAACGACCCGGCTGCGCTCATGGGCGGAGCCCTGACCGAAAGCTATGCGAGCGCCAAATCGGGCATGATTTTGTCGTTTATCATCCCCGGTCTTGGGCAGATTGTGATGGGCGAGGTGAAGCGCGGCGCGATCATGTTGAGCGGTGTGGTCGTGGGCTGGGTGATCGCTCTTTTGATTCCCGACGGAGTAAGCTCGTTCATGGGGCTTTTGGGATTGGCTCGCAATCCTCCTCCATTCCAGCCGTTGGTGTTGCTGCCTTTGTCGTTGGCGGCGTGCTTTCACCTCTGGGCGATTGTGGATATGTTTTCCCGCGCGCGGGTGGAACAGTTCCGCTCGAAGCCGGTGGAGCGCCCCCGCCCTCCGGTAGATATGCCGTTTGAATAAGGATCCTCGTCGATTGCAAAGCGCAGTGAGGAGCATGAACCTTCGCCGAGCGCGCACCCGCGCAGGCCGACGGTCCGACCACGTTCCAGTAACTTGATCTCCAAGCTCACGCGAACTGCGGGACGCTGTGAGCGGCGCGGGCGCGCGTTCGAGATTCTCTCAAAGCCATCCTTGACCGCATTCGGCATAACGGGCGGATTTCCAAGCCAGGGTCCCGACGATCCACAAAGCACATCAGCTCTCTCATGAAGTTTCACCTGAGCCCAGCTGTCGCATCGCGAAATGGCGGCCGAATGGGAATCATCAACATGCAACTCACGAAGGCGCACGACGAGAATGCGCGGCATTTGTTGAAGCGGATTGCGGAATAGGAAGTCAGCCCTGAAGCGTCCTAGAGGTTATGGTCATTGCTTCGCTTCTTTGGCTCGCGGGATGGGGGCAATCGGTCGCGCCGCCACAGCCGGTTCAACCTGCGCCCGATCCAGATGAACTGATTGGGATTCATCTGGGGCCGCAGCTCCGGCTCTCGCAATCTGCCGAGCACGGCTGGCGATTCATGATCCCAAACGGGCAGTCAACGAACCTCAAGCGGGAATCGGTCGAGGTTCGAGTGGTCCGAACCGTCCTGGACCGTAACGAACCTCTGCTCAAGCCCTTTGTGAATTCCGACAGCGACATCGTCAACATTCCGCTTTGGCCAGACGAACTCTTTGAAGGCAAGGAGATGATGGCGAGCTACACGGCCCGACGGGAGAATGGCCTCTGGTTTCAAAGTAGATTTTTTGGAAACATCATCTCTTTTCACACCGTATCGCGGTACTCGGAAGCTCCGGGGCAGCGGTATGTGGTGACCAACTTTCAGAGCTACTTTTGGTATCCCCATCTGAGCCATGGCCCAAACCGGCCCCTGCTGGAGTTCTTTGATGATTCTGGAAAGCCGATTGCCGACATCGAATTGGTGAACCGTCCAATGACTCTGAGTTCCATTCTGCCAGGCGAAAACGATGAAAAGAAATACACTTTTGTGACGGAGAAGTCGCCCAAGAAGAAGGTTGTGGCCACTGCCCGAGGTTCGATTCTTCGTTATGGCAACATTGATGCTTTGACCGCTTCGGTTCGGCTGCCCGTTGCGACGTGGTACCGAGGGCCGGGCGTTCCAATGCTTGATAAGAACGGGACGTGTTTTGTGATGCGTCATTTTCCGGATCGCAAAATCAAAGTATCAGAAGTATCTGCTCTTTACAAAGGCCGTCGAGTCGATGATAACCCGTTTGATTCAAATAATCCAGACTCTGCATTTTGCATGCAGCCCTTGATCGTCATTTTTGAGCCCTTGCCAGGTTCAGATAACTTCATGATGTCCACTCGGGGATATCCCGAAAATCTTCAATTTGGAACTCAGGCTCTTGTTCTCCAAGACCGAGATCATCTGTTTCAATTTATCTCGACTCGACATCCTGCGGAATCAGGCTTTGTGCTCGGGAGCAAGTGGGAGAAAGCGCTGAAAGAAAACAGACTTCTCATCGGGATGACGATGGAAATGGTGGATTGGATTCTTGGTCAACCACTCCAAAAGTACCGAAAAGATGGGCTGGACTACTGGAGATATCTTGACGGCATCCCGTCCTTCGCCGTCGTCTTCAAGAACGGCAAGGTTTTCAGATTTGAAGAGAGCCGTTTGCCTTAGGAAATTGTTTGCATGATGTTCCTGGTTGTTGAGTCGTTTCGGAGTGGTGGACCCGAGGAAGTTGGGGCTCGATTTCGCAAGAAGGGGCGGATGTTGCCGCCTGGGGTTACTTACTTGGACAGTTGGATGTTCGCCGACGGGACCGGGTGTTTTCAGCTGATGGA
>ERZ761609.334-NODE-334-length-59150-cov-50.950131_pt1 | contig 59150 bp, 63 predicted proteins | sample MGYA00511163_ERZ761609 | MGnify/ENA primary metagenome ERZ761609 (study PRJEB28899, sample SAMN02445070) | bioreactor sludge metagenome | biome: EBPR sludge | place: Australia: Brisbane, Thorneside Wastewater Treatment Plant | collected 2011-12-16 ... | reverse complement strand
GCGTGGAACCGTGCAAAGAATCCCGCTCCGGCCATCACTCCTTTTTTCATCGGCCTGTCACCTCGCAAGATAGTTTGCACGTCACTTAATCATATATATCCTAAAGGAGAGGAGTATCCTAAAAAATGATCGCCCCCGCCCACCCCAGCCCGCCCGTCCTCACCCACCGTGACCGCATCGCTCATTTGCTTGAGCGTGACATCGTGGCCGGCATCTTCCCTCCCGGGCATCGCCTGGTGGAGCGCGAACTCACGGTTCGCTTTGGGGTCAGCTCCATCCCTGTCCGTGAGGCCTTGCAGGATCTCGAGGGCCGCGGTCTCGTCACGCGCCGCCCCAACTGCGGATACTCCGTCATCGAGCTTTCTCTCGAGGAACTCCGTTCCATCTGCCAGCTCCGCCGCATCCTCGAACCCGAAGTCGTCCGCTGGACCACACTGCGCCTGACCGAAGAAGGCGCAGCCTTGCTGCGCGAGCAGCACCAACGGTTCGCCGCTGCCGCCGCCGCCAACGATGTCTCCGGCTTCTTCCATGAGGACCTCCAGTTCCACCGTCTGATCTGGGACCTGTCCGGCAACCGCTACGCCGCCCGCGCCCTCCACGCCGCGCTCGGTTCGCTGTTCTCCGCCAACATCAGCCAAGCCCACAGGCGTGGTGATCTCGACTTTGACACCGAGGTCCGAAAACACGAGATTCTGCTCAACCAGATCCTCAGCGGCGATGCCGAGGCCGCCGCCGCCACGCTGCTCTCCATCGCCGACTATTTCGAAAGGACCCTCCCCTCCTCATGACCGAGGCGCTTGCCGCACTCTGCCAGGCAGCCGCCAATTTCCACCAGCGCGGCTACGCCTTCGGCTCCACCGGCAACTTGAGCATCCGCATCGGGGACGAGGTCTGGATCACACCCACCGGCCAGTCGCTCGCCCGCCTCCAACCAGAAGACCTCGCCTGCCTTTCCCTCGACGGCACACCCCGCAACCAGGCCCACCCCTCCAAGGAATTCCCCTTCCATCTCGGCTGCTACCGCGCCTCTGCCCTCTCACGCGCCATTGTCCATCTCCACTCGACCCACGCCGTCGCCCTCTCCTGCCTCGCCGGCCTTGACGCCGCCGAACCTCTGCCCGTGATCACCCCCTACTACCTGATGCGCGTTGCGCCTCTCGGCCTGGTCCCCTACCACCGGCCCGGTTCCAAGGAACTCGCTGCCGCTGTCGAAGCCGCCGCCGCCCGCCACCATTGCCTCCTCCTGCGCAACCACGGCCTCATCGCCCTCGGCGCCACTCTCTCCGAGGCAGTGGACCGCGCCGAGGAATTGGAGGAATCCGCGCGGCTCTTCTTCCTGCTCCGCGGCGAGTCCGTTCTCACCCTGTCCCCCGCCGAGCGCGCCGACATCGCCGCAACTTTTCCGCCCAACCCGCGCGTCTAAAGGCTACAATCAAATCGCTGGCCTGGGCCGCAGCGCCGGTCTTGTGGTCAACTCACTGGAGGTATTATGCGCATTCTGCTCCTGCTCGCCTTCACCTGCGGCAGCCTCTTTGCCCAGAACATCCGGCCTATCCCTTGGAAGCCCAGCCCCGTTCAAGGCTCCGCTGCCGTTAAGGGCCTGGCCAAGACCAGCGCCCCGGGCGGCGAGCGCAAAGCCTATTTCGAGCCCGGCGATGTCGTCTTCCCCCATCTCGCCACCGGAGATGGGTGGGAAACCGAGTTCACCCTGGTCAATATGTCCACCACTGCTGTGGACCTCGACCTGTACTTCTACTCAACCTCGGGCAACCCGCTTACCGTCACGATTCGCGAACTGCCTACCGGGACGCCCATCACCAATTCTGCCTTCGAAGTCAGCCTGGACAGCGGCGCCTCCACCACCGTCGTGCTGGTCGACACCACCCCGGGCCAACTCCGCACCGGCTGGGCCATCATCGACTACATCACCACCGACAGCCGCATTGGCGGCCACGCCACTTTCCGCCAGAAGATCGGTGGCCGCCCCGATTTCGAAGCCCTCATCCCCATGAGTAACTATGAGGACTTCGTCTTTCTGCTGCCCGTCAACGATGCCTCCGGCTTCATCACCGCCATGGCTATCTGCAACCCGGCAAACAACGTCACTGCCAACGTGCTGATGCAGTTCCTGGACACGGATGGGAACGAAATCGCCCGCCGCACCATTACCTTGACGCCTCAGGCCCAAATGGCCTTCTCCGTGCGCGACTACTTCCCGCAGGCCGTCGGACGCTTCGGCACCCTGTTCGTCGAATCGGATACTGACCGCCTCTCCGCTGTCGGCCTCCGTTTCAATACCGGCGGCGGGAACTCTTTCTCCTCCGTCCCCATCATGAACTGGAGGGCGCTGCTCGAATAACGCAGCCCGGTCTCAACTCGGATAGCAGCCAAACACCCGGAGCATGTCTGCCAGCTCCTCCAGGTGACCAAGCGCGCGCTTCACTCGTTCGGCCTCGACGTGCCCGAGGAAGTCCACATAAAACAGGTATTCCCAGGGCTTGCCCCGGAGCGGTCTCGATTCGATCTTCGTCAGGCTGAGGTCCCGCAGCGCAAATGCGCTCAGCGCCTTGAACAGCGACCCCGGCTGATTGCGGGTGGTGAACACGAGCGACGTTTTCCACCCCTTCTTCGCCGGTCCCACCGCCGGCAACGGCTTCTCGCCCGCCCGCCGCAACAGAAAGAACCGCGTATGGTTCTCCCGGTCGTCTTCGATCGACTTTCGCAGGATCTTCGCTCCATAGATCCCCGCCGAAACCGCCGACGCGATCGCCGCCCCATCCCGCAAACCCTCTTCCATCACCATCTTCACGCTGCCCGCGGTGTCATAGAACGGCGTCCGCTCCAGTTGCGGATTCGCCGCCAGAAACCGAAGACACTGATTCAGCGCCACCGGATGCGAGAACACTCGCCGCAAATCGCCAAACCGGACCCCCGGCGCAGCAATTAGGTTATGCACAATCCGTACGCTCGTCTCCCCGGTGATCTCGTGTTGGAACTGGAGCAGCAGGTCATAATTCTCGTGCACCGAACCGTGCAGCGTATTCTCAATCGGGACCACCGCCGCCTCGGCCTTGCGTTCCTCCAGCGTTCGGAATACGTCCTCAAACCGTGCGCACGGCACAATCCGCGCCTCGGCGCCCGCCAGCCGGATCACCGCCTCGTGGCTGAATGCGCCCGGTTCCCCCTGAAAGGCCACCCGCACACCTTTCGCCGCTTTGCTCATCGCTTACCCCGGATCATTAATGGAAAATCGAAAGTCACTTCTTGAGTTTGTTCTGAATTCGGAACAGAATTGATTCTAGGAGACATACCTATGTTAACGGCGGCCTTCCGCCGCGCAGCGATCATACCATGGAATCCGCCGGTCAAAAGTTGAAGCGCGCCCGGGAGCGAATGGGCCTCCGCTACCGCGACGTCGAGGAATTCTCCCAGCGCATCGCCGACCGGCGGCGCAACAGCGAATTCTCCATCGCCATCAGCCGTCTTTCCGATATCGAAAACCGCGGCGTCGTGCCTTCCATCTACAAACTCTATTCGCTGTGCACCATCTACCGGCTCGATTTCCCGGAAGCTCTTCGCTGGTACGGCGTTGACCTCGGCGACCTCCCCTCGGACGCTCTGTTTCTTCAGCCCGAAAAGACCCATCTTGCTTCGCTCACCCCCGAGTCGGCCGCCGGGTTCGGCGAACTCCAGGTGCCCCTGTCTCTCGACCCGGGCCTCGACCTATCTCGCACCACTTTTCTCAGCCGCTTCATCCAAAGCTGGGGTGTCCTGCCCCTCATGCTCGTCTCGGGCCTCGACCTGCGCAACTATCGCTACGGCTTCCTCGGTCTCGACGACTGGTTCATGTACCCCTTGCTGTCACCCGGCAGCCTCGTGCTGATCGACGAGACCCGCCGCAAAATCGAAAAATCCGGCTGGACCAACGAAGCCACCCGGCCGCTTTACTTCATGGAGCATCGCGAGGGCTGGATTTGCAGTTGGGCCTCGCTTTCCGGGGACACGCTCATCGCCCTGCCCCACCCCGCCTCCGACGCCGAGCCCCGCGTGTTCCGCTATCCGTCCGAAGTGGACATCATCGGCCGCGTCGCCGGCGTGGCCCACCGCTTCGACTTTATTCGCCGCCCTCCGCCCCGCTCTTGAGCGCTTTCAGCAGCGTCTCAATATCCTCCATGAACAACAGACGCTCCGGTTCCCCCGCCGCCGCCGGGATCAGATTCCGGTAATGCGCCAACCGGAGCCAGGTCTCGATCAGCGTCCGCCGCTCCACCACCAATCCCGAGAAAAAAAGCGCCAGGTCCGACTTCTGATGCTCCAAATTCATCTCCAGCCATTGCTGGAAACTCAGCAGGTGACTGTCTCGCAGAGCGCGGTCCGCCTCCTCGGCGCCGAAGACCTGCGCAAGGCCGTGATGCTGGTACTGCCCGGAATTCGGATCACGCAACCGGGCGAGATAATCCAGGCGGCCGAATACACTCGGGATCTGCGCCAGCGTGCGGCGCCATAGGTCCTCGCTGGGCCGGTTCTGCTGATCCATCTTCATCCGCCAATTCCGCTCCGGAGTGGTATTCCTCTCTTCGCCTCACCTTTCCCAACTATGTCGCAAACGCTCTTCGGCGTCAATTCCTTCGCAATCCGGCCTAGGCCCTATGCTACCCCAGTCTGCTTTCCGTTCCGAGTACGGAAAATCTCAACAGAAAAAGTTCCGATCCCGGCCTTGTCTCGATAGACTTTGTTTCGAGACCTCTGGTCTCCATCCCAGATGGAGTTCAACACAAAATGAAACGCCTTGTCCTCGCTTTGATCCTGATCGTCCCCTCATTCGGCGCCGCCACCTTGCCGGATGCTGCCCTCGAATTTAATCCCTGGCCCAACTGCCTGCCGTGTCCCCGGCCCACCGAGGACACCACTACCCCCACCAGTCGCGATCAAATGACTGTCAATTACGAACTCGCTCTGCCCGAAGTCCGGTAGTGATCCGGCATCCCTGGCGCCAGGCGAGGCCCCGCCGTCCGGCCTCGCCTGCTCCTGCCCTATAAATTCCACCTCACCCTGATATAGTGATGAGGGTCGCGGCGGTTTGTGTCCTTCCGCCGCAAGGATGGGAGCGCGCGCCGGAATGGATAAACTTCCCCGCCTTGAAATCGCGGTCTGGATTCTCCACAACGCATTCATGGCGTTCCTGCTCGTCCGCGTCCTTTTGCTCCGCGTCTCTTCCGCTTACGCCTGGCTGCTCCGCTATCTGGCCGTCAGCATCGGCGGCGCTGCGGCGCTGATGCTGCAACAATTCGACACCGATGCCTACGCCTACACCTGGGTGGGCGTCGAACTCGCCAAATGGATCCTTGCCGCCATGGTGACGCGCGAAGTTATCGGCCGCGTACTCGCCAATTACCACGGCCTTTCCGTTCTCACGCGCCGCACCCTTGTCATCATTGTTCTCCTTTGCGCCCTCGGCGCCCTCACCCTCGTCTCCTTCGCCTTCGACTCCACCGCCGAAGCCTTCCCCTTGCTCAAGGCCGCGCTCCTTTTCCAACAGGGCGTCGCGCTTGCCCTCCTGCTTTGCCTCGTCTGCCTCGTCGCCTTCGTACTGTGGTTTCCCATGCCTCTGCCGCGCAATGTCCACCTCTATTGCTTCGGCTTCTCCCTGCCCCTGTTCGCCGTGGCGGCCACCGTCGGCGTTCGCGTCTTCGTCGGCGCGGAATGGAACCGCGCCATGAGCACGCTCAGCATGGCTCTCCAGGCCGCCGCTTTCGGGATCTGGGCCGCCTGGCTTCGCGCCGAAAACGAATCTGGAAGCCGGACCCCCGCCATCCCCCGCGCCCCCGAGGCCGAAGAGCGCCTCCTCGCCCAACTCGCCTCGCTCAATCAGGTCCTTGAATCCCGCCGAAAGAATCTTTAATTTCTAATCCGCCAGCCCTGAAATTTGTGTAAATTCCCAATTGCATTTCTAGGGGCTTCGATGTAACCTATACCTACCCGTGTCAGAATTCGGGTCGTGATTGATCCTATGACTCCTACGATTCTCCCCATCCTGGCCGCCGTCGTTGCGGCCTTTCTGATTGGCTGGGTGTACTTCCGGCTCACTGGTCAACGATCCGAATCGGCCGATCCCGTGGCCCGCTGGCAACAGGTGGACCCCCGGCGCTATGCCCCCTTGGCCCGCCTGCTTGCCCCGGATGACTTTGCTTACCTGCGAACCCTCCCCGGCTACCATCCGCGCCTCGAACGCAACCTCCGCCTCCGCCGCCTCGACGCCTTCCGCTACTACCTTTCTGAACTGATCCAGGATTTCGATGCCCTCCAACAGGTCGGTGGTTTGCTCATCGCCGCCGGGCAGGCCTCGCCTCTGCTCCGTGAGCAGCTCTTCCTCGCCCGCGTCTCTTTCACGCGCGCCCTCTGGCAGGTCCGCTTCGAGATGATGATGTTCCGCCTCACCGGCCGCACCGTCCAGGCCCAGTCCCTGCTCAATGCCCTGCGCGATGCTTGCGGCGCTCTCCAGACGCCGCCAGAGCCAGCGCTCGAAGCCTGATCTAGTAAGCGCTTCCGCCCGATCCTAAGCTTTTCAACGCAGCCCGAGCCTCCTTCAGGCCCTCGAATCTTCGTTCGTCTGCCTTGAACTTCCGGTGGTGGACCCGTCTCTGGCCATTTACGTACTCAGGCGGATGCACCACATGCAGCATTTCGTGGAACATCACGTACTCCACGGCGATCCGAGGCACCTCCCCCCGATCCAGAAACCGGCTCAGCACGATCGTCTGGTGCGCCGGATCCCAATGCCCCAGGTGCGTCCGCGACATCCGCTTGCTCCACGCTAGATTCACCCGCTCCAGCCGCCCCTCGAAATACCGCGCGTTCATCTCGTCGAACAGCTCTTCCAGCCGGTAATGCACCCCCGCCTCGCCGCCCGTCTGTTTCCTGCCCCTGCTCCGCCGCATCCCTTCCAGCCGGACGCGCGTCGTCTCCTCATGCAGCCACGCCCGATAACGCTGCCGGTATTCCTCGGCCACTCGGCGCCGGAATACCTTCGCCAGCAGGATCTCCGCCAGCGCTTCCACTACCTCCAGCGGCCCCTCCCGCAGCGCCTCCGTCAGCCCCACCACCATCTCCCCTTCCTTCAGCCGGACCGTGCTGATCGAGTTTGCATATGCCCGCCATTTCACCCGCACCGCCGACACTTCCAACCCAGCCCGCCGCGACTTCACCCGCATCTGGCGGTAAACACGCCAGAAAATCTCCTCCGCCGTCTCGTGGTATCCGCCCTCCAGATTCAATGCCAGTTGCATCCCTTACCGGAATAGCATATCAATGGAGTTTTACGTCCTATTAGGACTCACTGATCGGAATAGCTCACGCCCCGCCGCCACCGGGCCACCCGCCCCGCGCGCGGCCGGCATGGAGCAAAGGAAGGCTTCTTGCGCAACGTCAAAATCAGCGCCATCGGCACCTACGTCCCCCCGCGCATTCTTACCAATCAAGACCTCGAAAAGCTCGTCGAAACCTCGGATGACTGGATCCTCGAGCGCACCGGCATCCGCGAGCGCCACATCGCGGATCCCGAGATGGCCACCTCCGACATGGCCGTCGAAGCCGCCAAGGCCGCCCTCGCCACGCGTGGTTTGGATGCCGCCGAACTCGACGCCATCCTCGTCTGCACCGTCACCCCTGACCACTACTTCCCCTCCACCGCCTGCCTCGTCCAGCACCGCATCGGCGCCAAACACGCCTGGGGCTTCGACCTCATCGCCGCCTGCTCCAGCTTCGTCTACGGCCTCACCACCGGCGCCCACCTCGTCGGCGCCGGCACCCACTCCAAGGTCCTCGTCATCGGCTCCGACACCATGTCCCGCATCATCGACTACACCGACCGCGCCACTTGCGTCCTGTTCGGAGACGGCGCCGGAGCCATGCTCATCGAACCCGCCGAGGATGGCGAGCCCGGCTTCATCGGCTACCGCAACGAAATCGACGGCTCCGGCGGCGACGCCCTCAAAATGCCCGCTGGCGGCTCCCGCCTGCCCTCCTCCCACGAAACCATCGACCAGCGCCTCCACTTCGTCAAACAGGACGGCCAGGCGGTCTTCAAGTTCGCCGTCCGCCGCATGTACGAAATCTCCGCCGACCTGCTGAAGAAAACCGGCATCCCCGCTTCCGAACTCAAGCTCCTCATCCCCCACCAGGCCAATCTCCGCATCATCAACGCCACCGCCGACCGCCTCGGCCTCACCCCCGAACAAGTCGTCATCAACATTGAAAAGTACGGCAACACCACCGCCGCCACCATCCCCCTCGCCACCATGGACGCCATCAATGACGGCCGCCTCAAGAAAGGCGACCTCGTCATGTTCTCCGCCGTCGGCGCCGGCTTCACCATCGGCGCAAACCTCTGGCGTTGGGCAATCTGATACCGATTCATCCAGATTTCGCGCTTTCCTGCTATCCTCTTGGGTAAGCAGGAAAGCGCCATGGCTGAACCCTTCACGCACCCCGATCAGTGGGACGACACCGTCCGCGAACGCTACAACCCCAACCGCAAAACCGAAGAGTTCCGCGACTACGGTGAAACCGTTCATCCGCGTGTCCGCGAGTTCTACCGCCTCAACCACACCCACCAGACCGTCCACTTCAACCGCGAAGCCCGCCGCAAGTGGCTCAACCTCGACCACGCTGAAATGGGCATCTGGGAGATGATGGACGAACTCAACAAGCTCGTTGACGACTCCGACCCCGACACCGACCTCTCCCAAATCGACCACAACCTCCAGACCGCCGAAGCCATGCGCCGCGACGGCGCCCCCCGCTGGATGCAGCTCACCGGCCTCATCCACGACCTCGGCAAGGTCCTCTGGCTCTGGGGCGAACCCCAGTGGGCCGTCGTTGGCGACACCTTCCCCGTCGGCTGCGCCTGGTCGGACAAAATCGTCTTCCACCAGTTCTTCACCGCCAACCCCGACGCCGCCGTCCCCGAATTCCAGACCGAAAACGGCATCTATGAGCCCGGCGCCGGCCTCGACCAGGTCATGCTCTCCTGGGGCCACGACGAGTACCTCTACCACGTCACCAAAGACTACCTGCCCGAACCCGCCCAGTACATGATCCGCTACCACTCCTTCTACCCCGCCCACCGCGAAGGAGCCTACACCCACCTCATGAACGCCACGGACCGCGAAATGTTCGAGTGGGTCCGCAAGTTCAACCCCTACGACCTCTACTCCAAGGCCGACGCCCCTCCCGATGCCAAGGCCCTCCGCCCCTACTACGACGAACTCATCAACGAGTTCTTCCCCGCGAAGATCCGCTGGTAGCCCTCAGCCCGCGTCCCGCGGCGCGATGCCCAGCGCCCGCATCTTCTTGTACAGGTTGCTCCGCTCGAGCCCCAGAACCTCGGCCGTCCGGCTCACGTTGCCGCCCGTCTCATCGAGCTTGCGCAGGATGTAGTCGCGCTCAGCCGCCTGCCGCACCTCCTGCAGCGTCGCAAACTGCTGCTCGCCCCCATCGGCGGGCTTGCGCGCGCTGTTCAGCGGAATGTGCCGCGCATCGATGCGCACCTGAGGATACATGATCACCATCCGTTCCATCAGGTTCCGCAACTCGCGCACGTTCCCCGGCCACGGATGCGCCTGCAGCACCGCCACCGCCTCCGGCGTCAACTCCTTCGCCTTCCGCCCGTAGGCCGTCGCGAACTCGTCCAGGAAATGCAGTGCCAGCGCCGGAATGTCCCCCGCGCGCTCCCGCAGCGGCGGCACCGCGAACGGAATCACATTCAGCCGGTAGAACAGGTCCTCCCGGAAATTCCCCCGGCTGATTTCCTCGCTCAAATTCTTGTTGGTCGACGCAATCACCCGCACATCCACGCGCAGCGGCGCCGCCGAACCCACCGGCTCGATCCGCTGCTCATCCAGCGCCCGCAGCACCTTCGCCTGCGTCTTCAGGCTCATATCGCCCACCTCGTCCAGAAACAGCGTGCCCCCGTCCGCCTTCTCGAACTTGCCCGCCTTGCCGCCCTGCTGGCCGAACAGCTCGCTCTCGATTGCATCCTCCGGAATCGCCGCGCAGTTCACCTCGACGAACGGCCCGTCCGCCCGCAGGCTCTGCGCGTGGATCGCGTGCGCCACCAGTTCCTTGCCCGTCCCGCTCTCGCCGTGGATCAACACCCGCCCGTTCGTCGCCGCCATCAGCTCGATCTGCTGCCGCAGCGCCTTCATCGGCACGCTGTCGCCGATCAGCTGCAGCCGCTCCCGCCCGCTTTCGCGCAACTCGCGGATCTCCCGCTGCAGCCGCCTCTGCTCCAGCGCGTTGTTCACCACCACCATCACCTTCTCGATCGTCAGCGGCTTCTCGAGAAAATCGAACGCCCCGCACTTCGTCGCCCGCACCGCCGTCTCAATCGACCCGTGCCCTGAAATCATGATCACCGCCGGACGGTCCTTGCGCCCCCCCGCCTCGATCCGCTCCAGCGCCTCCAGCCCGTCCATCCCCGGCAGCCACACGTCCAGCAGCACCAGATCGTAGGCCAGCCGCTCTAATTCTTCCAGACACGCCTCGCCCGATGCCACCGCCTCCACCGAGAACCCTTCATCCTGCAGCACCCCGGCCAGCGAACTCCGGATCCCCGGCTCATCGTCCACAATCAGGATACGTGCTGCTTTCATGCCTCGCTCAGTACTTTCTCGCCGTTTTCCGCCGCCGATAACGCCGGTATTTCGATGATAAATCGAGCGCCCGCCGGTCGGTTGTCCTCCACGCGGATCTGCGCGTGGTGCTCGCCCACGATGTGGCTGACAATTGCCAGCCCCAGCCCCGTCCCGCGGTTCTTCGTCGAAAAATCCGGGAAAAACAGCTTCGCCTTGTCACCTGTCGAAATGCCGCACCCCGTGTCGGCGATCACCAGTTCCACCACCTCCCCCGACGCCGAAGTCGCCACCAGCAGTTCCCGCAGCGGCGCTTCCCGCATCGCCTCCGCCGCGTTCTCCACCAGATTCACAATCACGCGCTTGAACTGTTCCTCGTCCAGCGCCACCTGTGGCAGCGCCGCGTCGAGATTCAGCATCAGCGTCACATCCTCCAGCCGCCCCTCGAACACCGCCAGCGCCTCCCGCACCACCTTGTTCAAATCCGCCGGAGCCGGCTGCGCCGCCGGGAACCGCGCAAACCGCGCGAATTCATCCACCAGCGACTTCACTGACTGCACCTCCCGCCCGATCGTCGCGCAGCATTCGTGAATGATCCGCCGCACCTCCGCCGGCGGATGGCACTTGTCCAGTTGCCGCAGTATCCGCTCCGAACTCAACCCGATCGGCGTCAGCGGATTCTTCAACTCGTGCGCGATCCGCCGCGCCACCTCGTGCCACGCCGCCGCCTTCTGCGCCTTCAACTGCTCCGTCGTGTCCTCCAGCAGCACCACAAACCCCGACGTCACCCGCGAATCCAGCGCCGACACCGTCACCGCCACCTGCCGAGTCGCCCCATCCGCCGGCAACTCGATCTGCCCGCCCACGCTGCCCCGCCGCCGTGCCCGCCGCAGCAGCCGCTCAAACTCCCCCCGCTGCTCTCCCGTCAGCACTTCCTTCAACTGTGTCCCCGGCAGAATCCGGCGCTCCGGAAACAGCCCTGCCAGCGCCCGGTTCGACAACTGAATCGTTCCGTCATGCGCCAGTGAAATCACCCCCGTCGGAATCGACTCCAGCACTGCTTCGATAAACCGCCGCCGCCGCTCCAGTTCGTCCCGGTTCGTCTCCAGGTCCGCCGTCATCTCGTTAAACGTCCGCACCAGCGTCGCCAGTTCATCCGTCGCCGCCACCCGCACCCGGTGCGCCAGGTTCCCCCCGCGCACCGCCCGCGCCCCTTCCAGCACCGCCGTCAGCGGCGCCGTAATCTGCCGTGCCAGAAACAGCGCCACCCACGTCGCGATAAACAGAATGAACAGTGTGATCAGCAACAGCAGTTGCAGGTAAAACCGCCGCGTCTCCCGCTTCGTCAACGCCAGCATGTTGTAGTCCCGCACCTGGTCGTTGATCTCCTGCCGCACTGCGTCCAGGTCCAACGGCATCCGGATCCGCACTGCTACCTCGCCCCGGTCCCCCTCCACCGGCGCTCGCCCCACAATCTCCATGCCCAGCGGCCGCGCCGCCCCTTTGGTCTGCCCCGGGTCTGCCGGCGGATCGTCGCAAATCGCCAGGTTTCCCCCATCGGGACGAATGACGTGCGCCTCCTCGATCGCCGTCTCTCCGCACACCGACAGCAGAAACTCATTCGGCGGATGCCCCGATTCCACATACGCCCGCAACTCCGCCGAATCCGCCACCCACCTCGCCAATGCATCCGCGTGCCGCCGCGACTCCATCTCCAGCGACTTCGCTACATCCACCAGGTTCGCCGCCACCTGCTCGCCCGGCCGCGAAAACCACTTGTCCAGGTTCCGGTTCAGCACCTCCACGCTCCACAGCACCAGGAACAACATCGGTAGGAACGTCAGCGTCAGCGCCCCCACCACGATCTTCGTCCTGATCCGCGACCCCTCCTGCCCCGCCCGTCGCGCCACGTACAGCTTCACCGCGTCGCGGAACAGCATGAACGCCAGCAACACCGTCAGCAGGAAGATCAGCGTTGACAGGCCCCAGAACACGTACGTCTGCTGCGCCGACGCCGGCCCGTAGTCGCCCACCGTGAACGATCCCTGCCAGATCACCAGCCCCGTGAGCACCAGCAGAATCGTCAGTCCCAGCGCGAACTTGTAGCGCTGCTTCATACCGTGATTCTCCCACTAACCCGCGCCCGCGTACGCCTCCACCTCGATCTCCACCAGCAGCCGCGCATCCACCAGCGCCGCAATCACAATCATCGTCGCCGCCGGCCGCACCTCGCTGAACACCTCCGCGTGCGCCCGTCCCACCGCCGCCTCGTCCTCCCCGCGCGTCAAATACATCCGCGTCCGCACCACGTCCTGAAACCCCGCGCCCGCCTCCTCCAGCGCCCGGCCGATCTTCTGGAAGACGAACGCCGCCTGCGCGTACGCATCGCCCTCGCCCACCACCCGGCCCTCCGCGTCCACCGCTGTCGTCCCCGCCACCCACACATGCGGACCCACGCGCACCGCCCGCGAATACCCCACCGCCGCCTCCCACTTCGTGCCCGACGAGATGTGGCGCCGCCTCACCGCGCCGCCTCCATCGCCAGCATCAGCGCCCCCGCCAGCCCCGGATACTGCAGCGCCGGAGCCTCGATTGGCGGCAGCGCCACGTACCCGTTCATCAGCGCCGCCGCGCGCTCCCGCACCATCGGAAACAGGTGCGCCTGCCCCATCACCCCGCCGCCCAGCACAATCATCTCTGGCGACAGCGTGCAGGCCAGGTTCACCACCATCTGCCCCAGATAATCCGCCTCGATCCGCCACCCCACGTGGTCCTCGCCCAACTCGTGCCCCGGCCGCCCCCACCGCGCCTGCATCGCCGGACCCGCCGCCATCCCCTCCAGACAGCCCCCATGATACGGACACACCCCCTTGAACTCCTCCACTTCCTCCTCCGCCCTCCTGACCAGCAGATGCCCCATCTCCGGATGCACCAGACCCTGCACCGGCCGCCCCTCCGCAATCGCCCCCCCGCCAATGCCCGTCCCCACCGTCACGTAGATCGAGTTCCGCAAACCCCGCGCCGCGCCAATCCGCGCTTCCGCCAGCGCCGCCGCCGCCACGTCGGTCTCAAACCCAATCGGCAAGTTCAACGCCCGCCGCAGCGCATCCCGCAGCGGGAAGTCCTTCCAGCCCGCCTTCGGAGTATTCGCAATCGACCCCGACCGGTGATCCACCGGCCCGAACGACGCCACCCCCAGCGCCGCCAGCTTCCCGTGCCGCTCGAAGTACCTGACCACCTCCGCCACCGTCTCCAGCGCGTTGTGCGATGTGGACACCCGCCGGATGTCCTCCATCTCCTCCGGCGACCGCCCCACCGCCAGCACAAACTTCGTCCCGCCCGCCTCGACTGCTCCGTAGATTGCGTCGCTCATTGCCAACCCAATATCTCACGAGCCGCCAGCAGCAGGTCCATCAGCGGGCTCCCCATCTCGCGCACCAGTTCGCCCGAAGCCGCCGGCAGCACCTGCCGCCACACCTCCAGCCACGCCCCCGGCGCCGTGCGCTGCAACTCCGAATCCCGCAGCAGTCGCAGCCGCCAGCGGACCACCTCACGCCGCGTCTCGCCGTCCACCTGCATCAGCAGCGGCGCCACCGCGCCCACCCGCGCCTGCAGCCACTGCTCCGCCGTGAACCCCTCCAACGGCTCGCCCCACTCGCCAAACCGTTCGAGCAGATCCAGCACCGCCCTCCGCACCTCGCCGTCCGATGCCTCCGCGCCCAGCGCCGGAACCACCTTCCGCACGCTTCCCAACAGCGCGGCCCACTCCTCTGGCCGGGTCCGCATCTCCTCATCCCGCTGCGCCTCGAACGGGATCACCCGCCGCGGCTCCGCCTCCTCGTCGAAGTCGATCTCCGGAGCATCGCTCGCCGCCGCCGTCCGTAGCCGCTGGTTGTACGCCACCTCGGTCCGCATCCGCCACGACTGCCGGTTCACCGGCGAGTCATAGTGCTCGCACACCTCGCCGCGCCAGTGTGCCAGCATATACGTCCGCCACGCATCCGCCAGATACGCCGCGCTCTCGCCCTCCGCCCTCAGCTTCTCCGCCACCACCGCCATCCGCATGGGCAGCTCGCGCGTATCCTCGAAGCTCACGGAATCCCCCCGCACCGCCGCCAGCGATCCCGCCCACCACATCGCCAGCATCCCCCGCTCCTCGCCCTTGCCCTGATGGCTCAGCACCAGTTCAAGCGCCGGCGCCAGTTGGCTTGGATGCGTGATCTCCCTCACCGCCCGCGCCCGGTCCTCCAGCGTCCCCAGCATCTCGATCGCCTCGTACCACGGCCCCGGATCCCACACCCACTGCGACCCGCACTCCACCGCCTCCGGCACGGGCACGGCCATCCCCCGCATGCCCTCCACGGCCTTCTCGCGGTCGAAGTCCCGCAGTTGCCGCAGCACCCGCAGCCGGAGCGACAGCGTGTTCAGCTCCGTCCCCCGAGTCGGCCCGGTCGAGCGCTGCATCGTCCGTCGCGGCATCGGCAGCCGCGCCTCGCCCGCCAGGTGCCACGCCTGCTCCAGGACCTCCACCGCCTCCTTGCGCCCGCTCACCCGCCGCCGCTCCACCAACCGCACCAGCAGGTCAGCCCCAATCTCCGGCGGCGCCGCCGCAATCTGCGCCCGCAACCGCTCCACCGGCCCCGGCTCCTCCGCCCATGCCAACGCCGCCATCAGCAGCAGCGCCGCGGCCTTCATTTTCTGACCCGTTCCACCACCGCCCCCACCGACGACATCACCCGCTCCTCCACGTCCTCGGCGAACGGGGCGTCCAGTCCATACCACTTCATCGAATCCCCGCCCTCATAGCCGCCCTCCCGCAGCACGCGCAGGCTCGGAATGTAGCACATCACATCGTTCGAATACCCCGCCACCATCAGCCGCTCCTGCGGGTACTTCTCCTTGATCTTCAGCGCGAAGTCCACCACCACCTCGCCGCCCAGCGCCACCATCGTGAACCCCTTCTCGAACCGCACCGCCTGCACCGGGTAGTTCACCTGCTTCAGGTTGTTCAGCGCCAGCCGCGTCAGCATGAACGCCGTCCGCAGCCGCCCGTCCACCGGCTGCATCTTCGTCCGCGCCACCCGCGCCACCTCAGTTGCCAGCGACCCGCCGTGCTTTTCGGCCAGTTCACGCCGGCTCCGCGGCTCCGGGTTCTGATCGCCGCCGCACAGCATGAAGAACAGCGCCGTCGCCCCCGGGAACTCCTTCTCCAACTGCGCCGCCGCATAACCCGCGTAATCGCCCGAGATCTCCAGGAACTCCGCCGTCAGCGTCGTATTGTGGCACGCATAGCCGAACAGCACCGCGCGGATCTGCCCGTTCGGCGCGCTCACCCGCAGCACGGGGACGCTGTGGTCCACCGGCGCCACTTCGCGCTTCCGCCGGTTGATGGCGAAGCCGGTCTCGCCCACCTCGAAGTCCAGCCGCGCCGGACCCAGATCCCCCAACGCCGCCCCAATCACCGTCACCAGCTTGCCGGCCAGTTCGTTCGTGTAGGCGCGGATCTTCTTCAGCTCCGCCTCGTCCTGCGGCGCCATCGGCATCAGGTTTCCCTCCACCATCGGCCCCGTGTGTGTGTGCGAAGCGTTCAGCACCAGTTGCGAACGCTCGAGTTTGTAGAGCGACGCCACCTCCGCCGCCACCCGGTCGCTCAGTGCCGCGGGCAGCCCGATGATGTCCACCGCCACCAGCACCACCCGCCCCCCGCGTCCATCCTCGAGCGCCAGCGCCTTCGCCTGAATCGGCATCTGCACGCCCGTTGAGGGCGTCTTCCGCGCCGCATAGCCGGACATCCAGATCGATTCCTTGGGCGTAATATCGACCCGCGCCACCCCCGCCCTCGGCGCACCGTGAACTCCAGCCGCCATCAGCATCGTCAAACCAACCAGGACCGTGAATCGCATCACTCCTGATGCTACACCGCACACCGGCCACGGTGAAGCCAGATCGATCCCTCAATCAAGCCCAAGCCGCAGCATTGCCTCATCGTGAGGGATGAGTTCATTCTTCTTATAGGCCTCGTGCGCTGCCTCAATCTCCCGGAGTTCCTGCTCCGTCACCGGCTCGTCGTCCAACGGCGCATCCCCAAAGGAGATCCCGACCCGGTCCGGCATCGTCTCAACTCGCCTTGCGCAGAGCGTCTTCTACAGCTTCCGGATGATGGTCGAGGACTGCCAGCAAGACACGCGCCGGTCCATCCGGGCGTACCCGCCCCTGCTCCCAATTGCGGAGCGTTGCCGGGGAAACCCCGAATTTCGCTGAGAATGCGGCCTGGCTCAAACCCAGCCGTTTGCGGACCGCCCTGACATCCACCACGGGGACCTCCACAACGGTGGCCCGGGATTCCGTGTCCCTGCCCTCGACCCAATCCAAAGCATCCTGCAAACCGGCAAGTATCCGGTCGCCAGCAGTTGCCTTCCGCTTGCGCTTCACCTGTTTCATGGTCATTGGAGTCTCCCCCGTCCTGAATAGCTCGCCACTATTTTCTTGACAAACACCCGTAGTCGGTTGCGTTCCGCCTGACTTAGATTGGCCCTTTCACTTTTCGAAAACAAGCCCAGCACGAACAGCGGAAGCCCCGGCGAGTGGTAATAGTAGATCACCCTGACACCTCCGCTCTTTCCCCGGCCACCTACAGCCCATCGAAGCTTCCTAACCCCGCCGGTATCAGTGATCAACACGCCCGCTTCGGGGTTCGCTGCCAGATAGAAAACAAGATCGGATCTCTCGCCGCCTGTCATCCTCGACGTGGCGTCCCGGATGAACTGGGCGGTTTCAACCACGGTCATCGGGACCCGCATCATGCTTCAACTATACGCAAATAGCGTACAGTTGGCAACTCCTCACTCCCCCTCCGCCCGCACCACCCGCTCCGCCACGAACTCATACCCCGCCTTCCCATACGGGCTCTCCGCCACCGAGATCATCAACACCCCCTCCACCAGGAACGCCTGGAACAGCATCGCCGGCACCTTCACGCCCCGGCGTGTCTTCACCCAGATCAACTGGTTCGCCGGCGGCGGCGGAGTATGGATGCACGCCCCCGGGAACGGCACCAGCAGAAACTGGGTCACCTCGAAGTCATCATCATCCAGGGGCACCATGAAGCCCCTCACCCGCACCCGCCGCCCGTGCGCCGACTGCAGCCGCGGCGACGCGGCCCCCGTCTCGATATTCAACTCCCGCAGGTCCGCCCACGTCACCTCCGGCGCCGGCCCCGTCCCCGCCGCGGCCTCGTCCGGCAACTGTGCGTTCCACACCTGCCACAACTTGCCCATCCCGAACAGCACGAGCAGCAGCAGCGCGAAATAGCTCCGCCGCCACCGGAAGTGCGATGTCTGATTCAGCCCCACACTCCCACTATACGGGCCGTCAGTTCCCCAGATCCGTCACCACCTTCCACCGCCCATCCTCGCCCCGCCGCCAGACCGTCACATATCGCGCCGGCCGCCGCTCCTCGGTCCCGTCCGCCTTGCGCGTCACCGCCGTCCCCGTGCCCACCGTGTATCCCATCCGGCCATCCGGCGACGCCTCCGCCTCCACCGGAGCCCAGATCAACTGGAACCCCGGCGTGCCGATGAACTTCCCGTAGTACTCCCGCAGCGCCGCCTTTCCGCGCAACACGCCGCCCGGCGCGTTTACCAGCGCATCCTCGTGGAACCACTCGAGCCAGCCTTCCAGACCTCGCGCCGCCGTGTCCCGCGCAAATGCGCGGTCCGCCTCCAGCAACTCCTCCCGCGCGTCCGCGCCCGACAGCGTGAACGCCAGAACCGGCAACAGCAGCCATCTCATACCGCCGAGCATACACCCGCGCCCGCTCGCGCCGTAAATCCAGCCGCCGGGTAAGGTAATCTGAGTAGAAGAGGGGACATGGAAAACAAGATCCGCGAAAACCAGATCCAGCTCGGCGAAGCCCCCGAGGGCCTGTACCGCAAGGTGGATACCGACTTCGACCCGTCCGAATTCGCCGACAACTTCGTGCTCACCACCGTGGACAAGGCCATCAACTGGGGCCGCAAGAACTCCATCTGGCCCATGACCTTCGGCCTTGCCTGCTGCGCCATCGAGATGATGGCGATGAGCGCTTCGCGCTTCGACATCGCCCGCTTCGGCGCCGAGGTCTTCCGCGGCAGCCCCCGCCAGAGCGACCTCATGATCATCGCCGGCCGCGTCTCCAACAAGATGGCCCCGGTCGTCCGCCACCTCTACCAGCAGATGCCCGAGCCGCGCTGGGTGATCTCCATGGGCGCCTGCGCCACCTCGACCGGCGTCTTCTCCAACTACGCCCTCGTCCCCGTGAACCAGATCATCCCGGTGGATATCTACGTCCCCGGCTGCCCTCCGCGCCCCGAACAGCTCATCTACGCGATCACTCTGCTTCAGAAGAAGATCGACGCTGAGCGCGGCGTGCTCCAGGACGTCCTCAACCTCTCCTGATCTCCTTCCATTTCTTTCTCATACTCGTTGCCTCGCGGCCGATATGCCGTTTGGAGGCCCGATATGGAAGTCGGAAAGGTCGATAGTCTCATTGGGATGGCGCCCACCCTCCCCAACCATGCCCTGTCCCCTGAACAACGCAAGGAACAGGACGAACTCATCCGCGCAGTCCAGTCGGTCAACGAAGCCAAACTGTTCGGAGAATCCGCGGAACTTACATTTTCCTTTGATCGCCGGTCAAACAAACTCATCCTTCAGCTGGTCGATCGCGAGACTAAGGAGGTGATCCGCCAGATCCCTCCTGAGTTTCTGCGGCGGCTGGCCGAAGACATCCGCTAGTCCGGATACCCGAAATACCGTGCCCGAGGCTGAACACATATACCATGACTGCGTTTAATCCCTACCTGCAACGCTTGGACGAAGAGATCGAATCGGCAGCCCCTACCAAACTGATCAGCGTGCTTTACCGCACGCTCTGTGAGCGCATCGGCTCGGCCAGACAGGCCCTGCAAGCCGGACAGATCCGCGAGCGCGCCGCATTGATCAGCCAGGCCATTGCGATCGTCGGTGAACTTTCGCAATCCCTCAATCCGGAAGCCGACCCCCACCTTGCCGAGCGGCTCCGCCAGCTCTACAGCTACCTGATCGAGCGCCTCCTCGAAGCCAACGCCCAGCAAGTCGCCCAACCGCTCGACGACGCGCTTGCCGTCGCCCGCGTGCTCCACGAAGGATGGAGCGGCATCGACGCCACGAACGCCGCCTTCACCGGCTACGAGCACGCCGAGCCGACCGAGCGCCACCTCAGCTACTGCGGTTGAGGCGGGACGGCCGTGGCAGAGCGTCCGAGTTTGGCGAACAAACTCCTTTGAATCAATTTGTTGAATGGGGTCTGGGTTCGTTCTGTAAACACGTGAATGGCGGCCTTTGCGGGGCGGGCGGCGGGCCTGGAAGGCGCTGGCAAGTGAATCTCCGAAACGAACCCACACAGGGCGTATATCCCTGATATTAAGGCAGTTGTCCCCCGTTTCGATCTTTCTGGCTGACGCTGGGGTCTCATGCGGCGTTTGGGGGCAATGATGTGCTGTGCGGCCTCCTGGCCGGGGCGACGGTCGGCCGGATTGTGCCTGGAGGACCGGGAGTGGGCACGCATTTTCAGAACGAACCCAGAGATGGCGTAAGTGATTGATGGATGGTGGTTTATCATCCGCAGCCGATCCGGGAAACATGATCGAGAGTTGGCTTGCCAGGCAAAGAGTGGGTGCATTTCTCAGGGTCCAAATTCATTCGATCACGCGAGGGTGGGCCAGCGAACCATAGAAGCCGGTAAGTTATTGATTCGATTTGAAATACAGTTGTCAAAATCGTGTGATGGAGTGGCGGCAAACCGGGCGCTGGCGGCCTGGAGCGGCACGAAACGCGTTAACTCATTGACCAGCATAGGGATCGGGGAGCGGAGGAGCGTCAGAGGGAGGACTGACACTGTTTTCCGGCTTTTCCGCTGTTCTTGCTTCAACAGTTAGCGGGGCGGGGGCGTCTGATTCAGTGAGATGTGGTCCCTGGCGATGCGGCTGTGGGTGGCGGCGAGTTTGATTTGGGCGGGCCTTGCCGCCGCGCAGCAGGTGAACGTGGTGGAGGGCGCGGTGCGGCGGCAAGCGACGAACGAGGCGCTTGCGGGGGTGGCGGTGACGATCCGGTTTGGCGGCGGGAACCAGGTCCATCGGGCGACGACGGATGAAGATGGACGGTTCCGGCTGGAGGTGCCGGGCACGGGCAACCACGAGATGAGCTTTCAGATCGCCGGGTTCATCCCCGACTGGCGTTGGGTGGAAGTGAAGGCTGGTGAGACTCGCGTTGATGTCCTCATGCGGCAGGGCAACCGGCTGTCGGGCCGCGTCACGCTGCGCGAAGGGCGGCCGGCGGCGGGTGTGGCCGTGGAGATCCGGCGGCGGGGCGGGCGGCCAAGGTACACAGCCATCACCGGGCCGGAGGGGGTTTATCAGTTCGACACGATTCCGCCCGGGCGCTATTACCTGAGCGCGGGACTGCGCGGGGCGATGGTCCGCAAGGAGAGCGCGTACCGTCCGCTGGAGGCGGAGCAGGAGGAGGGCGTGGCGATGGGGTACGCCCGGACGTACTATCCGGGGGTGCGGGCGGCTGCCGAGGCGCAGGCGCTGGAGTTGGGCAGCGGCATGGACCTTGGCGGGTATGACATCGCGCTGGCGCGGGCGCCGGTCCACCGGGTGAGCGGCCGGGTGGTGGACGAAAGCGGGGAGGGGGCCGGGGGCGCGGCGCTGGAACTCGCCTCGGAAGACGAGTGGTTCGGCGTCGATGCGGAGGCGAAGAGCGGGGAGGATGGCAGCTTTGAATTTGCGGCCGTACCGGAGGGCGAGTGGCGGGTGCGCGTGTCGTTGGTGCGCGGGGGAGTGACGCTGCGGGGCCACGCGCTGGTCCACATTGCACGGAGGGATCTGGACGATCTCCGGATCGAGGTGGGGCCACCGTTCACCGTGGAAGGCTTCGTGGATCGCGATGAGCCCAGAGACGGGAAGGGACTGCGGAAGGTGACGATGGTGACGCTCCGTCCGATGGATGGGGGGCCGAGTCCGGGGATGACGCCGCATGAGCAGGATGGCAGGGTGGTGATCCAGCAGGTGTACCGGGGCCGGTACAGGATTCGTCCGCTGGGCTATGCGCCGGGTTTCTATCTGGATTCGATCCGTGTGGGGGACCGGGAAGTGCTGCTGGAGGCGGTGGATTTCCATCCGGCGATGGAGCCGTTCCGGATTACCTATAAGCCGAACCCGGGGCGGGTGGCCGGGGTGGTGGAGGGAGGCGGGTTCGTGTCGCTGGTGCCGGTGGAGGAGGAGTTGTGGGACGGGCAGTTCATCCGGCTGGCGCGCGTGGAGGCTGGGGGACGGTTTGAAGTGGCGAACCTGCGTCCGGGGGAGTACATGGCGCTGGCCTTCACGGAGCCGGTGGACAGCGATGAGTTGTCGGATCCGGTGCTATTGCGGCGGGTGGCGGCGCGGGGGACGAGAGTGGTGGTGCGGGGCGGGCAGACGACGGAGGTGCGGCTGAGGGCTATTGAGGGGGGGATTTGGTAGGGGTGTAGTAGGAAGATCCGGCGCGGGGGTGGAGCGGGTAGGGGTTGCGGGGGCGACGCGCCCCAACGGCGCGCCGGTCCAAGCCGAAGGCGCGGGGGGGACCGCGCCTTGTGGCTCGGAGCGTACTTGCGTACGCGCGGACGGGGGTCGGAGGAGGAAGCCCCCGCCCGTCATTTGGACAGATGAAGTAGATGGCCGTTTGGTTACATCTTGCGGATCAAAATCCGAGTTCGTTTACGAGCCTCTCTGCGCTGTAAATTTTCCGGAGGGCTTCGATGATGGCCTGGGAGGCGACGTGGACGCTGCGGGCGGTGCGGTCGGTGTAAACAAAGCGGTTGGGGAGGCCTTCGATGTTGCCGTCGAAGAGGATGCCGACGACTTCGCCCTGGGTGTTCAGGGTAGCTGAGCCGGAGTTGCCGCCGTGGGTGTCGGCGGTGCTGACGAAGTTGTAGGGGGTGGAGAGGCGGAGCTGGTCCTTTGCTTTCAACCAGCTAGCGGGGATGCGGTAGGGGTCTTCGTCGCGCGCTTTGTCGAACTTGCCACCCATGTGGGTGGCCCAGGGGATGCGCTGGCCTTGCGCGTTACGGTAACCGCGGACGGGGCCGAAGGCGACGCGGAGGGTGAAGGTGGCGTCGGGGTAGTCGTTGCCGCCGGAGAGGGCGAAGCGGGCCTGGGCGATTTGGGAGGCCGCGCGGGTGACGACGCTTTCGATTTCGTCCTCGTAGCGCTTGCGGAGTTCGCGGGCGGGCGAGTCGAGGGTTCGGGCCAGGCGGATCATGCCGTCGGTGGAGGCGCGCACGGCGGCGGGATCCCTGGCGAGGCGGCGGCGCTCTTCGACGTCGATAATCTTTGTGGTTTCAACGGCATGGCGGGCGGCGGCGAGAGGGGTGCGGCCGTCAAGCAGGGCTTTGACGGTGGGGTCGTCGTAGCCGAGTTCGCGGCCGAGGAAGGTGAAGTAATCGGCGAGGACGGCGATTTCCATGGAGGGGGTGATCGGCGCGGGAGAGAACAGGGCCTGTTCGCGCGCGGGGATGGCGGTTTCGACGTATTCGCGGAGACGCTGGTCATTCGGTTTCTGGGTCTCCTCGGCGTAGCGGACGATGCCGCGGGCGGTGCCGAGGAGGGTGGCGCCGCGGGTGGCGCCGGCTTCAAAGAGGTAGTAGCGGGGGTAGAACTGGCCGAGGTTGCCGTAGGCAGTGGCGAGTTCGTCCCAGAGTTTGCCGAATTTTTCGCGCTGTTCGGGGTTTTTGGCGATGGCGGCGCGGAGGGCGCGCTCGTTCTTGCGCTTCTGGTCCATCAGTTGCTTATCCTCGAGGCCGCGCTGGAAGCCGCTGATGGCTTTGAACGAGTTCTGCTGGGAGAACTGGTTTTCATTGCCGACGCGGCGCTGTTCATCGCCCTGTTTCATGTAGGCATCGAGGGAGTCGATCAGGGACTTGAGGCGGCGAAGGACGAGGGGGTAAGCGGTTTGGCCGGTGAATTCGAGTTCGGCGACGGTCATGAGGCGGCCGGTGGAGCCGGGGTTGCCGGGGACGAAGACGAGTTCGCCTTCGCGGACGCCGGTTTTGGACCAGCGGAACCAGCGTTCGACTTTGGCGGGGGCGCCGTTTTCGTAGGCGCGGAAGAAGGCGGCGTCGAGGCAGTGGCGGGGGTAGGTGAAGTTTTCGGGGTCGCCGCCGAAGAAGGCGGCGTCGAATTCGGGGGCGAAGACGAGGCGGACGTCGGTGTAGCGCTTGTACTGATAGAGGTGGTAGAGGGCGCCGGAGAAGAGGGTGACGGTGTCGCAGCGGCGGCCGGTGGAGGTGGCGCAGGCTTTTTCAAGTTCGCTCATTTTGGCCTTGCGGAGGCGGTTGGCCTCGGCGGGGTCGGCGTCGGCGGGAATGCCGTCGTTAACCTTGGCGGTGATGTCTTCTATGTCCAACAAAACGTTGACTTCGAGGTCGGGGCACTGCTTTTCGTCGTCGCGCGAGTTGGCGAGGAATCCGTTCTTCATGTAGTCGGCTTCGTTGGAGGAGAGCTTCTGGATGCAGTCGGCGCCGACGTGGTGGTTGGTGAAGAGGAGGCCCTCGGCGCTGACGAAGGAGCCGGTGCCGCCGTTATTGAAGCGGACGGCGGCTTTCTGCATGAGGTCGAGGAATTCGGGGGTGGCGCGGAACTTGTGGCGTTTCGCCACTTCTTCGACGGGGAAGCGGTTGAACAACCACATGCCTTCGTCGGCGGAGAGGGGGGCGGTGAGGAGGAGAATTCCGAAAACCATAGCCGCGGCGATGAGGCGGCCGGGTGTGAGAAAGGATTTGTAACTCATTTGGATTGATGCTGTTAAGGTCAACTATGGTTGTAGTGCTATTCCCTTTATTAGGAGCGCTATGCGATACTGAAAGTTCACACTTTCATTTCAGCGAACACCATGACGCAACTGGATGAAGCGGTAGCCAGGTACCACCGGCTCCTGGAAAATGAAACTGTCCGGACTTCGGGCTGGCTGGAGAACGTCCGCGAGCAGATGGCGGAGCAGCGCCTTTTTGTGAACGGACGGCCTGTGTCTCCAGTATTGAGACCGCATTTCATCAGCCGCCGCCAGTATACCAACTTGATGAAGACGGCGGAACTGATCAATACGGCGATCGAGCGGGTGCGGACCATGGCGCTGGAGAATCCGGCGCTGATGGCGCGGATGGAGATGTTGCCGGCGGAGAAGATGCTGGCGCAGGTGGATCCCGGGTATGCCGCGCCGGTGGCCGCGCTGCTGGACACGCAGGTGAACAACGGCAGCCTGCACATGACGGGCAGCCAGGCGGATCTGCCTTCAGGCGTGCTGTATAACGAGGCGCTGTCGAACATCTTCTATGACACGCTGCCGGTGAAGGACATCCGGAAGCGGTTCAAACTTTCGAAGACGGGCGGATCGAAGCCGCTGGTGCAGGCTCTGCTGAAGGCGTGGAAGCAGTTTGGCGGCTCGAAGGAGCCGGTGATCGGCGTGCTCGAGTTCAAGCAAGCGTTTGAGACGGCGGAGTCGCACGAATCGCTCCTGCTGGTGGAACTGTTCGAGAAGAACGGCTACCGGGCGGAGATTGTGTCGCCGGATCAGTTGGAATACCGTGACGGGCGGCTGTACGCGGGCGAGACGGCATTGGATGTGGTGTACCGGAACCTGCGAGCGCACGAGTTTCTGATGCGGTTTGACCTGCGGCATCCGCTGGTGCGGGCGTACCGTGAGCGGAAGGTGTGCGTGGTGAACAGCTTCCGGACGGAGTTGACGCGGAAGCGGGCGCTGCTGGCGCTGCTGACCGACCCGGAAGTGAACAAGGGTTTCCCGGCGGCGGAGCGGCACGCCATTGCGGACGCGATTCCGTGGACGCGCGTGGTGACGCTGGGCAAGACGACGGCTCCGGATGGCACAACGGTGGATCTGCCCGAGTATCTGCTGAAGCACCGCGAGGAGATGGTGCTGCGCCCGAACGACGACACCAATGATGAACTGCCTTCCTGGGACGGTTCGGCGACGAGCGACCAGGCATGGGACCGCGCAGTGAGGACGGCGGTGCGGGCGAGCTATGTGGCGCAGAAGCGGGTGCCGGATCATCCGGTGAGCTTCCCGGTGGACCTCTACGGCGACATCGTGTACCGCGACCTGAACGTGGAAGTGCATCCGCACGCGTTCCTGGGCAAGGTGCAGGGGTGTTCGGCGCGGATCAGCGCGGCAGGCGGGTTTTCGACGCTGACGGGGATGGCTCCGGCGTTCATTTTGGAGACGAAGGCGTAGGGGGAACCGGCGGGGCAGTGGCTCTTCCTTTGTGAGCCGCTGCAAAACAGAACTACCCCCGTTCGTTGGCAGGCAACGCGCAGAGGCGACTGGCCACCGTCCGTGAGCCCTTCGCATCATGCGAACGCTGCGGTAAGTAAAGAAGGCCTTCACTCCGCCGCGGTCACGCCGGGGAGGTTCCAGGTTGGGCGGGGCCGCGTGGGTATATGATATGGGTTCGGTTTTTGTGACGGACTGACCCACACCCATATGTCGCTGCACCTGGTTGACTACTCAATCCTTATCCTCTACTTCGGCTTCGTTCTGGGCATTGGCTGGTTTCTGCGCAAGAGCGTGGCTTCGAGCTCAGACTTTCTGACGGCGAGCCATTCGCTGCCCTTGTGGATCACATCGCTGGCGTTTCTGGCGGCGAACATGGGCGCGCTGGAGATGATCGGGATGTGCGGGTCGGGGGCGAAGTACGGGATGATGACGTCGCACTTCTACTGGGTGGGGGCGATTCCGGCGATGCTGTTCGTGGGCGTCTTCATGATGCCGTTTTATTACGGGTCGAAGGCGCGCTCGGTGCCGGAGTATCTGAAGCTGCGGTTTGACGAGAAGACGCGCGGGTTCAATGCGATCACCTTCGCGGTGATGACGATCTTCTCGTCGGGCATTTCGATGTATGCGCTGGGCATTCTGCTGCAGGCGATCTTCGGGTGGAGCTTTACGGTGTCGGTGCTGGTGTCGGCAGGGATTGTGCTGGCGTACACGTACCTGGGCGGGCTGTCGTCGGCGATCTACAACGAGGTGCTGCAGTTTTTCCTGATCGTGGTGGGGTTCTCGCCGCTGGCGATTCTGGCGGTGCAGAAGGTGGGGGGCTGGGAAGGGATTTCGGCGCGGCTGGAGCCGGCGATGACGGAAAGCTGGCGGCACATGGGGACGCCGCAGGCGAACCCGATGGGCGTGGAAGTATTTGGGCTGTTCATGGGGCTGGGCTTTGTGCTGTCGTTCGGCTACTGGTGTACGAACTACCTGGTGGTGCAGCGGGCGATGGCGGCGCGGAACATGACCGATGCGCGGAACACGCCGATCGTCGGCGCGTTTCCGAAGATGTTCATTCCGTTTATCGTGATCGTGCCCGGCATCGCGGCGGTGGCGCTGGCGCAGATGGGCGCGGGGTATTCGATTCCGGAAAAGAATGGCGGACCGGATTATGACCTGGTTCTGATTTCGCTGATGGAGCAGTTTTATCCATCGGGGATGCTGGGTGTGGGGCTGACGGCGCTGATCGCATCGTTCATGTCGGGGATGGCGGGCAATGTGACGGCGTTCAATACGGTGTGGACGTATGACATCTACCAGAGCTATGTGCGGAAGAACGCGCCGGATTCGCACTATTTGTGGATGGGGCGGATGGCGACGATTTTCGGGACGACGCTTTCGATCGGGGCGGCGTATCTGGCGCGGTCGTTCAACAATATGATGGACTTCCTGCAACTGATCTTCGGCTTTGTGAACGCGCCGCTGTTCGCGACGTTCCTGCTGGGGATGTTCTGGAAGCGGGCGACGGCGAACGGGGCGTTTTCGGGGCTCGTGTCAGGCACGGGCGCGGCGGCGCTGACCTATGGCATGACACTGGCCGAGGGGAAGGGCGGATGGTTGGGCGTGATGTATGAGTTTCCGTCGTCGATGGCGCAAAACTTCTGGGTGGCGATCAACGCGTTTGTGGTGTGCTTCGTGGTGACGGTGGTGGTGAGCCTGGCGGGGAAGGCGCGTCCGGAAAAGGAACTCGTGGGCCTGGTGTACGGGGTGACGCCGCATGCGGCGGAGCCGGCGGTGTGGTTTAAGCGGCCGGCGGTGCTGGCTACGCTCGCGGCGGCGATGTGCGTGGTGTTGAACGTGATCTTCTTCTGAGGCTTCTTATGCTGGATCTTCGCAAACCGGCTGGGTATTTCTTCCTGCTGCTGGGCGTGGTGCTGGTGGCGACGGGATTGACGGCGGAGTTTCGCGCGCCGCTGCTGGAGACGAATCTGAACCTGCAGTTCGGGGTTTTTTCGGTACTGTTCGGCGGAGTGTTCCTGGTGCTGGCGTGGCGGGCGCGTTCATGAGGCGGTATCACGCGCCGGGGCGGGTGAACCTGATCGGCGAACACACGGACTACAACGACGGCTTCGTGCTGCCGGTGGCGATTGAGCTGGGGTGCACGGTGCGGGCGTCGGAGATTGAGGAGCCAGAACTGCGGCTGTCGTCAAGGCAATATCCGGACAGCCGGACGGTGGCGCTTGCGTCGCTCGATGGGCTGGAGCCAGCGAAGCACTGGACCGATTATCCGCTGGGGGTTGCGCGGGAACTGAAGGCGGCGGGCGTCGAACTGCGGGGGCTGGCGCTGGAGATTGACGCGACGGTGCCGACGGGGTCGGGGCTTTCGTCTTCGGCGGCGTTGGAGGTGGCGTCGGCGCTGGCGCTGCTGAACGGGCAGGCGATCGGGCGGCTGGAACTGGCGCGGCTGTGCCAACGGGCGGAGCGGAACTTCGTCGGGATGCCGTGCGGGATCATGGACCAGTACGCTTCGGTGTTTGGCGAGGCCGGGGCGGCGCTGATGTTGGATTGCCGGACGCAGACGCACGAATTGGTGCGCCTGCCGGAGCGGGTGTCGATCGTAGTGGTGAATTCGATGGTGAAGCACGAACTAGGGTCGTCGGCATACCGCGAGCGCGTGGCACAGTGCCAGGAGGCGCTGGCGCACTTCCCCGGCAAGCGGGCGCTACGGGACGTGACGCTGGGCGAACTGGAACGGAAGGCGGTGGAGATTCCGGAGATTCCGCTGGCGCGGGCGCGGCACAACGTGCTGGAGAACTGGCGGGTGCAACAGTTCCACATGGCTTCGGAGGCGGGGGACGTGGCGCGGATGGGGCAGCTGTTCGTGGAGTCGCACCGGAGCCTGCAGCACGACTACGAGGTGTCGTGCGAGGAGCTGGATTTCCTGGTAGACACGGCGCTGACGCTGGGCGGCGTGCACGGGGCACGGATGACGGGCGGGGGCTTTGGCGGGTGTACGGTGAACCTGGTGGAGAAGGGCGCGGAGGGGGCTTTCACCGCGGGAATCAAGGCGAAGTACGAGGAGCGGTGGGGGCTGGATCCGGCGGTGATTGTGACGACGCCGGCGGCCGGCGCGCGGGAGTACCGCGCGGCCGGCTAATAGGATTCACGCTTTGGCGGTTCGGGAGGCGCAGGCGGGGCCTTGCGCGCGGGGGCGGCGGTCTCGATGGGAGCGATTTTGCGGAGCGAGACTTCGCCGCGATTTGTCTTCAGGCGGACGGAGGGACCGGTGCCGAGTTTACCGGTGAGGAGGGCTCCCCGGTCATTGGCTTCCTCCTTGAATTCAGGGTTGTAGTCGTTCAGGACTGCGCCGCGGTCGGTTTGGGCGCGGAGGTCGATGGGAGCGGTGGGGGGCAGGGCGAGATCGATGTTGCCGGAGGAGACATCGACGTCGATCGGGCCCTTGAGGGCGAGGGACTGGCGAATAGCAACGTCGCCACGGGTGGTAGAAACCTTGACGGGGCCCGCGATGTCGGCGAGTTCGACGTCTTTGGACTTGGTGCGAATTTCGACCGGGCCATTGGCGTTTTGGGCGTTGATCTGGTTGAGCGAAAGACGGAGTTCGCCGGGCAGGGCTTCCATGCGGAGATTGGTGACGGAGCTATCGAAGCGGACCGACTTGGCAACGCGGCGGAGGACGGTTTCACCGGAGTAGGAGCCCGAGATTTCGACCTTGCCGGCGACGTTTTCGAATTCGATGTCGCGGCCGCGGCCATTTAGTTCAACGTCGCCGCGGATGTCGAAACCGCGGATGATGTCACTGCCGCGGAGGTCGGTACGAACCTTTCCGCCGATGTTCTGGAGGCGGACACCGGCTTTGTCGCTGACGATATCGACCATGCCCTCGATGTCGGCGACATCGACATCGAGGTCGCGGCCGCGGGCTTCAACGGAGGCGCCGCGGGGGACGGTGATCTCGAGGTTGGAGCGGACGCGGGCGTCCTCAGCGCGTTCCTGCGCGGTGCGGAGGGTCACGACGGAGCCGGTAGCGGAGAAGTCGAGCTGGGTTTTGTCGTGAGCGGAGTCGGCCTCGGAGCGGTTCATGGCGCGGATGGATTTGCGGCCGGTAAGCCGGACTTCGGTGGTATCTGAGCCGATGACACGGACGGAGCCGCGGAGATTTTCGATGACAATACGAGGATTAGGGCCGGCGGTTTGGGCGACGGGATCGATGGGGTAGTCGAAGGTTTCGCCGAAGACATCGACGCCGCCGATGCGGAAGTTGCCGAAGTCGCCGCGGGCAAATCGCTGGATGCCCCAGACGGAAGATCCGACGACGGTGAGCATTACGATCAGAGTCCACTCGCCGCCGGAGATGCCGGCAACGGGCAGGGGCGAGCCGCGGAAGTAGGAGAAGAAGATCTCGATGAGGCGCAGGCCGCCCCAGGCGATGAGCAGGAATGGCCACCAGTCGAAAACAAACTGAAAGATCCGGAGTTCCGGGTTGATGTTCTTGAGCAGAAACATCACGCCGATCAGGATCAGCAGCAACGGGGTGACGAGAGAACCGCGTTTCATCCTGGGCGCTCCTTCCTAAGAGAGATCGTTAACGGGCCCTGCCGCCGGCGAGGCGCTGCACCAGCATGATGGAGCCGATGACAATTAGCAGGGCGGGCCACCATTCCCGGACGAGGTCGAAGAGGTGGAAGTCCGGGATCCATTTCTTGAGCAGAAAGAACGCGCCTACGGCGATGAGCACGAGGGGGCCCGTGATGGACTCGCGCTTCATGGCTGGCCCTCCTGGGCCAGGCTGCGCTGAGCGAGCCGTTCAAAGAGCTTCATGAGGCCGAACAGAATGAGCAGCACGGGCCAGGTTTTGCTGAACGGGACTCCATGGGAGCGATGGACGACCATGAGGATGCCGAGGGCGATGAGCAGCAGCGGGCCGCGGATGGCGCGGATGAGAGCGGCGAACGGGGTCATAGTTCCTCCTGGCGGGGCGGCTCAGGCGCGGGACGGAGCCGGAGATAGAGCATCCAGGCGCCGGCGAAGATGAGCAACACAGGCCACCAGCGGAGGATGTCACCAATGTAGAAGATCCCGAGGTTGTTGAGCAGGAAGATGACGCCGAGCACGATGAGGCCGGCGGGCAGGACGGGGGAGCCGCCGCGGCGGGGGTCCACATTGATGAGGGAGGAGAACTCCTCAACGGGTTCCCCGAGCAGGCGCTTGCGGGCGGTGTGGTAGGCCTCAAAGGCCATGTAGAACCAGAAGACGGCAATGAGCATCCCGAACAGGGGTTCAAGGCCGCCGGCGGCGCCAGAACTGGCGATGCTGATAAGCAGACCGAGGATCAGGACGTGGACGACGCCCTTGGCGTACTGGCCATTGTAGATGGCGCCGACGCCAGGCAGCAGGCCGAGAACGAAGGCGAGACCGGGGCTGACGCCGGGGTTGCCGGGAGGGAGGCCGCCAGGGGCGGCGTAAGGAGAAGCGGGCTCGGGGGCGGGAGGCTCCGGGGCGGGCGCGTGGTCCTCGCAGAAGACGGTGCCGTGGGCGATCCGCGCGGTGTCTTCAGTAAGCGGTTTGCCGCAGGCGCGGCAGTAGGCCGTAACGGGCTTGGGATTGTCGCTGGCCGTGGTCATGGAGATACCCTCTCGATTTCGTCAACTGGATTTGGCGCTTCCCCCTTGGGCCGGGCAGGAATCGGCCCTTCGAGCGTGTCGCCGGCGGCGCCGTTGACGCCGGGCTTGGCGGTGTCCTCCGCGGGCTGGCTCCAGTCGTTCAACGTCTGCTGGATTTCGTAAACCACGCGGAGGGATTCGTAGTATTTCTTGGAGCGTTCCCAGGCGCGCCAGGCTTTGTCTTCGAGGGTGGCCCAGACGCGGGCGGGTTCGAGGTCGCTGGCCTTGAGTTGGCGAACCTGGATGCCCGAGAAGCGGCCGAGCATGGAGAAGGACAGGATAGTCATGGCCATGCCCATGGCGAAGCGGGGCTGAAGCAGGGGCTCGAAGAAGCGGGCAAGGCCGCGGCGGGCCGAGCGGGGCTTGTGGGCGAGGCCGAGTTGTCGGGCATCGAACAGGATCTTGTTGACGAGCGCGGGCGGCGGCTCGACGGGCGCGGCGCGTTCAATAAAGCTGACGGCTTCGGCAGCGTCGGCGACGAGTTGGCGGCAGGAGGTGCACTGTTCGAGGTGGAGTTCGACGGTGGCGCGCTCAGCGGGCGCAAGGATGCCATCGACGTAGTCGCAAAGCAGGACTTCGAGGTCGACGCACTTCATAACGCCACCTTGTGCCGGCGCAGGAGCCGGGCCAATTCGGCCCGTCCGCGGTTGAGCCGGGATTTGACGGTGCCCTCCGGCACGTTGAGCACCTGGGCGATTTCCCGGTATTCGAGTTCTTCAATGTCGCGCAGAATGACAGTTTCCCGCAGTTCGGGGCTGAGGCGGGCGAGGGCGCCCTGGAGGAGTTCGCTTGCTTCGCGGCCGGCGAGCATGGCGTCGGTGCGCGCCTCGAGGGCGTTGCGCTGCTCGAGCATGGGGAGCTGGTCCTCGATGGAGTCCGTGGCGCGGTCCATACGGGTACGGCGGTAGTGGTCGATGAGCAGGTTACGCGTGACGCGGGCGAGCCAGACGCTGAAGGAACCTTCGCCGGCGCGGAAACTCTTGACGGAACGGAAGACGCGGAGGAAGACTTCCTGGGTGAGGTCCTGGGCTTCGGAGTCGCGGCCGGTGAAGCGGAAGCAGATGCTGTACACTCTGCGGGTGTGGACCTTGACCAAGTCCTCCCAGGCGGATTCATCGCCCGCCAGGCAGCGTTCGACGAGTTGAAGGTCAGGGTCGAATTCAGTCACGGCCTTCCGGTTCCAGCCAGAGACCCAACCGCGAACGCCGGCGAGCGGCGCGGTGTCGAGGGTTTGGGTGACCGCAGCCATGACTTTCAGCAACTCCTTTGGGAAGGAGTGTGCGCCCCCGGGCTGGGAGCGCCTGTTCCGATTCCTTCCACTCTGGACAACGAAGAATTATCATGAGAAGTTCGTTGAAACTGCTGGAGCCGGGCTGTGGCTTACTCATTTTATTCGATCCGGACCGCCGGAGCGCCCTATATCAAGGACAAAAGTACCGAAAAAGTGGATGAGCGGCGGTACACAGTGGCCGGAGGCCGACGCTGAGCCGCCGCCGCCGGGTGGTTTGGGGGTGGGGGGCGGCGCTTCTGCTCGGTGCGGCGTCGGTGTGGGTGGTGCTGGAATGGCGGGGCGAGGGGGGCTTCGACTTCCGCGAACTGGTAGAGGTGTGGCGGAACGCGGACCCGCGGTGGCTGGCGGCGGCCCTGGTGGTGATGCTCGTTTCCTATTACGGGCGCGCGCTCAGGTGGGCGGTCTTGCTGGAGCCGGTGAAGGCGAACCCCTCGCTGTGGGGGCTGTTCAAGGCCACGGCGATCGGCTACACGGCGATTGTGCTGCTCGGCCGGCCCGGTGAACTGGTGCGACCGTATCTGATTGCAAACAAAGAAAGGGTTACGTTCAGTTCGCAGATGGCGGCGTGGCTGATGGAGCGGATCTATGACATGCTGCTGGTGCTCACGATCTTTGGCTTTGCACTTGCGCTGGTTGCCGGCGGCGAGGCGCGGCGGACGGGACCGGTGGTGGAGTGGGCGCTGCGGACGGGCGGCTGGGCAGCGGGTGTGGCGGGGGCGCTGTGCCTGGCGGTTCTGTTCGGGTTGCGGCGCTGGTCGGGTGAACTGGAGGAGCGGCTGAGGCCGTTGCTGGACCTGCTGGGGGAGGGGGCGCGAAAGAAGATCTTGCGAATGACCGGGTCGCTGGGCGAGGGGTTCGGTTCGGCGCGGAGCGGCAGCGCGACGGCACGGCTGCTTGGCTGGAGCGTGGTGGAGTGGGTGATTGTGACGGCGGGCTACGCAGCGCTGTTCCAGGCATTCCGGGAGACAGCGGGGCTGAACTTGGGGGAAGTCCTGGTCTTTATGGGCTTCGTGGCGTTCGGCAGCGCCATTCAGATTCCGGGGATCGGGGGCGGGATGCAGGTGGCGGCGACGGTCGTACTGGTGGAGTTGTTTGGGCTGCGGTTGGAGGAGGCGGCTGGAATTGCGTTGGCGATCTGGGTAACCGCATTTGTAGGAGTTGTGCCGGCGGGGCTGGCGTTTGCGCTTCATGACGGTGTGAACTTTTTGAGGATGAAGGACTTGGAAGAGGAGGTGGAAGAGGGATGATCTGTCCGTTCTGTGGATTCACGGAGGACCGGGTGATCGATTCGCGGGAGAGCAAAGAGGGGGATGTGATCCGGCGGCGGCGGGAGTGCCTGCAATGCCTGCGCCGCTTTACTACATACGAGAGAATTGATGAAATTCCTTATCTGGTAGTGAAGAAGGATGGCCGGCGGGAGAAGTTTGACCGGCAGAAGGTGTTGTCGGGATTGCTCAAGGCGTGCGAGAAGCGGCCCGTGAGCATGGGGCGGCTGGCGGAAATTGTGGATCACGTTGAGGGAGTTTTGGCCGATAAGCCGGAGAGGGAGATCACGACCTCGGAGATTGGCGAACTACTGATGTCGCACCTCAAGGGGTTGGACAAGATCGCCTATGTGCGCTTTGCATCTGTGTATCGCGACTTCCAGGATGTGGAGGCTTTCGTCAACGAACTGAAGCAGTTGATCCGGCAAAATCGGAAGGGGGAGCGGGCGGATTGACTTCCCTGTAACTATTTGCTTCCGTCAGCATCCTAAGCAGTAGGAGAAATAGGGCTTTTAGCGGAAGCCCGATCCATGTTAAACTCATTCGGAACGTCTTTGCCATCCCCGTTGCGTCTTCGGAGTCGGTCGATGACAGTCCCCCTGCGCGGAGAGTGCCGGGAGAGGACGAGGCCGAAGCGTCCGGGGGTTACCCCGTTCCGGCAGCTTGAATACATAAATAGAACAAAAGTAAGGCAAAAAGCGAAACCTGTGAATGAGGCAGGCAAGTTGTGCTTTCAGCCCCAGTTTGGGAGGTGAGCCACCAGTGGACCACTTTGAAGATCAGTTTATGTCGGATTCGCACAGCCCGCTAGGGCTGCCGTTCGATGACGACAACCAGTTTTTCCATCCCGAGGAGGTCCAGGAGGACGATTCACAGGCTGCGCAGCCTGTAGAAGAGTCGATCTACACGGACGACCCGGTCCGTGTGTATTTGCGGGAGATGGGCGCGGTGCCGCTGCTGACGCGCGACGGCGAGGTGACGCTGGCGCGAAAAATGGAGCGCGGCAAGTTGCGGATGCAGAAGGCGATCAGCCGGTCGGCTCTCGTGCACGGGCAAATTCTTGAGATCTGCGACTCGATCCGGGCGGATGAGTCGGCCTTGGATCAGTGGGTTGAGTTGGGCGAGACGGGCGAGGAGTCCACGGCGGCGGATGAGAAACGCCGGTTGCAGATGCTGGCCCGCTTTCAGGAGTTGCAGACGCAGTTAAAGAAGCAGTTGCAGCTTCTGGAGAAGGCCGATGCCACCTCAGCGGTAAACAAAAAGAACAAGCGGAAGGCGCAGTGGAAGATGATGCGGGCGGCGGTGCAAGCCTCGATCGCCATTCGTAGTATTCCCTGGCTGAGTCCGCGGTGGCGGCAGTTCTCGGTTGCAATCGAAAAAGCCGTTGAGGAGATGACACACCTCGAGCAGGAGGTGCGGCGGCTGGAGGTGCGGAAGGCGGAGAATCAGAGCCGGATCCGCGACCTCAAGCGCGAGATCAAAAAACGGGAGCAGCAGGCGGGCGCGACACTGGTGGCGCTGCGCCAGACGCTGAACGTGATCCGGCACGGCGAGCAGGAGGCCGAGCATGCCAAGAAGGATCTCGTGGAGGCGAACCTGCGCCTGGTGGTGTCGGTGGCCAAGAAGTATGTCAACCGCGGTTTGCACCTGTTGGACCTGATCCAGGAGGGCAACATCGGCCTGATGCGGGCGGCGGACAAGTTTGAGTACCGGCGTGGCTACAAGTTTTCGACGTACGCGACGTGGTGGATCCGGCAGGCGATCACGCGCGCGATCGCGGACCAGTCGCGGACAATCCGCATTCCGGTCCACATGAACGAGTCGATGAACAAGTTCTTGCGGGCGACCCGTGAGCTGGAGAAGGAACTTGGCCGTGCTCCGACAAACGAAGAAATCAGCCGCCGGATGGATATCCCGGTGGAGAAGGTACAGAAGCTGAAAACCATTTCGCGCGATCCGGTGTCGCTGGAGACGCCGGTCGGGCGCGACGGGGAGTCGGCTTTGGGCGACTTGATCGAGGACCGCTGGGTCAATTCGCCGGTTGAAACCGTAATCGATTCCAACGTAAGGGACGAGACGGCGAACATCCTGAAGACGCTGTCGCCGAAGGAGGAGAAGGTGATCCGGCTCCGCTTCGGGATCGGCTGCGAGCGGGAGCACACGCTGGAGGAGATTGGCCAGCAGTTTGACGTAACGCGCGAGCGGATCCGGCAAATCGAGGCGAAGGCACTGCGGCAGTTGCGGAGCCCTGAGCGGGCGCGGCATCTGCGGGCACTGCTGGCTGCGCGTTAATTTCCAACAGGTTGGACGAACTTGAGGCCGGGGCTCGAAAGGGTTCCGGCCTTTGTTTTGAGTGATGTCCATCGGGATGCGGTATATTCGACTTAAGAACCCTGCCCAAAGCTGGAACCGATGCTGACAATCACCCCCGAGGCCTGGCGAACGATGGTGGCACATGCGCGTGAGGCCTATCCGCGCGAGTGCTGCGGGGTACTGTTGGGGACGCTGGCGGGGGAAGACGAGCGGACGGCGACGGTGGCGGTGGCGTGCCGGAACGCCTATGAGGGGGAGCGGCGGGACCGGTTTGTGATCGACCCGTCGGACCAGTTGGCGGCCCAGAAGAGGGCGCGGGCCGAGGATCTGGAGGTGCTTGGATTCTTCCACTCGCATCCGGATGAAGAGGCCTATTTTTCAGCGACCGATCTGGCGCACAGTTGGCCGTGGTATTCAAATGTAGTGCTTTCGGTGCGCGGGGGGGCGCTTGCGGGGGCGGCCTGTTTCCGGGCCGATGAAGCGAGAACCCGGGCCGAGCCGGAGGGGCTCGCCTATCCGGTTGAGTAAGGAGCGAGGGACTGAGAGATGCCGAAGATTTTGATACCGACACCATTGCGGCAGTACGCCGGGGGCGCGAAGGAAGTGGAGGTGGCCGGGGCCACGGTGGGCGAGGCGCTGGCCGAGCTGATGACCGGGCACGAGTCGCTGCGGAAGCACCTCTACAGCGATGAAGGGCGGCTGCGGAGTTTCGTGAACGTGTACCTGAACGACGAGGACATCCGTTTCCTGGACCGGGAGGCGACGGCGGTGGGCGAGGGCGACACATTGTCGATCGTGCCGAGCATTGCCGGAGGGCGGGGCGCATGAGCGGCGGTGCGGGGCTGAGCGCGGAGGAGATCCGGAGGTATTCGCGGCACCTGATCATGCCCGAGGTGGGCATGGAGGGGCAGCTGAAGCTGAAGCAGGCGAAGGTGCTGCTGGTGGGCACCGGGGGGCTGGGTTCGCCGATGGCGCTTTATCTGGCGGCGGCGGGGGTGGGAACCTTGGGGCTGGTGGATTTCGACGTGGTGGACGAATCGAACCTGCAGCGGCAGGTGATCCACGGGACGAAGGATCTGGGCAAGAAAAAGATCGATTCGGCGGTGGAAACGCTGGAGGATCTGAATCCACACATCCGGCTGGTGCGGCACGAGGCGCCGCTGACGAGCGCGAACGCGCTGGAGATCGTCGGTCAATACGACATTGTGGCGGACGGGACGGACAACTTTCCGACGCGGTATCTGGTGAACGATGCATGCGTGCTGCTGGGCAAGCCGAACGTGTATGGGTCGATTTTCCGTTTTGAGGGGCAGGCGTCGGTGTTCGCGACTGAGGATGGGCCTTGCTATCGGTGCGTGTATCCGGAACCGCCGCCGCCGGGACTCGTGCCGTCTTGCGCAGAGGGGGGCGTACTGGGAATTCTGCCGGGGGTGATCGGGCTGATTCAGGCGACCGAGGTGGTGAAGCTGATTCTGGGGCAGGGCGAGACGCTGCAAGGGCGGCTGATGCTGTATGACGCGCTGGCGATGAAGTTCCGGGAGCTGAAGCTGCGGCGGGACCCGGCCTGCCCACCAGGTGAGCCGTGCACGCGGATCAAGGGCTTGATTGACTATCAGGAGTTTTGCGGAGTTCCGAAACAGGCGGCGGCGGTGGAGGAGGTGACGGCGCTGGAAGTGAAGGCGCGGCTGGACCGGGGGGAGCGGTTTCAGTTCATCGATGTCCGCGAGGTGCATGAGCATCAGATCTGCCGGATTGAAGGAGCCCGTTTGATGCCGCTGGGCGAGTTGCCCGGGCGGCTGGGGGAGTTGGACGCGGAGGGCGAGGTGGTGGTGCACTGCAAGAGCGGGATACGGAGCGCCAAGGCGGCGGCGCTGCTGCGCGAACACGGGTTCCGCCGGGTGGTGAACCTGAAGGGCGGAATTCTGGCCTGGAGCGACGAGGTGGATCCAAAAGTGCCGAAGTATTAAGTTCTCCCAATGTTACGCCGATAAGGGGATTGATGAATGGAGGCGCGCATGCGCTGGTACAAGAACCTTACGGTGGGTGGAAGGACCTCAGCCTGCTTTGCAGTGATGGTTTGTTTGTTGCTGGCGATCAGCCTGTGTTGGCGGGCGTCGGTTCAGCAACTCGGGGGGAGCCTGGACAGAGCGGTCAACGTGACGGCGAAGAAGCTGCAACTGGCCGGCGACTTGCGGACCGAGTTCAAGCACATGAGGGCCGAGGCGCGCGGCGCTCAGTTCAGCCTGGTAATCCGGCTGTTGAACGAGAAGGACTCGAAGGGCAAGGACGACGCGACATCGGCGGGCTGTCTGATGTGCCATTCGGCGGAAATGCAGGAAAGGGGACGGCTGGAGTTCGTGGCCGGGGGCGAGCGGCTGCGGAAGGAATTGGCCCACCTCAAGTCGCTCGAGGCGAGCAAGGAAGAGTTGGCTCTGTTGGGCGAAGTTTCGCAAGCGGTGGGCGAGTGGGAAACGATGTACACGGAGTACCTGCACCTGGCGGAGCGGGATCAGTACGACGAGGCCCATGATGTGATGACGGAGAAGATATCGCCGCTGCTTGAGAAGGCGGACGGGCAGGTGGCGGAGTTGATGACAGCGCAGCGGAAGGCGCTGGAAGTGGCGGCGGCGGCAGTGGATGAGGAGACGTCGGACAACCAGGTGCAAGCGGTCGCTTTGGTGGGGCTGGGCTTGGCTCTAGGCGTGGCGATGATGTTCATGATCCGGATGATGACGAAGGATCTGCGGCGGGTGGCCGAAGGGGTGTATTCGGGGACCGACAGCGTGGCGGCGGCAGCGCGGCAGGCGGCGGCCTCGAGCGTTTCGCTCGCGCGAGGGGCCTCGGAGCAGGCGGCGAGTCTGACCGAGGCAAGCGAGGCGAGCGAGGCGATTGGCGGCGAGGCGCGGAGCAACGAGGATCGGGCCAGATCGGCCACGGCGATGGCTCAACGGTCGCAGGCGGACTTTCAGGAAGTGCGCGGGCTGCTGGAAGGCACACGGCGGGCGATGAGCGAAGCTGAGGCTGCGTCAGGCAAGATGACGTCGATTCTGCGGGTGATTGACGAGATTGCCTTCCAGACCAACATTTTGGCGCTGAACGCGGCGGTGGAGGCGGCGCGGGCCGGCGAGGCCGGTTTGGGCTTCGCCGTAGTGGCCGACGAGGTGCGGACGTTGGCGCGGCGGTGCGCGGAGGCGGCGCAGCAGATTGGCTCGCTGGTCGCGGACGCGGCGGGCAAGAGCCACGACACCGCGGCGAGCCTGGGCCGGTTCGATTCGCTGCTCAACCGGCTGGAGGAAGGGAGCGTGGGGCTGTGCCGTTTGCTGGACGACGTGAACGCCGGCAGCCGGAAACAGAACCAGCGGCTGGAAGAGCTTTCGCGCGCGCTGCGAACCATGGATGACGTGACGCAGGCGAGTGCGGGCGTGGCCGAAGAGAGCGCGGCATCGGCGGCGCATCTGGAGAAGCAGGCCGAGGGCTTGAGTTCCGCGGCGGCTTCACTGACAAGGTTTGTCGGCAGCGCACGCAACAACTAAAATCAAGGCGTGCATCTGGACGCCCGCGAAGCGAACTCCACCGGGCCGGCGGCCCGCGCGGCGATGCGGTTGTCGCTGGCCGTAGGCGTGGCGATGTTTGCCGGCAAGACGGCGGCGTGGTGGATCACGGGCTCGGCGGCGATTCTTTCGGATGCGCTGGAATCGGTGGTGCATGTGGCGGCGGTGGGTTTCGCGGCGTTCAGCATGAGGCTGAGCGCACGCCCGGCCGATGAGCGGTTCCACTACGGCTACGAACGAATCGCATTCTTCTCCGCCGGTTTTGAAGGAGCGATGATCGTAATCGCGGCGCTGGCGATCCTGTACACGGCGATCCTCAAGTGGATAACCGGGCTGGAACTGCAGAGCCTGGGGACAGGAACTCTGGTGGTGGCCGCGGCGGCGGCGTTGAACGGGCTGCTCGGTTGGCATCTGATCCGGACGGGGCGGAAATCCGGGTCGCTGATCCTGGAGGCAAACGGCCGGCACGTGTTGACGGACTGCTGGACGAGCGTGGGCGTGATTGTGGGTCTGGTGCTGGTGTTGGCGACGGGATGGAAGCCGTTTGATCCGATCTGCGCGATTCTGGTGGCGCTCCAGATTCTGTGGTCGGGCGGGCAACTGGTGGCGCGATCTCTGCGGGGGCTGCTGGATTGGGCCGATCCGCGGGTGGAGGAGGTCATCCGCCGTCAGTTGGACGAGCTGGTGTGGGCTGAAGGCGCGGAGTGGCACGGGCTGAGATTGCGCGAGACGGGCGGGCGGCTGCTGGTGGAGGTGCACCTGCTGTTTCCATACGAGCACTCGGTGGGTGCGGCGCACGCGGCGGCGACGCGAGTAGAGGAGAGCCTGGCCCATGTCCTAGAACGCCCGGTTGAGCTGGTGACGCATATCGAGGCGCAGGAGGACCACGAAGGGGTTCACCGGCGCCCCCATCGGGCGTAGCGGAGGCGCTATACTTGCGGTCACTGAAGTGAGTTTGACCGGAACCCAACCCGCCCCCACCCAAGAGACCGATCTTCGTGAAGTCATCCGCCATCTGGTGCACGATCTGCGCCAGCCGCTGGGGGGCATCGAGTCCCTGGCCTACTATTTCGAACTGGCGCTGGAGGACTGCGACGACGAACTGCGCGAGCAGTGTGGGCGGCTGCGGCAGTTGGTGGCGCAGGCAAGCTGGATGCTCGAGGATGCGGCGTTGGCCGCGCAGGCGCCGGCCAAGGCCGAGCCGCTGCTGGATCTGAACCAGGTGGTGACGGCCGTGGGTGAGCACATGGCGGGCCACGAGGAGCGTCCACTGCGGCTTTCGCTCGCAGCGGCACGTCCGCGGGTAAGGGCGGCAGCCGACAGCGTGCGCCGGTGGCTGACGCATGCGCTGGCCTATTTCCAGGACGTGGCGCAAGGCGAGCCGATGCCACTGGTCGAGACGGAGAGTGAGCGGGAGGGGGTATGGCTGCGGGTACGTTCGGAGGTGGGCGTGCGGGATTGTCTGCGGGCGCTGGACCCGCCGGGCAGCGCGGGCGGGTTGCGGCGTCTGGCAAGTCTGACCGGCGGCGAGTTCCATTGTCACGCCGATGAAGGCATTGTGACGGTGGGCTTGTGGCTACCAGTAGCCAACGACGCGTTCGATGAGGTGGGGGTCGTCGGCGGCTAGCTCGATTGTGGCGCGGAAGCCGCCAAGGGAGGGCTTGGCAGCGGCGGCGGGCGCGCCAGTGACGAGGATGGAGAAGTCGTGGGGAAGCCAGGAGGCGGCCTGGGTCGATTCCACAATCCAATGAGGCGCGCGGGCGAGACGCTCCAGCAAGGCAGGCAAAGCGGCCTCGGTATCGCCGCGCAGCCAAAGGGCGTGGGCCGCGCCAGCAGCGAGGTAACGCTGCGTGTCGGTTGCGGCGCCCGCATCGGTTTCGGCAGTGAGCGCCCAGGCGCCGGGCTCGAGGTCATGCGAGTGGCCGGAGATTTTGACGACAGTCCAGGGAATGTCCGGGAAGCCGCGGATGAGGCGGCAGACGACGGTGGTCTTGCCAACCTTCTTTGCTTCACCGCCGACGATGATCCTCATCAGCTTGCTCCTTGCAGACGTTCTCTCAGTTCCTTGAGGGCTTGCCGCAACTCGGGCAGGCGCGCGATGAGGGCAAGTGATTCGAGGTACTGTTTGAGCGGGCGCGCCGGGACACCCCAATAGACAGTGCCGCCGCCCTTGAGCGTCTTGCCGGGCAGGACCCCGCATTTTGACCCGAGCACGGCGCCGGACTGGATAGTGACGTTGTCGCCGAGTCCGACCTGGCCACCGATCACGGCGTGGTGCTCAATAACGGAACCGCCCGCGATGCCGGTCTGGGCGGCGATGACGACGTGGGCGCCGATGCGGCAGTTGTGGCCGATGTGGATGAGGTTGTCGAGCTTCACGCCGTCCTCGACGATGGTTGCGCCGAGAGCGGCGCGGTCAATGGTGGTGTTGGCGCCAATTTCGACGTCGTCGCCGACGAGCAGACGGCCGATTTGGGGAAAGGCAGTGTAGCGGCCCTGCTCCATGACAAAGCCGAAGCCGTCGGCGCCGAGGACGACGCCGGAATGGAGGACGGCGCGAGCGCCGACTGTGACGCAGGGGTAGAGCGTGACACGGGGATGCAGAATCGAGCCGGGGCCGACGCGGACCTCGTCTCCCATCACACAATGAGCGCCGACGGAAGTACCCTCGCCGATGACGCAGCGCTCGCCGATGACCGCATAGGGGCCGACGCTGACGCCTTCGCCGAGTTGTGCGGAGTCTGCGACCGCCGCAGTGCCGTGAATGCCGGGGACGCGGGGCGGAGCAGGATGGAGCAGGCGGATGATGGTGGCGAAAGCGGCGCGGGGATCGCGGGCGCGGATCAGCGTGCGGCCCTCGAGATCAAGTCCCGGGGGCACGACGAGGCAGCCCGCGGCGGAGGCCAGAGCTTCGCGCTGGGCCTTGGAAGTGGACGCGAAGGCGATCTCCGTCGGGCCCGCGGTCTCCAGCGGCGCGGCGGCGGTAATCTCGCATTCGCCGTCGCCTTCGAAGGCGGCGTTGAGTTGGCTGGCGATTTCCAAGACGCGCAAAGTAAACCTCCCGGCGGGCCGTGCGCCCGGCCCGGTCCCCATTCCAGTGTAATCGCGCACCGCTGAGCGGGTATTCTCGTAGTGGAATGGCAGTTGACCCTTCGGCTTATGTGGCGCCCACGGCGCGGGTGGACGCAGGCGCGGTGATCGGGCCGCGCACGCGGATTGGCGAGTTCTGTGTGATCGAGAACGATGTGACGATCGGGGCGGACTGCGTGCTCGACCCCCATGTGTACTTCAAGCGTTGGACGACCATGGGCGACCGCAACGAGATCTCGGCCGGGTGCGTCTTTGGCACCGATCCGCTGGATAAGAACTTCACGGGCGAGCGCAGCTACTTGCGCATCGGCAATGACAACAAGATCCGTGAGCATTGGACGATTTCGCGAGGGACGGCGCCGGAGTCCGCGACGGTAGTGGGCGATGGGAATTTTGTGATGACCTCGGGCCACATCGCGCACAATGCGCGCGTGGGGTCGAATACGGTGATCGCCAGTTGCGCGCTGCTGGCGGGCTATGTGGAGGTGGAAGACCGCGCCTTCATTTCGGGCGGCGTCGTGGTACACCAGTTCTCGCGGATCGGGACACTGGCGATGATCGGGGGGAATGTAAGGGTAAACAGCGACGTGCCCCCCTATTTCATGTATGCGGACTTCAACGTGGCGGCGAAGGGGCTGAATCTGGTTGGGCTGAAGCGGGCGGGGTTTGGCCGCGAGCAGATCACAGCGCTGAAGCGGGCCTACCAGTTGCTATATCGGAGCGGGTTGAAACTGGAGGAGGCACTGGAGCGGATCGAGACGGAGGTGGGGACGGCGGAGGCGCGGCATCTGGTGGAGTTCGTCCGTGCGAGCAAGCGGGGGATCTGCCGGGAGTGAGTGCGGCAGTTGCGCCTGGGCCAATGCGCACCGCACCATGGGATTACCGGCCCGGGTGGCGAAATGGCAGACGCAGCGGACTTAAAATCCGCTGGTGAGAAATCACCGTGTGGGTTCGAGTCCCACCCCGGGCACCATCTGGCGATACAATACGGACATCCTCAGGAGGGCCGAAATGCGGTATCTGGGACTCGTGTTTCTACTATCGCTGTCTGCGGCGGCGGCGCCACCCGACTTCGAGAAAGAGGTCTGGCCGATCTTCCGCAAGAAGTGTTTTGTCTGCCACAACGCGACCCTGAAGCAGAACGGCCTGCGGTTGGATGATGGCACAAGCGCGCTGGAGGGGGGCTACTCGGGTCCGGTGATCGTGCCGGGGAACAGCGGGGACAGCAAGCTGATCGCCCGCGTGATCACCGAAAAGGTGGAAGAGCGGATGCCGAAGATGGGGCCCCCGCTGTCGCCGGCCGAGGTGGCGACGCTGCGGGCCTGGATCGACGGTGGCGCCTCCTGGCCGCGGAAAGCAGCAGCCGCGGGGCCGGCGAAGCCATTGCACTGGGCGTTTCAGCCGGTAGGCAGTCCCGCGCCGCCCCCGGTGAAGCACACGAAGTGGGTGCGGAATGAGATTGACCGGTTTGTGCTGGCGCGTCTGGAAAAAGAAGGGATCGCGCCGTCGCCCGAGGCCGCAAGGACGACGCTGATCCGCCGCGTGACGCTGGACCTGACGGGCTTGCCGCCAACGCCGGTTGAGGTGCGGGCGTTCCTGGCCGATGAGCGGCCGGACGCCTATGAGCGGTTGGTGGACCGGCTGCTCGCTTCGCCGCACTTCGGTGAGCGCTGGGCGCGGCACTGGCTGGACCTGGCGCGTTATGCCGATTCCGACGGGTACGAGAAGGACAACGAGCGGCCGATCGCGTGGCGGTGGCGCGATTGGGTGATCGAGGCGCTGAACCGCGACATGCCTTTCGATCAGTTCACCGTGGAGCAGTTGGCTGGGGATCTGTTGCCTGAGCCGACGATGACGCAGTTAATCGCCACCGGCTTTCAGCGCAATACGCTGACCAATCGCGAGGGCGGCACCGATCCGAAGGAGAGCCGGTTCGAACAACTCGTGAACCGGACGAACACGGCGGGCACCGTCTGGCTGGGGCTCACCGTGGGGTGCGCGCAGTGCCACGACCACAAGTACGACCCGATCAGCCAAAAGGAGTTCTACTCCCTCTACGCATTCTTCGACCGGAGTGAGGAGGTGGACATCGAAGCTCCGCTGCCGGGCGAGACAGGTCCGCATCTGCGGCATCTGGCGGCGTATCAGGAGAGCCGCAAGCACATCGAGGAGATCTTCGATATCAAGCGGCTGCAGCGTGAGTGGGAAAAGCAGATGATTTACACGCTCGACCATCCGGGCGCGAACGTGGAGTGGGATTTTTCGGTGTCGAACACGCGGCCGATGTTCGACCGGTTTGAGGCCACGCTGCGGACCCCGCCGGGCAAGCGGAGCGAGTATGACGAGGACCGGATGCTGCGGTGGTTTATCCGCAATCCCGGCCCCGATGCCGGCCGAGATCCGGATTTCATGAATTCGCTGCGCGAGTTCCGGAGGCGGCTGGCCGCGCTGGATGACCGGCTGCCGAGGATCACGCGCGCTCCAGCGATGATGGAATCGCCCAACCCGCCGCGGACGCATCTGGCGGTGAAGGGGGACTACCGCGAGGCGGGCATCCCGGTGGACCCCGGAACCCTTGCCGTGCTGCCGCCTCTGCCGGAGGGGCCGCGCAACCGGCTGGCGCTGGCGCGGTGGCTGGTGTCGAAAGAGAATCCGCTGACCGCGCGAGTAACCGTAAACCGGCTGTGGCAGGAGCTTTGGGGCCGCGGACTGGTGTTGACCAGCGAGGATTTCGGGACGCAGGGCGAAGCGCCAACGCATCCTGAGTTGCTGGACTGGCTGGCAGGCGATTTCATGGACCACGGCTGGAGCCTGAAGCGGACGCTGCGGACGATTGTGACCTCCGCCGCCTACCGGCAAAGTTCGCACGCACGGCTGGACCTCAAAGACACCGATCCGGGCAACACCCTGCTGGCGCGGCAGTCGCGGCTAAGGTTGCCTGCGGAGGCGATTCGCGACGCGGCGCTGGCGGCCTCGGGGCTACTGAACGATTCGATTGGCGGGCCGAGCGTGAAGCCGCCGCAGCCGGAGGGCGTGGCCGAGTTGGTGTATGCCGGCAGCGCGAAGTGGAAGGAGGATGAAGGGCCGGGGCGGTATCGCCGGGGCCTGTATGTCCACTTCCAGAGGACGGCGCCGTATCCGATGCTGATGAACTTTGACGCGCCGGATTCGAATGTGGCGTGCAGCCGGAGGCGGCGGTCCAATTCGCCGTTGCAGGCGCTCAATCTGCTGAACGATCCGGTGTTCCATGAGGCTGCACAGGCGTTTGCGTACCGCTTGTTGGGCGAGGCAGAAACGGGGCGCCGAATTGAGGAGGCATTCTTGCACGCGGTGGGTCGCACGCCCACGGAAAGCGAGCGGGCGCGGATGCTGCGGTTGCTGGACGAGCAGGCAACGGCGCTGGCGGTGCGGCCCGACACCGGCGCGAAACTTCTGCCGGCGAAGCCCGAACAGGCGGCGTGGGTGACTCTGGCCCGTGTGCTGTTGAACCTTGACGAATTCATCACCAGGGAGTAGCGACGCGATGGCGATCAACGAACACGAATACGTGGCCCTGCGCAACCGGCGCCGCTTTCTGCGCGAGGTTGGCGGCGGCGTTGGGATGATGGGCCTGGCGCACCTGCTGGGCGTGGAGGGGCGCGCCGATGGCCCGGTCAATCCGCTCGCACCTCGCAAGCCGCACTTCCCAGGCAAGGCAAAGAACGTAATCTTCATGTTCATGGAGGGTGCGCCGAGCCAGATGGATCTGTTTGATCCGAAGCCGGCGCTGGCGAAGTGGAGCGGCAAGCCGCTGCCGGCATCGCTGACCTCGCAACTGCGGCTGGCATTTATCAGCAAGGAAGCGAAGGTGCTGGCGAGCCCGCGGGTGTTCAAGCCGCATGGGCAGTCGGGCATTGAGTTCTCGGACTACATTCCGCATATCGCCTCGTGCGCGGACGATCTGTGCCTGGTGCGGTCGATGCACACGGAGGCCTTCAACCATCACCCGGGCCAGTTGCTGTTGTTTACCGGCTCGATTCAGTTTGGGCGGCCGACATTGGGCGCGTGGAGTGTGTACGGTCTGGGGAGCGAGAGCCAGAATCTGCCCGGGTTTGTGGTGCTGACTTCCGGCGTGGGAACGAGTGGCGGCGCGTCGAACTTCTCGAGCGGCTTTCTGCCGAGCCACTATCAGGGCACCCTGTTCCGCAATCAGGGTGATCCGATCCTGTACTTGTCGAACCCCGACGGGGTGACCCCGGAGAATCAGCGGCTGGCGCTGGATGCGATCCGTGACCTGAACCAGGCGCGGCAGGATGAGACCGGAGACATGGAGATCGCCTCGCGGATCCAGAGCTATGAATTGGCATACCGGATGCAACAGGCGGCGCCGGAACTGGCCGACCTTTCGAGCGAGCCAGCGCACATCCGAGAGATGTATGGCATCGACGATCCGATGACGAAACAGTTTGGGACGAACTGCCTGCAGGCGCGAAGACTGGTGGAGCGCGGTGTCCGGTTCGTATTGATGATGCACGCGTCGTGGGACCAGCACACTTATCTGAACCGGGAATTGAAGAGGAACTGCGACCGGACTGACAAACCTACCGCGGCGCTGATCAAGGATTTGAAGCAGCGTGGCCTGCTGGACGAGACGCTAATTGTGTGGGGCGGCGAGTTCGGGCGAACGCCGATGGTGGAGATCCGGAATACGCAGGACCCGGAGAACGCGGGACGCGATCACCATCCGCTCGCCTATTCGATGTTTCTCGCCGGAGGCGGCATCAAGGGCGGCACGGTGGTGGGCAAGACGGACGAACTGGGCTTCAATATCGAGGAAGACAAGGTGCACGTCCACGACCTGCAGGCGACGATTCTCCACTGCATGGGGTTTGACCACACCCGGCTGACCTACAAGCACATGGGGCGCGAGTTCCGCCTCACGGATGTGGCCGGCAACGTCGTGCACCAGATGCTCGCCTGACCGGCCAGGCGATAGAATCGGATTGAATGAAACATATCGCTGTGATTGCGTTGTTGGCGCTGGCGGCGGGCTGCGGCGGAAAGAAAGATGGGGCCGGCGAACCGGCCAAGCCTTCGCGCGCCGCCTCGGAAGGCTGCGAGTGGCCCACTTTCGAGGCCAAGGGGCTGGGCGTGTCGCTGCTTTATGAGAAGTGCCGGGAGCCGCGGTTCACGCTGGCCGAGGAAGGCAACGCGATCGTGTTGCACACGCAGGGCGAGGCCACTCCGTGGACGATCGTCGAGGTGTTGACGAAGCGCGAGATGCAGCCGGTGGAGGCTGCCCTGCGGGAGCAGTTCATCAGCGTGCTGGAGGAGAAGGAGCGGCTGGGCTGCGTGGTGGAGGCGAGTTCGCGGATGCGGGTGGACGCGCTGAGGACGCTGGAGATCCGGCCGGGCGGCGCCTACGCTGCCGAGGTGGCGAAGTTGCGTGAGAAGGGGCCGTTTGCCGCGTGTGGCGATCATGGGGATCACGACTCGCTGCGCTTTTTCGTGTACCAGCCAGAGGTGACGAGGACCCGGTTTGGGTTTGTCGATGCCAGCCGGGACCGGCTTTGGTTCGATGAGACCTCAGTCAGGATGCTGCCCGACAGCGTGGCGAACGCGGCGGTGCGGGACCGTCCGGTGGACAGCCTGCCGCTGGCCGAACGCTATGCAGCGACAATCGAGGGGCGGCTGGACAAACTGGCGCGGAAGACGGGTGACTTTGTGGAGGACGAGCACACGATCACATGGGCGGCGTTCCGCGAGGGCGAGCAGGTGGTGTTGATCGTGGAGCAGCAGGAGCGGGGCGAACAGGGATCATCCTCAACGCGCTATTTCTTCCGCGATGGAGCATTAGTGCTGGCGCGGGAGACCAGCCTGGGGCCGGAGCCTACGGGCCGCAGCCGGCACGCGCAAGCGGAGATTCTGAAGGTGCTGGCCTTCCGGCCGGACGGCCAACTGGCGGGCGGCCGGAAGAGTGTGAACGGGAAGGCGGAAGTGATCGAAGCGGCCGAGGAGCAAGCGGCGCGGCAGCGGGCCGTGGCGCTGCTGGCACGGGTGAAGAGCAGGCAGGGTCAGAGCGCGCGGTAGTGGAATAGCGCCTGATCGGGGGCTTCCAGGATTTCATGCGCGGCCGCGGGCATGGCTGCGGCAGGCAGATATTCGGCGGCCAAGTTGAGGCGGATACAGGGCTCAGCGTGGAGCAGCAGGTCGCCGCGGCCTGGCGAGGTACGCGTGATGCCAAGCAGGGCGTCCAGGAGAATGGGGTCGGCGAGAGGGGCTTCAACGCGCCAGGCGGGCGGGTCGTTCAGTGAAAAGTGGGTGAACCGGAAGTGTTCGATGATGCGCACCCCGAGGGCGATGCTGGGAGCGAGGCGGCCATGGAAGGCGACGGCCTGGGCGGTGAGCGATTCACGGAGAGCTTCGCGCGAGGCGGGAGCGCCGATCTGGCGTCCTGCGGCGCTGTAGATCAGGTCGCGCGTCACGAAGTAGGGCTTCAGGTCGATGACGGGTGTGCCGTCGAGGAAGTCGAGGCGTTCGAGGCTGAGCATGCGCCCCTCCACCGAGAGCAGGCGCGATGCGGTCAAGCCGATGGGGTTCGGACGCGCGGGGGAGCGGACGGCAAAGACGCCGTGGAGGCCTTCCTCGCCGGTTTCACGGACGCCGCGCGGGGTGACCTGCAGCACTTCGCGCTCCGCGCCTGCGTGGCCGGGAGGAGGGGAATCGAGCCAGGCCAGCACCCAGAGATGGGTGTGCTTTTCGATACGGTGGAGGCCGGCCGCGAAAGGCTCGTGGAGTTCCACACGAGCGGAAACGCCCCACGGCGGCATCTGCCTGCGGTCCTTCACGGCGCAGTGGACAACACCGATAGGGCGCAGATCCATTCCGGGGCTCCGCTAGTATTCCTTGATCACCAGTTGGTTAACCACGCTGCGAACGCCCTTTACCTTGCGGATAATGCGTTCGGCCTTGGTGCGATGTTTGTCCCTGGTGACCGCACCCTTGACGGTGACCACGCCATCTTTCACGTCCACTTCAAAGGCGTTTCCCTTGATGTCGCGATCGGAGGCGAGGCGGCGGATTACTTCGTCGTAGATGCGGTCGTCGTCGGAGGAAGTCTGGAGTGCGGCGCCGGCGGTGACGCCGAGCAACAAAAAAACCAGGGAGAGACAGATCAGTATTCGCATGGCGCTACTCCTTTTCATTATCCTCCGGCGGTCCCGCCGGCTCCACTCCGAGTTGGGCGCGCCAATCGAGTTCCCGGAGGAATGAGGGGTTTTCGCGCCATTTGGGCGAGACCTTAACGAAGAGATGGAGGAAGAAGCGGCGTCCCAGCAGGGATTCCAGTTCGAGCCGCGCCTCGGTGCCGATCCGTTTGAGCCGTTCAGCCTTCGTGCCCAGCACGATGGCCTTCTGGCCGGAGCGTTCGACATGGATGGTGGCGGCGACGTTGGTGATTTTGGGCGTGTCCTCCCACTGGTCCACCATGACCGCAACCGAGTGCGGCACTTCCTGGCGGGTGAGAGCGAGGATCTTCTCGCGAATGATCTCGGCGGCGATGAAGCGTTCGGGCTGGTCGGTGTAGTAGTCCTCCGGGAAGAAGGCCTCGCCAGGGGGCAAGCGCTGAAGCACCGCCTGGCGCAATTCTTCAAGGCCATCGCCGGCCAAAGCCGAGATGGGCAAGTAGTCCTCGAATTCGTGCCGCTCGCGGAACCAGGCGATCAGGGGGAGCAGTTCATCCTTCTTCGCGAGCCGGTCGACTTTGGTGAGAGCGAGCAGGACGGGCGTCCGCGCGGACTTGATCAGTTCGAGCGCGGCTTCGTCGGCCGGGCCGGGGGGGTGAGTAGCGTCGTGGAGATAAATGAGCAGGTCGCGCTGGTCAAGCGCCTCCTGGATAGACTGCATCATGCGCTGGTTGAATTTGGTTTCGGCCTGATGAATCCCGGGAGTATCGATGAAGACCACCTGGGCGGTCGGGGTGGTCCAGACGCCCTGGATGGTAGTTCGGGTGGTTTGCGGTTTGTCGGCGACGATGGCGACCTTCGCGCCAACGAGGGCGTTCAGCAGCGTGGACTTGCCGGCGTTGGGCCGGCCGAGGAGGGAAACGAATCCGGAAACATGCTCACTCACGCTCCCCATTGTCGCAGGCGCGGGCGATGCGGACACGTTTCACCCGGAGGTCGTCGGCAGCGAGCACCGTGAGTCGCAGGCCGTCCCGCTCGACTTCAGCGCCGGCGGCAGGGACGGCGCCCATCCATTCCGTCACCAGACCACCTACGGTGGTCGACTCGATTTCCATGCCAGGACGGAAGTCGAAGAGTTCTTCGAGATGGTCGAGATCGAAGGAGCCGGAGACAGTGACAGAACCGTCCTCGTGGCGTTGGATGTCGTGCGCGGGCTCGTGCTCGTCGCGGATCTCACCGAAGACTTCCTCGACAAGGTCCTCGAAGGTGGCGATACCGGCCGTGTTGCCGTATTCATCCACGACGTAGACCATGTGGATGCCCGCGGCCTGCATGTCGCGAAGCAGATCCGCGGCTAGTTTCGTTTCGGGCACGGCCAGGATGGGCCGCAGCAGGTCGCGCAACTGTTTGGTCTGGCGCTCGGCTTCACTGAGTTCCCAAAGGTCGCGGACGTGGATGAACCCGATGATGCGGTCGATAGAGCCTTCGAACACGGGGATGCGGGAGAACTGCTCGGCGCGGGCGAGGGCCCGGAGGTCATCAAGCGCCCGATCCGCGGGGATGGCCACCACCGAGGGGCGCGGCGTCATCACTTCGCGCACGCGCTTGTCGCCAAACGCGACGACAGATTGGATGAGCCGGCTGTCCTCCTTCTCGATGATCCCTTCTTCCTCTCCGGCGCTGATGAGAGCTTCAATTTCACCGGAGGAGTCTGCGGGTTTGTCCTCCTCCTCGGCTGGTTCGGAGAGTTCGTAGATGGACTGAAGGAAGCCGAGAGCGAAGGTCAGCGGCCGGAACAGCAGCGCCAGGAACCGGAGGAACGGGGTGAGAGGCCGAAGCCACGCGCCGCGGGTGCGGCGGTAGAGGATCTGGGGGGCAAGGTAGCTGGCAGCGAGCATGACCAGCCAGCCGAGCGCGAAGCCTTCGAGCGCTGAAGGCCAGCCGGAGGCGGCCAGCAGGGTAGCGGCGGCGAAGGCTGCGCCGGTGAAGACCAGAAGGGTGTGTTTGATGAGCGAAAAGACGAGGGCTCCGGCTTCAGTCTCAAAGCCGAGGGCGGATTGGAGTTCGTCCTTAAAGTACTCGAGGGCCTCGAGTTCACGGGTGCGAAGGCGTAGGGATTCGAGGAAAAGCAACTGGACGAAGGAGACAACCGTGAGCAGGGCCAGAAGCGCCAGGGCGAGGGCGAGGATGGTCACCGCGGTCCGGTCCTTTCGATCAGGCCCGCAGGCAGGCCGAGACGCTTCCTCCATGCCGTCTCAGCCCTGCGCATGCGGCCTCGGTCGGTTTCATGATCATGGCCAAGCAGGTGGAGCAGGCCATGGAGCATGAGGATGGCGATTTCCTGAGTGGGGCTGTGCCCGCGGGCGGCGGCCTGTTCGCGCGCCAAAGGGACATTAATGGCAATGTCGCCGAGGCCGCCGCCGGGTTCGCTCATCGGGAAGCTGAGGACGTCGGTGGCGTAATCCTTACCGAGAAAGTCGCGATTGAGGGTGCGCAGGCGGCGGCTGGAGGCGAGGAGCACCGAGAAAGTCCGCCCGCCGGCGGCCTCCCGGGATAACTGGCGGGCAAAGGCACGCAGCCAAGGCCGGTCAAGATCCGGGGCGCGGGCAGGGAAGAGAACTAGTGGGCCGGTGTCCATACGTCAGGGCGCCGGGGATTCCGGCGGCTGGGCGGTTTCAGGATCGATGGGCAGTGACATCTGGCGGGCGGCGCCGGCCAGTTCGCCGTAACGCTCGTAGGCCTTGACGATGCGCTGCACCAGGGGATTGCGAACCACATCCCGCTCATCGAAAAAAACGAAGCCGATTCCTTCCACGCCGCGGAGGACATCGAGCGCATCTTGCAGGCCGCAGCGCTTGGGCAGGGGCAGGTCAATTTGGGTGAGATCACCCGTGACGACCAGTTTTGAGTTGAAGCCGACGCGGGTCAGCATCATCTTCATCTGCTCGGCCGACGTGTTCTGGGCTTCGTCGAGGATGATGAAAGCGTTGTTGAGCGTGCGGCCGCGCATGAAGGCGAGCGGCGCGATTTCAATGGTATTGCGTTCAACGGCGCGTTCCACTTTATCACTGTCGAGCATGTCGAACAGGGCGTCGTAAAGGGGGCGAAGATAAGGGTCGATCTTCTCCTGCAACGTGCCGGGGAGAAAGCCGAGGCGTTCGCCTGCTTCAACCGCGGGGCGGGTGAGGATGATACGGTCCACTTGCTTGTTGAGCAGGGCGCTGACGGCCATGGCCACGGCAAGATAGGTCTTGCCGGTGCCGGCGGGGCCGATCCCGAAGGTGAGGTCGAGGCGCTCGATCGTGTCAAGGTACGAACGCTGGTTGACTGTCTTCGGCACCACGGATTTCTTGCCGAAATTGCGCGCGCGGCCGGCTTCCACCAAGCCCTTGAGCGAAGTTCCTTCATCGGCGGTGAGCACGCGGAGAAGCGAGTTCACATCAGCCGGGGAGATCTTCTGGCCGGCAGCGTCCAATTCGAGGTAATCGACGAAGATACGTTCCGCGCGAGCCACGGCCAAGTCGGGCCCTTCTATCTCCAGGGCTTCGGGCGTCAGGCGGGTGGTCACGCCCAGGCCGGATTCCAGAAGACGGATATTTTCATCCCTCGTGCCGAAGAAAGACTCGACGCCCCGGTTGAGCTGAACGCGGACTCTCATGGAAGCAAGGGCGCCGGCGTCCGGCGCGTCAGAATTTGAGTGAGCCCGCCCAAGGGACTGTCTGACATGACGAGAAGAGGCAGACCGCGCATGCGATCTGCCCCACTATACCACGCCATCCAATGATCGTCAGGCCGTCAGTGTCGCGAGGCCGAGCCGCCCGGTGTGCTTCTCCATCCTGGCCCGGAGTTCGAGCCGGGCACGGAGTAGGCGGGATTTTGCCGCGGCCACCGAAATGCCAAGCTGCTTGGCGACGTCGGGCATGGGTAATTCACGCACATCGCGGAGGATGAAAACCTCCCGCAGAAGTGGGGGAATGCGGCGAATTTCCTGGTCGAGAATCTGACCCACCTCGCTCTGAGCCACGGTGGACTCGGGCGTCGGCGCTTGATCGGGGAGATCGAGCGTTGCGATCTCTTCTCCCTGAACGCCGTCGTCGAGATAGAGGAACCGGGCCCGGCGATCCTTGCGAAGCCGCATCAGACACTGGTTCACCACAATGCGTGACAGCCAGGTTGAGAACTTGGCATCCTTGTTGAACTGACCGATGTGTTCAAAGGCTTTCCAGCAGGCGTTCTGCACTTCGTCCTCAGCATCCTGTTTGTCGCGAAGAATCGACATGGCGAGGCGGCGGCAGGTGGGCAGGTGGCGCTCAATCAACTCGGCAAAGGCGGAATTATCGCCATCCTGCGCAAGGCAGACCAGGGCGTCATCCTCGACGCCGGCAAAAGCAGTGTTGTAGACACGCATCAATCGTTGTTCCTCTCTCGTATCAGCGGTCCCAGCAAATAGCATCCGGCTAGCTCGGGAGAAGAGTCTTCTGCTCTTCCCACACCCAGAATAGCCTGACTCGCATCCATTTCAACAGCGAGAATAAAAGTTATTTCAGTCAACAAAAAATGCTGGACAACTAGTTCAGCGAGGATGAAAATGTTTCTGATGACAGAGGAAACTGGTCCAGAGACTGTCAAGCGGGTGCTCGCGTCGTACGAAATCGGCCGCAAACTCAGGCAGCTACGGCTGAAGAAGAAGATCGGCCTGGTGGACCTGGGCCGGCACACCGGATTGTCAGCGTCCATGCTCTCGCAGTTGGAGAACGGGAAGATGGTGCCGACGCTACCGACGCTGGCACGGATCGCCATGGTATTCGATGTGGGGATTGACCATTTCTTCGCGGATCGCCGGAAGAAGGCGCTGTTTTCAGTCGTACGGAAAGAGGAGCGGATGCGGTTCCCGGACCGGCCTGATGCGCCAGCACCGGCGTATCACTTCGAGTGTCTGGCATTCTCCTCGCAGGAAAAGAGCCTCCAGGCCTATCTTGCTGAGTTTCAAGTGATTCCGCCGGAGAAGGTGGTGCCGCACGCGCACGAAGGGGCCGAATTCATCCACGTGCTCAGTGGAGAGTTGGGAATCTACTACATCGATGAAGAGACTGTGCTGAAGGAGGGCGACAGCGTATACTTTGACAGCGGCCATTCTCACGGTTACCGAGCGATTGGGGCCGAAAGCGCACGGGCAGTGGTGATCACGACGCCGCCGAGAATTTAAGCGCGAGGGCGCTCCGCGCATTCAGCGGAGCAGAAATACTCGGTTTCTCCGCCCCGGTCCCGCTTCACCGCCAACCCCTCCGAGGTGAGCGTCCCGCAAACCGGACATCTCCGCAGCGTCCCGCCGGTCTGCACCTTGGGGGGACGCCCAGGCCCTGGCCCCCTTGCCGGCGTGGTCCCCGCTCCTCCGGTAAAGAACTTGGCCACAATCCCCACCACCGTGCGGATGATCGTGATGGCGAACACCGCCAGGATCAGGATTCCAACCAGCCTTAGCAATCCAGTCATGCTGTCTCCATGGATGGCAAAAGGGGCGCCCCCGTTTCCGGAAGCGCCCCCAGCAATCGTCCCGTCGGGTTATTTCTTCTTCTTTTTGCTGCCGCCCTTGGCATCCGGGTTGGTGTACGTGGTTTCGATCTTCGTGGTGAAGACACTCAGCAGGCCCTTGGCCGCCTCAGCGTTGGGACCGCTGGGGTCGAGCTCAAGGTACTTCTCCAGGGCGGGGATCATGCCTTCGGGGGCGACTGCCTTATCGCCGTCCATGGTCATACGGCCGGAGAGCACGTTGGCCTTGTAGTAGTAACAGTTGGCGTACTTGGGGGCAGCGGCAATGCACTTGTCAAAGGCGGCAAGCGCGCCGTCCTCCTGACGGTTGTTCACCATGACGGCGCCGAGGTTGAAGAAGTAGCGGCCGGCGTTCTCGGGGTCCAGCGCGGCGGCCTTGTCAAGCATGGTGGCGGCGTCTTCGATCTTGCCCTGTTTCACGAGCATCAGCGCGTAGTTGTTATAGATGCCGGCGTCGTCGGGTTTGATTTCGAGCGACTTCTGGTAGGCCATGCCGGCCTTATCGTATGCGGCCTGATTGTCTGGCGGCTTCTGGGTTCCCGCCAGGCCTTCATAGGCGGCGGCCATATTCGCCCAGACGGCAAACTGTTTTGGGTCGAGTTCGGCGGCCTTATCGAAGGCGCCGGTGGCGTTGGCGAAGTCCTTGGCCTGGAGGGCGGTCATGCCTTCGTTGAAGGCGTCGTTCAGGGCTTTGTTTTTGGCCAGCTGCGCCTGCTGGGCCTTCATCTGCTTCTCCATGGCCGCCCGCTGCTCGGGGGTCATGTCGCGCTTCATTTCCTCAGTCAACTGGCCGGACTCCATTGCCTTTTGCTGGGCGGCGCGCTGGTCGGAAATCCGCTTGAGGTCGAAATTCACCTCCTGCGGTTCGCCCATCGAGGCGCGCACATTGTCGACGGCGTCCATCAACTGGTTGTTCATGTGGCACTCAATCCGGTAGGTGCCGCCCACCTGCATGCCGGAGTAGATCCACTCGCCGCGCCGGTTGGTCTTCGTCTGCCAGCTCCCCCGGATGTCCTTGCGCTCGATCTTGATCACCGCGTTCTGCATGGGTTTGCCATCGGGACCAATGACCTTGCCCATGAATGTGCCCATCTGGGCGAAGCTGAGCCCGGCAATCACCATGAATGTCGCCACGAGCAGGGCGGCCTGTTGCATCATCCGTCGCATATTGAAAGAGACCTCCACATCCTATACACAGCCTTCACACTTACAATACTACAGCCTCTGACGCTGTAGCGAGACCTCGGGGTACACATTCGAAAGGACGCCCTCCGGGCGGGCAAAGCAACGACTGACCGCTGGGGCTGTAAATTTGCTTCAAGAGGCGGACATCTGCCTCGTGGCGGCGTCATAATAGCTTCCGGAGGTAACCGCCTGATGATCCGAACCACCGCGCTGCTGGCTTTCCTTGCCGGCTTATTGCTGGCCCAGCCCCCAACGCTTTTTCGCTCGCCAGCTCTGAATAAGACCCACATTGTCTTCGAGGCTGGGGGAGACCTGTGGAGTGTCCCTCGTGCGGGAGGTGCGGCGATCCGGTTGACGAGCGGCCCGGGCATGGAAACCCGCCCGGTCTTTTCGCCCGACGGCACTCAAATCGCCTTCACGGGCGAATATGACGGCAACGTGGATGTATTCGTCATCCCGGCCGGTGGCGGAATCCCCAAACGGCTCACCTGGCACCCGGCGCCAGATCAGGCCCTGGCGTGGACGCCCGACGGAAAATCGGTGCTATTCTCCTCGCCTCGGAGCGCCTACTCACGCTTCGCCGAGCTTTTCACAGTGCCCCTGAGCGGCGGCCCCGCCGAGCAAGTGCCGCTGCCAACCGGGTACGAGGCCACTTATTCGCCCGATGGGAGACAACTCGCCTATGTCCCCATCAGCCGGGCTTTCAACGCCTGGAAACGCTACCGGGGCGGGATGGCGACACCCATCTGGCTCGCCACCCTCGAGAACTCGAAAGTCGAGAAGGTCCCGCGCACCGAATCCAATGATTATGAGCCGATGTGGGCCGACGGCAAGGTCTGGTTCCTCTCCGACCGCGAAGGCGCCGTGACTCTTTTCAGCTACGACCCCAAGACCAAACGCGTCGCGCGGGCGATCGAAAACAAGGGGATGGACTACAAATCAGCCTCGGCCGGGCCGGACGCGATCGTTCTCGAACAGTTTGGCGCCATCCAGCTCTATGACTGGAAGTCCGGAAAGGTCACGCCCGTCAGCATCACGGTCACCGGCGACTTTCCTGAATTGCGCGAACGCTGGGTCCGCGTTGGCCAGCAGCTTTCCAGCGCCGGCATCTCCCCCACCGGCGCCCGCGCAATCTTCGAGGCCCGCGGCGAAATCATCACGGTCCCCGCTGAAAAAGGCGACGCCCGCATCATCACCAACACCCCCGGCATCTTCGAGCGCGACCCCGCCTGGTCGCCCGACGGCAAGACCATCGCCTTCTTCTCCCACGAATCCGGTGAATATCAACTCCACCTCGCCTCTCAGGACGGCCGCGGCGACGTAGTCAAGATCCCGCTTGAGGACAAGCCCACTTTCTATGCCGCCCCCGCGTGGTCGCCCGACAGCAAAAAGATCGCCTACCGCGACGCCCACCTCCAGCTCTGGTACGTCGATGTCGAGTCCAAGAAGCCCGTCAAGGTGGACAAGGAGATTTACGGTACCGGCGTCGCCGGCATGACTCCCGCCTGGTCGCCCGACTCGAAGTGGATCGCCTACCCCAAGCGCGGACCTAACTACCTCGGCGCCATCCAAATCTACTCGCTCGAATCCTCCCAATCCACCCAGGTCACCGACGGCATGAGCGACGCCTCCCACCCGATCTTCGATGCCGGCGGCAAGTACCTTTACTTCACGGCGTCCACGGATTCGGGCGCTTCCCTGCAGCCCGATGTCGGCGCGGTCAGCCGCACCCAGACCCGCAGCATCTACCTGGCCGTCTTGCCCAAGGACGAACCCTCCCCCTTCCTCCCGGAAAGCGACGAGGAGAAGGCGGCGGACGAGAAGAAGGCCGAGGCGGCCAAGTCAGACGAGCCCAAACCGGACGCCCCCAAACCGGACGCACCCAAACCCGATGCCCCGAAACCCGCCGCGCCCAAGCCCGTCGAGGTGAAGATCGACCTCCCCAACCTTCTTCAGCGGGTGCTGGCCGTGCCGATGCCCCCGCGCCGGTACCTCGCCTTGCAAGTGGGTAAGGCCGGGACCCTGATCGCTATCGAGGCCCCGCAGGCCGGCGCCGCTGCCCCCGCTCCAGGCGGCCCGCCCCCCGGCGCCACCGTCCATCGC
>ERZ761609.333-NODE-333-length-59226-cov-14.209613_pt1 | contig 59226 bp, 58 predicted proteins | sample MGYA00511163_ERZ761609 | MGnify/ENA primary metagenome ERZ761609 (study PRJEB28899, sample SAMN02445070) | bioreactor sludge metagenome | biome: EBPR sludge | place: Australia: Brisbane, Thorneside Wastewater Treatment Plant | collected 2011-12-16 ... | reverse complement strand
ACACTGGGGGAGCATATCTATTTTCTTCCCAAACCTTTCTCGCTCAAAGAACTCGCGGCCAAGGTCAAAGAAGTCCTTCAGAAATAACGCTTGAACGCAGGAAAGACCCTATCAATAGTATTTTAAAGGACTTATGATAAGATAACTATGTTGTTTTCTTACAAAACCACCACAAAAGGGGGAAAGTTTGATTTCGTCACCATCGTCAAATTACGGCAATGGAAACATCTATACGACAATCCAAAGACTGGATTCGTCAAATGCAGAATTTGGACTCTCGAATACCAACTCCGCCAAAGAACGCATTTCAAGCATCCAAAATGTTGATCTTGCCAGCGAACCATCTGTTTACAGCATTATCCAACAACAAGAAGCCTCCGACAGCGCCTTTGAATTTGGCTTGAATGATAAGAACCCTGTGGCTGAACGGCTAGGCTACGTAAAGCAAATGCACCAAAGAGTTGTCCAAAATCACGGCTTTGAAGCCAAAAAAGCCACAATTGCAGCCTTGTCCAGAAATACCATGATTGTCAACATTCCGCCCGACCAACGCGGAACAATAGCCGACCTCTCCGCCTAAAATCATAAAAACATGATATTTTCCCACTTTTGGAACATTTGTTCTTTTTTGTTCTTATTTGTTCTTTACAAAAAGAACAAATATGGTACAAATTCTTTATGGGCAACACAACGCGAATCGTGTTCATAATAAGAAAGGGAAATAAATAATGTCAGTCACACCATTCAAAGGATCGGATTCCATGAATAAATCATCCGCAGAAAAAAATAAGGCACTCGAAGCCGCTTTGGCACAAATCGAACGCGCCTTCGGCAAAGGCTCTATCATGAAGCTGGCAGGCGAAAGTAACAAAATAGATGTTGAAATCGTCCCCACAGGCTCGCTTGGACTAGACATTGCCTTGGGTATAGGCGGCTTACCGCGTGGACGGATTATCGAAATATTTGGCCCTGAATCATCGGGTAAAACCACCCTCGCATTACAAGTCATCGCTGAAGCCCAAAAAACAGGTGGAACATGTGCCATCGTTGATGCGGAACATGCCCTTGATCCCGGATATGCAAAAAAACTCGGTTGTGATATTGAAAACATGCTGATCTCACAACCAGACACAGGCGAACAAGCTCTGGAAATTGCCGATACTCTGGTGCGATCAGGAGCATTGGATGTTCTGGTTATTGACTCTGTCGCCGCATTGGTTCCACGCGCTGAACTCGAAGGCGAAATGGGCGACACGCATGTCGGCCTCCAAGCCCGCCTGATGTCACAAGCCCTCCGTAAACTCACAGGCTCCATCTCTCGTTCCCGCACTGTTGTGATTTTTATCAACCAAATCCGCATGAAAATCGGTGTGATGTTTGGCTCTCCTGAAACAACAACCGGTGGAAACGCTCTCAAATTCTATGCATCGGTACGCCTTGATATCCGACGCATTGGCTCGATCAAAGACCGTGAAGTTGTCACCGGTAACCAAACCCGCGTCAAAGTCGTCAAAAACAAAATGGCTCCTCCCTTCCGTCAAGTCGAGTTTGACATCATGTATGGTGAAGGTATATCCAAAACGGGTGAACTCATTGACATCGGTGTAACCTCCAATTTGGTTGAAAAATCAGGGGCTTGGTATTCCTATGACGGGCAACGCATTGGTCAAGGTCGAGAAAATGCCAAACAATTTATGCGTGACAATCCCGAACTTGCAAAAAAACTCGAAAATTCAATTCTTCAGCAATCCGGTGTTGTGGCAGACGCGATGCTGGCAGGACCCGACTCAGCCAGTGAAGATGGTGAAGCCGCAGATTATACACCCGAAGACGATGCACCTCCGGCATCAAAATCCAAAAAATCAGCGTAAGACCTTTTTAGCAAAGCGGGGCAATCGCCCCGTTTTTCTTGACTATTTTCAGCCAACCCCATAGTCTTTGCGCTCCCATGTAAAGAATTTTGGACAATAAAAACAACATTAAGGTCTTTATAAATTGGCCCTGACAACCATTTCCATACGCGGCGCACGCGAACATAATCTCAAGAATATCAATCTGGATATTCCTCGGGATGCCCTCGTTGTGATTACGGGACTATCCGGATCGGGAAAATCTTCACTGGCCTTTGATACAATTTATGCCGAAGGCCAACGCCGTTATGTCGAAAGCCTGTCCGCCTATGCCCGCCAGTTTTTGGAAATGATGCAAAAACCGGATGTGGACTCAATCGAAGGACTTTCGCCCGCCATCTCGATCGAACAAAAAACAACCAGCAGAAATCCAAGATCAACCGTCGGCACAGTCACAGAAATTTACGATTATATGCGCCTGCTATGGGCGCGTGTCGGCGTTCCCTATTCTCCCGCAACAGGAAAGCCAATTGAAAGCCAAACCGTCAGCCAAATGGTTGACCGGATCATGGCCATGGGCGAAGGAACAAAACTCTATATTCTCGCCCCCATCGTCCGAGGTCGTAAAGGCGAATACAAAAAAGAACTCAAAGACCTTCAAGCCAAAGGCTTTCAGCGTGTGAAAATCGATGGAGTTCTTTACGAAATCGCAGAATCCCCAACTCTTGATAAAAAATTCAAACATGACATTTCCGTAGTCGTTGATCGTCTAGTGATCCGCAACGATCTTGGCACACGCCTCGCCGATTCCGTAGAAACAGCTCTCAAACTGGCAGAAGGCATGTTAATTGTCGAAGACGCAACAACACATGAAGAAACACTCTATTCGGAACAATTCGCCTGCCCTGTCTCTGGCTTCACCATTCCGGAAATTGAACCCCGCCTTTTCTCGTTCAACTCCCCTCACGGGGCTTGCCCTGAATGTGATGGCTTGGGGCTAACCTTATACATGGATCCATCCCTTGTAGTTCCTGACGAAACAAAAACCATTGCCGATGGCGCCGTCGAACCATGGTCAAAAAGTTTTGCCAAATACTATATCGGCGCAATGGAAGATGTTTGCAAAGCCTATAAAACCGATATTTTTACACCATGGAATAAACTCTCGAAAAACATTCGTGAAGTTTTGTTATACGGAAGTGGTACAAAAGAGATTGTATTCAACTACGGTGAAGGAAAAAAATCATACCAGCAAACCCGCTCTTTTGAAGGTGTTATTCCCAATCTGGAACGCCGGTTTAAAGAAACCGAAAGCCAAAGTATGGTCGAGGAATTCTCGAAATACCAAAGAAGTTCTCCCTGCACCGCATGCCATGGCGCACGATTAAAACCAGAATCTCTGGCCGTAAAGATTGCAAAAAAACATATTTCCGAAGCCACAAGCTTTTCAATTTCGGATGCCCACGCATGGTTTACCAGCCTACCCAAAACACTAACCCGCCAACAAAATGACATTGCCGTTCGCATTCTCAAAGAAATCAACGATCGCCTAAAATTTTTGATGAATGTCGGGCTGGACTACCTTTCCCTTGACCGCGCTTCTGGAACATTATCAGGCGGAGAAAGCCAACGCATTCGTCTGGCCTCACAAATAGGATCAGGACTAACGGGCGTTTTATATGTTCTGGATGAACCATCAATCGGCCTTCACCAACGTGACAACCACCGCCTTTTGGAAACGCTGACCCATTTACGCGACATCGGCAATACCGTTTTGGTGGTGGAACATGATGAAGATGCCATTCGTGCTGCAGATTATCTGATTGATATGGGACCTGGCGCAGGCATTCATGGCGGCCATGTCATTACCCAAGGGATACCAGAAAAAGTTTTTACCTGCGATAAAAGCATCACCGCGCAATATATGTCAGGTAAACGCAGCATTGCCATTCCCACAACCCGCCGCACTGGAAAAACACGCGGTAAACAAAAAGAAGTTTTACGCATTATTGGTGCAACGGCCAATAATCTAAAAAACGTCACCGCAGAAATTTCTTTGGGAACTTTTACTTGCGTAACAGGCGTATCAGGAAGCGGAAAATCAACCTTAATTCTCGATACACTTTTCAAAGCCGTCTCAAAAAAACTCATGCGCACCCATGACCTTCCTGCCGCCCATAAAACCTTAGAAGGCACAGAATTTCTAGACAAAGTGATTGACATTGACCAATCACCAATTGGTAGAACGCCAAGATCCAATCCGGCCACCTATACCGGATGCTTTACACCGATCCGTGAATGGTTTTCGGGACTACCAGAATCCAAAGCACGTGGCTACAATCCTGGACGGTTTTCATTCAACGTCAAAGGCGGCCGCTGCGAAGCCTGTCAAGGCGATGGCATGATTAAAATCGAAATGCATTTTTTACCGGACGTTTATGTAACCTGCGAAGAATGCAAAGGCAAACGCTATAATCGCGAAACACTTGATGTAAAATATAAAGGAAAATCCATCAGCGATGTTCTGGATATGTCGATTGAAGAATCCTGCGAATTTTTCAAGGCCATTCCATCAATCCATAACAAGCTTGAAACATTGCATCAAGTGGGTCTCGACTATATCAAGGTAGGACAACCAGCCAACACTTTGTCAGGAGGCGAAGCCCAACGGGTTAAATTAGCAAAAGAATTAGCCAAACGCGCGACCGGTCAAACACTCTATATTTTGGACGAACCCACCACCGGCCTGCATTTCGAAGACGTTAAAAAACTGCTCGAAGTTCTCCATCGTCTCGTGGATACTGGAAATACAGTTCTGGTCATCGAGCATAATTTGGATGTCATCAAAACCGCAGACTGGATCATCGACATCGGCCCCGAAGGCGGGTCAGGCGGTGGAAAAATCATTGCAACCGGAACACCAGAAGACATTGCCAAAGCCAAAGACAGCTACACCGGGCAATATTTGGCACCTATGGTCACAACCAAACCAAAAAAACGCGCATAAAAAAATCAGTATGTTTTTGTCGGCCACTGATAGGCCATGGATAACGGCTGTTGAAATGTCCGCTCCAGAATATACTGACACACCTTATCAACATGGAAATAATCATGAATTTTCAAACATCCGGTACGAGCTATTTCTTTACGCTCGGACTCGTGCGCGGCATAATATTTGATCTTATCAACCAACTCATCATTGGTTTTAAAGGAAATGAAACTATCCGTCCCTAAAATATCCTCAAATTGAGGGCCTTCGGGAATAAAGGCCAGAACACCGGATCCCATGTACTGGCTCATTCTCCCTGATGCATACAAATAATAACTTTCAATCTTGTTCATGCACAATCCCATTTTGGCACGCCCCAACAGGGCATAATAAGCAGACCCGAACACCAGATCATTATTGATCCCTGCTCCGCCAATATGAAACTTCATTTCGCCCTGATGATCGACCAGATACCGCGCTGTAATGGCACGATGGTCATGCTGATCGCGCAACGCACTGGCCAGAAACAGGAAATCAATATCAGCCTCGGAATTATCATACGCCCGCTCGGTCTCAAGAGCAGGATCAACCGGATTAGGCATAAAGGTAACAATCGTTTTCGGATGGGAAAACCGCGCCAACGAATCACCTGCCGTTGTGATAAAGAGACTATCGACATGACCGACACGTTGCATGATGTCTGCAGAATTTTGTGTAGAATGCAAAGGATCCACATTGCGATAGGTGATTTTAATATCGGGATTGATCTCGCGCATTGCCGCCAAAGTATCATTGGAAACATTTTTGCAATGTCCCAACATCACCAGATGCGGATTATAAATTTTGAACATATCAAGGATTTTATGATTCATCGCCTTGATCCCAAATTTCTGAGATCTGAAAATATTGGAATACCGCGCGATATCACGGTCATTAATCGAAACAACATTATGCCCCAAACGGGTCAAACCATTGATAAGCTTTTGCGGCGTAAAATAATATTTTACTGCACCGTCAAACCCTTGACCATTTCCAATATATAAAATTCTCATAAACACATCGTAACAAGTCCCGTAAAATTTGGAACATTTATTTTCCGCACTTATATTTTCATAATGCTTGATTTTATTGGAGAGCCTCTATGGTTGATCGATCAATAAATTCACGAAAATATGGAACAAGAAACAAGGATCCATAAACATTCAAATGATTGGTGTCCACAAACATAAAATGCCCTTCTGCATCTCGTGTTGTTTTCAAAAGGGGCAGAGGATCAAAATACGGGACACCGGCATCACGCACCATTGGAATAAAAGTTTTCTCTGTCATTTCCAATTTTCTATTCGTTTCTTCCTGATCGTAAGCAAAACAATCATCACCCTCACCCATACCTCGCCCCGTGACGTAACGGGAAGCCAGCAAATGTTTTCTAATCTCGCAATGGTGCGGATGATTTTTAAAAACCGGAGTAGCCCCCAAAACAAATACATTTGGAACAACCGCTCTGATCTCATGCAAAGCCCGTGAAACTTCGGAAGATCCTTCAGGAGCATAAGATCCTAGGAAAACATACTGAACAGAAGGTTGCCGCATCAGAACATCTCGAAAACCAATCATCACACGACGACAATATTCATCAGGCGGCAATCGTGTATAACTGGAAATATCTTCTTCATACCAGACCCGACAAGCCCCTTTGGTATAAAGACGAACTGTAAGCCCTTTTTGCTTGGCCCATTGTAAAATCATAGGCGCAAAATGCGACGCATGGGAATCACCAACCAAAAGAACCTCGTAAGCCTCAGGATGAGGTCCAATGATACATTGATCGATCCGATCCACCCCACCTTTAACCGAACAAATTTTATGTAAAGGCTGGGGCAAAGTTTCAATATCATCCATTTGATATGACACGCGCCACGGCGCATAAGACTCTTTTTTCAAAAGATTGGCATAAAAAATAAATACGCCAACGAAACATAAACCAATAATAATAGTTTTAACAGGCGATACCTTCATTGTCCTGAATGGCTGTTCAACAAAAAAATAAGATAAAACAGCCATAAAAATAGAAAGGAAAAAAATAAGAACCCCAGCCGTCAAAGACAACTCAGGATTAAAATATTCCTGATAAAACGTAATCAACGGCCAATGCCAAAGATAAAGGGAATAAGAAATCATTCCCACACCAACAAGAATTCTGGAAGACAACCAATTCGACACAATTGATCTGCCACTACATTGCGTAGAATAGATAATCAACCCTGTACCCAAGCAAGGCAGCAAAGCAGCAAAGCCGGGAAAATGATCCTCACGAAGCACAAAAAAAGAAACACCAATAAAAATCAACCCTGCTAAAGATAAAAAATTGATCCATTTTTGATTCTTGATAACCGGAAGAACCGGAAGAGAAAGAATAGCCCCCACACCCAATTCCCACGCCCGTGCATGAAGATGGTAAAACGCCTGCATCGGGTCAACCTTGACCAGATACTCGCTCAATCCCAGACTAACCACCATTAATGCAAGTAACGGAATAGAAAATTTTAAAACATTGCTCCCATGACCAGATACACGAAACAAACCGAATAAAATTAAAGGCCACAACAAATAAAATTGCTCCTCAACACCCAAAGACCAAGTATGCAACAAAGGAGATTGATCCAATTTTTCGGCAAAATAATCAACGTCACGGGCAAAGAAAATATTCGCCCCCTGCGCGCTGGCATAACGGAATGATTTAAGAAAAGTTGTAAATTGTTCGACACCCAAAAAGACAATTGCCGCCATTGAGCAAACAAACAGCATCATAAATAAAGCAGGAAAAATACGTTTAATTCGCCGAGCGTAAAAAGCGGTGAAAGAAAACCGCTCCTCAACCATTTCGGAAAAAATAATTCTTGTAATCAAAAATCCAGAAATAACAAAAAAAATATCAACACCAACAAAACCACCCGATAAAAAAGGGAGCCCGAGATGGAAAATCAGAATGGACAACACAGCCAAGCCACGAAGCCCATCAATATAAGGAAAATAACGAAGGGAAACGGAATTATTCTGCATAACGCCAGTTTATATCATCTGACACAACTCTTTTCCAGTCACTTCGACAAAGACATTAATAACGCGTCAAGAGGAATCCGAACAGACCGTCCGGTAACATTTTCATTTCGATTGGAATATCCTAAACGCCCCTGAAATACCTGATTTCCGAGGGGGTGTCGTGAAATTCTACTCATAAATTTTGCCATTCTCTTTGCTGCCGAAACACTTGATTTTGACACCGAAAACTCGTGTTTTTGCTTGACATATTTTTCAAATATAATAGGAGAAAAACTAGGCTGAAGAGATAATCCGTGACTTGAAGCCGTAAGCCAAAATCTTTGAATGGCTGACCCTGCACGAATATAATCTTGCGCCGTCCATATGCGATCGGAAGATTTAAAATACATCCGGAAATGACGCGCACAAAAAATACCCGGAATAAAATCAAGTTCTATTTGTGGTAAAAAAACTCCACAAAGATACTTATTTAAAAATGCGATGCGCCTCCATGATCCAAAAGCAAATTTTGTAAAAATTAAACTCACCTTCCCCATCCCCAGAGAACCAGCTGGCAGCTTATCTATGCTAAACTTATGATCCCAATCAACAATTTTCACATGAACTTTATATGCTTCCGGCATCGTTAAACGAATCTTCGAAGACATCATATTCAAACGGGATATTTTTAGCCTTTCCCAAAAACTGATAGACCAATCAAGTACGAAATCTTCACCCACAGAACGCTGTAAGCTTAAAATAACATTGTCCGATAGATCAGTTAATTGATAAGGAAACCGTAAAACCGTTCTACTTTCGATAAATTTTTCAATGGGATCATATACCATTTCCGATTCTTCAAAACGAATGTCAACAAATCCCTTTCCATCCACAAAATCACCAACACGATCGATAAAAATTTTCTTTTTTAAAAGACCGGATGCCAATCGAATATTCTCTATTAACGCCCCTGCAGCAACCCAGGTTGGAATTCCAGAAGAGCCTTCATAAACATTCCCTCGATCAAACAGCAAATGAATCCGGATTTTATCTTCATCCAGAAATTCAAATCGCCAAGGCTGACAATTATCTCCACTTGGAGCCCAACGCGCCCTTTCAAGAATTTTATACAGATCACTTGTCATTTTTAATCATCAACCTTTTAACAAGAAAAAACAAAATAACCTGAAAAATATTTCTATTTCCCCAAGGTCTCCATGTCATTTTCATTTTATGACGATACGCATCAAAATGACATCCATAAGGCGCACGCATAACATCACGGCGACCAAGAAGAATTTTAAGAGCTTCCGTTCCGGCAACCCCAGCACATAACTCACACGACATAGGCGTCGAGGGTCCTTTTTTCTGCGAAAAATCAACACGGCTCATATCCACAAGATAACCACGCTGCAACATAGATGGCGATAACCCAATCAAAAATTTTATAAACCGATCATCCCCTTGAGCATCATCAAGTCTGAAATACTCATCAAAGGACATACCATCAGGCATAAAGTTCAAATGAGCAACCCCCATTCCCAAAGGTGCCGTTGTCATAGCAGGAATTATTTTTTCAAAACATTCTTTGAATATTTTTTTACGTATATCAAGAACAAAGAAATCCAATCCATCCACATACAAATCCACATCCTCAAGAAAGGCCTCCAGATTATCATCATTCACGCCCTCAGGAAAAAGTCTAAAATCAGCCTCGGGATTAATATCCTTTCCAAGACGCTCAAGAACATCAATCTTTCTTTTTCCTATATTTGAAACCCCTGCACAAACTTGACGATTAAAATTTGCCAGCTCGACAACGTCCATTTCTGCAATATTGAATTTGGAAACCCCCAACCTTAACAAGGTCAGAAGATGATACCCACCAACTCCGCCAAGCCCTGCAATCGCCACACGTTTTGTCTTTAAAATATCAAGTTCTTGTGCCGTAATCCAACCAACATTCCGGTCAAAGGCTTCATAAAAATTAAAAACACTCATGATGTTACCACGCCATCTTCAATGTTAAGAATACGATCTGCATATTCAAAAATACGATGATCGTGCGTTACAATCAAAGCCCCACACCCTGTGTTCTTAACCATTCCATGAAGAATTTCGACAACTTGGAGACCGGTTTTACTGTCCAAAGATGCCGTTGGCTCGTCTGCCAGAATGACTTTCGGCTGATGAACAAGACTCCGCGCAATCGCAACGCGCTGCTTTTGTCCCACTGAAAGCTGAGAAGAGTAGCTATCCATTTGCCTTCTCAAACCAACAGATTGGAGAGTCTGAACAGCCAAATCATGGCGCTCTCTCTCAGAATAATCAGAAAACATCTCCAGAGTCATTTCAACATTCTGAAGAGCCGTCAAAAAACCCAAAAGATTATGTTGCTGAAAAACATACCCGACTTGACGGCGAATCTTACGCATAACAATGTCATCTGCATCACGCAAATCACATCCAACGATACTTAATTCACCCCCTTGGATTTTTCTCAGAGCGCCAATAAGGGACAAAAGCGTACTTTTTCCAGAACCGGAAGGTCCTGCAAGAATAACAAATTCACCTGAGCAAACTTCCAGATTCGCGCCTTTAAGAACAGATTGTGTCAAATCACCCGTCCCATAATCATAAATCAGGTTACTTGCCCGTATCAAATAGGAAGGATCATTTTTTATCATTGAAAGACATCCACAGGACTAGCAGCTTTAAGCTTTCTGACAGCAAGAACTGCAGAAATAAAACACATCACCAACAAAAGACAAAAGGTCAAAACCGATTTTTCGAATGTTAGATTCATTTCAATAAAAATTGACTTTTCCACTAAAGAGTATAGCCCAAAGCACAACACCCACCCTGGAACAAACCCTGCAAAAACAAGAATAGACGCTGCGGAAAGAACAACCTTCACAAAATAAGCGTTATCATATCCCATCGCCTTTAGAGTAGCATATTCATGTAAATGGTTGGTAATATCATTAAACAAGACTTGATAAACAATAACCAAACCGACAAACAACCCCATGATGACACCAAAATTAAAAATATATCCGATCGGTGTAATATCATTCCAATAAGCTTTTTCATCAGCAATATATTCTTCTTTTGTCAAAACGTTGATATTTTTCGGTAACAAATGACGCAATTGCACTTGAACCCGAGACACATCATCTCCATTTTTCAAAGTGATAACCCCGACATCAACACCCATAGCCGACTTCATAGGAAATATCTTGAAGAAAGTCCTGTCATTAACAATCAAATTTCCATCAGCCGAAAATGTAATGCCCATTTTGAATGTTCCGACAACATCCAGTCTTTGCCCCGACACCTCGACAGGAAACTCACCATGATCTTTTAAAAGTTTTTGGACAGGGCCAAATTCAGGACGTGAAAAAGAATCAAAAAGGACAACATCTCTCATTTGTAATTTTTCTTTTTCATCATTAAGACCAACCAAAGGAAAAATATTAACTTTGGTAGGATCAATGCCAAGAATAAGAGCCGTTCGATTAACGCCAGTCACAGGGTTTTTCCAAGCCGCTTGAGATGCATACAAAGCAGTAACATCATCAACGCCCTCAATGGACAATGCACGATAAAGATGCTGTCTGGGAAAGGGAACCAACCGCCACAAAGCCTCTGACTGCTCGTCTTGAAGATATAAATCTCCAACCATGGTTCTTTGCAACAAAGTAGCACTTTCAAACAGTGCATTTTTAAATCCGATCTGCATAAAAACCAGAATGCACGCAAAAATAACACCGAAAGATGCCGTCACGAATCTTATTTTATCATGCCAAAGCTGCCTCCATGCAAGACGGAAAGCAAAATAAAATGATGATTTTTGTCCGGTCAAGAAAATCATGGCAGAATTTTTACCCGAACTTTTTTATTGATAAGACGCCTCACAATTTCATTTTTAGATGAATCAAGCTCAATACGAACTTCAATAATGCGCGTATCAAGAATTTGGGTGTTATCAGAATCCAACACATTATTTCTTTTAATCTGACCACCAATATCACGAACAATTCCGTTTAAACGGATATCCATTCCTGGTATAAAGACCTCTGCCTTTTTCCCTTTCTGAACATTGATAATATCGGTCTCATCGATTTCAGCGACCACATCAATAACATCCAGATTAGCCATATCTAGAACTCCAAAATCCCCGACCGCTTCAGAGTTTCTGGAATAAATAGTCAAAACCTCACCATCTATTGGCGCAACGATAGTCGACAACTCTAAATTCGCTTTAGCGACAGCCAATTCCGATTGAGACACTTTCACTTGCGCCTCAGCAATAACAACATCATCAGGACGTATTTCTTTAAGGCTGGCAAGAGTTGCTTCTGCTGATTTTCTCTTAGCGACCAAATTGTCCTTATGCGCTTTGGCTAAATCAAATGAAGATTTCGCTGCCAATTGCTCTTTATAAAGCGTTTCCATCCGTATAAATTCTTTATAGGCAGCCTCCTCACTGGCTCGCAAAGATTGAACGATTTGCTCTTGGGAAATAATATCGCTTTGCTTGCTTCCAAGTTGAACTTTTTTTAAATTGGCCTGCGCTAACTCCAAAGAGGCCTGGGCAACATCATATGCGGCACTGTTTTTTTGATGGGTTGAGAAAAAACCCAATACTTGCCCCTTATGAACCTTATCCCCTTCTTCAATTTTCAAGACATCAACCCTTGCCCCTTCCAAAAGATTGGGAGCTCCAATCTTAATCACTCGGGATTTAGGCTCAATCCACCCCAAAGCCCCTACTGATAAATTGGACTGAATTTCAGCGGAAACGGGAGATAAAGCAGAAACGACAAAAACACCCGCAACCATTGAACAAACAAAAATGGCAATAGATATAGCAAACCGAAGAGCCGACATAGCAAAACCACCTGACTAGAAAATAAAAAGTAGGAATATACTCAGGATAAAAAATAGCAGAAGAACATTTATATTTATTAATATTAGGGTTGATTTTCAGGTAAATTCTTTAGAAAAATTACGAATTATTTACATAAAAAACGTACAGTGATGATGTAGTCAAAAAAAAATTATAACAAAAAAAGAAAAAGGTTGGTAAAAATGGGTGAAGTCAGCACTCGGAGAGTTCAGCTCTCCCAATATTTAACCTATTGGAATAACATCAAAGAATTCATTAACTTAATGACACACTCATACCAAGTTATGCCTGCTATATCCAGTGATCTGGAAAAAGAAGCCTATAAAGTCCGTCATAAAGTCTATTGCACAGAACTAAACTATGAAGAAAGCAACCCGGAAGGTTTAGAATCGGACGATTTTGACCATCATTCAACACAAATGGTCGTTTACAGCCGCGCTGACAAAGCATATATCGGCTGCCTCCGACTTGTTCATGGCCATAAAAACGGCCAATACCATACCTTGCCCTTTGAACATCATTGCAAAGACGGACTCGATCACAAAATCATCAATATGATTAAACAAAGTGGGCATAAATATGCCGAAGTCTCAAGACTTGCGATTGATCGTGAATTTCGTCATATCGGAAAGAAAAATGGCAATAAAACATTGGGGAAAAAAAGCAAATCATCTTTTGTCCTGCTATCCCTTTACCTCGGGCTGCAAGCTTTAGCGCGTCAACAAAATGTAAGGTATTTATTTGCAATCGTTGAACCAAGACTTTTAAACAACCTTCACCGTCACTCCATTCCTGCAATCAAAATCGGTAACGGAATCAATCATCGGGGAATAAGAATTCCGATTTTAATTGATGTTGAAGACATCGAAAGAATTATACCTTCAATCATGCGTCCACTTTATGGAACAATTCATAAGGACATATCAAGATTACTGGCTCCAATTAGCATAAAAAGTGATGAAGATCTTTCCGAGCTAACGAATATAGACTTGGAAGCCTATTTGGCAAAAACAAGACTTCCTGATACGGAAAAAAACAGAGCCTCTTCCTGACAAAAACAAAAGCACTCTATAGTCAAAGAAAATAACTTTATAGTCAAAGAAAATAACTTTGTGACAAAAAACCAGCAAAAACGCGCAGGGAAACTACGTGAAGAGCGCAGTGACGATGTCACAAAGTGATTTGGAAAGACTATATAAAAGAAATGGTGCGGGTGGTCGGACTCGAACCGACACGCCTTGCGGCACAGGATTTTGAGTCCAGCGCGTCTACCAATTCCACCACACCCGCACACAATATAAGAAAGCAATGCAAAAAAGCGTTGCCGGTAAACAGACCGACTTTATAGCCGCCATTGTCAGCAATTTCAAGCCTAATTTTATTCCACTTTTAAAGCGACATTTTGACATCAAAAAAACAGTCAAAAGACTGGAATTCATGCTATTTCAGCCTATAATAGCACTGTACCGCGCTAAAAATCGATCTGAGGAACATCATGAAGCCTGATCTTTGCCACATCATTTCACGCATCTCACCCCGTATGGCCTGTGGGTTGATCGCCGCCCTATCCATATTTTCGTTGCTCGCCGCCCTAACCGCACAATTTGGATTTGACTTGAAACCTTGTTATTTGTGTTTGATGCAACGCGTTCCGTTTTCTGTGAACGCCTTGCTCGGCATCATTGGCTTAATCTGGATCACCGGATCACGCTCCATGATTGCGATTTCCGGACTGTCATTTTTAGCCAATTCAGGAATCGCCTTCTACCATTCCGGCGTGGAGCGGCACTGGTGGAAAGGGTTTGAAGGTTGCTCGACACCGGATATGTCAGGATCAATTGAAGACCTGATAAACCGCATCCAAAATACAGATGTCACAAGATGCGATGAAATTCCATGGGAAATGTTCGGATTATCGATGGCTAATTATAATGTCGCGATGTGTCTTGGATTGGGTATCGGATGCTTAATTTATCTAAAAACATCTACGACATGCCCTAAAAATCCATAAGATATAAGAAGTGTTGACGAATCTCTTAACCAAGATATTTCACAGGAATGTCCCTGATTTTATGCCCATCTAGAAAGAAAACTTTTTTACCTTTGATGGATGAAATAACGTTCTCCAATTTATTATCAACAATATGAATTGCAGCATTATCATCTATAGCATATCCAGCCTTCATTTCTTTTTCTTGTATGAGCTGGGGCACTGTTTTTCGACGCAATTCACTTCCATCGTAATGTGGACAACAACTTCCTTTCACAAAACCAAGACAGGAAAGAGAAGATATTTTTCCTGGAATTGAATCTGTGGCTCCCTCTTCAAACCAACAGATAGCACCAGCACTGATACCAGCCAGAACAATACCCTTTTCAAAGGCTTTTTTTAGAATAAGGTCAAGCCCCCACTCTTTCCAAAGAGCCAACATGCTTTTTGTATTTCCTCCACCAACATAAACGATGTCTTGAGACAATATAAAATCTTGAATTTCTGAAGTATGAGGTTGGAAAAGTGATAAATGGGAAGGCTTGCACTCATATTTTGAAAAAGACTCATAAAACTTCAAAAGATAACTATCTGCATCACCACTGGCAGTAGGCAAAAAACATATTTTGGGGATTTTTACATTGGCTTGTTCTAACACATACAAATCCAATAAGGGATTTTCAGGTTCATCAGAAAATCCGCCGCCACCTAAAGCTATTATTTGTGTTTTTGACGTACTCATATGGGAAATTTAAATTAAATAGAAATTAATGCAAGATGCTATGACGATGTCACAAAGTGATTTGGCAAGCCTATAGCCCAATTTGTCCCGACGAGACTACAGATCTACAAATCAAACCCAAGCGCAACCGACACGATGGCGAAACAACCAACGTAAAACAGATAAAACAAAACAGCGTTCAACCCGCTGCGCTTTTTTGAAAAATCGAAAAAATCCTTAAGCATGGCTATTTCTAAGCCATAAGGAAGATAAATTGCAAGAAAAATCACAACAAAAAAAGAAGCCGGAAAATTCCGGCTTCCCGCTACAGAATTTGAGCGTCTTATGATTTTGACGGTAAAGTTGTCAAAAGAGCAACTGGTAACATTCCCAGCAAGACGCTGGTCGTGAAAGCCAGATACACTCCGACAACAACCAGAAGGATCGAGAAAAGATCTCCCGTAAGCTTCCGTCCTGTCAGGATCATACTGGAAAGCATCAGAACAAAACCTGTTCCGATCATGGTGTGGACATGCCCTCCGTCAAAGAAGCTGCCGACAACATCGACCACTCCCATCATATGCAACACATGACCCAACACGGTTGAAAAACCAACCAGCAAGATCAAAGAAGTGACATAAAACCAAACTGCATCCGATGTGGAATAAGTCTTGGTGACATCAAGCGATTTTAAAAAACCAAACATTACAACCTCCTATGTTCAACGTGGTTTATCCCGCGTTTATTATTATAGACAAGGCAGCCTATTGTTCGACCAACTCGGCATCCCAATAGAGATAATCCATCCAACTTTCATGAAGGAAATTGGGTGGAAATCGTCTACCCCGATCCTGAAGTTCATAAATCGACGGCTGCCTTGGCTCTCGCAACGGATACATGCCGCATTCCTTTGGCAAATAAGACCCCTTACGTTTGTTACAACTTTGGCAGGACGCGACAATATTCGTCCAGGATGTACGTCCGCCACGTGACCGCGGGATCAAATGATCGAACGTCAACTCGTCTGTTCTGAAATGACCTGTGCAATATTGGCATTGCCACTGGTCACGCAGAAAAACATTAAATCTTGTAAAAGCGGGCGCACGCGCCATCGGGACATACTCTTTCAAAGCCAAAACCGATGGTAACTTCACCTCGGCATTCGGAGACCGCACGACCCGTGCATATTCGGAAACAACAACGACGGATTCACGAAAAATGGCCTTCACAGCTTCCTGCCAAGGCCATACAGATAAAGGATAATAACTCAAAGGACGAAAATCGGCATTCAAAACCAAAGCTGGACACCTTTCAAGTGGCATCATTGTATCTGCAAGATCCTCAACAAGCGTATTCACAAGGCTGTTGATATGATCGTTCAAACCGGACGTGATATGGGGAATACAAAACTCCACTTATCGTCTCCTTTCTTCAGATGGTTAAACCATAAGTTTATCACTCCATCTTATTCTATTATAATCGATACGCACCGTATAGTGTACAAAATCGTAAAAGAATCGTTGACGCAACGCAATACATTATAGCAACTACAATGCGAAAAAAGCAGCGTGACTCTTGATGATTGTTCGCAGATGATAGAGCATAATTTCACGAACGACTTCAGAAGAAGGATCATTACGAAATGTCTAAATTTTTGGAACGCCCCCCAAAAAAGAAAAGAAAAGATCACAGCAAAAAACAGGAATCCTCTCTGCCTCGACAAAGTAAACCTGCACTACCCATTCCTCTGATTTTATGGATTGCCGCAGCGATCATTGCCTATATTTATTTATTCAACACCGATACGGCAGACCGGAGCAACCCGTCGCTCGAAACCATCATTGAAAAAGTTTTTGAAACTCAAGACACACGCCAAAACCCGACACCCTTTCCCGAAGAAGCCGTCAAACAAGCCTGTCTGTGGAAAGACAATTTTGTGTTTGAACAAGAAATCGAACAAATCCCACCCGATGATTACATCAAGGATTACTGGGGAACAGGCGAACCAAGATCCGTTGAGCCTATCGTCAATGGCCTCAGACATGGCATGGGACATTACACGTTTGCAAACGGTGTCGTCTATGGAGACATTCCATGGAAACATGGACAAAAACACGGCACATTCACACTCTTTCGTGAAGACGGAACAATTGAACAAACCCTGTCTTATAAAGACGGGCGCGTATACGGTGTCAATATCTGGTTTAATAGAAACGGATCCCAAACAACTTGGTTGTATCTGGATGACACAACCTTTTACCCTGCGCTCGCTTGCGTTCCATATCAGATTTCAGGTCAAAGATAACGATATCAAACAACCATGAACCCGCTTCGAAAAATCCCATCTCACTTGGTTAAGCCCATCCTGATTGCCGGCATTATGATTCTGGCATTCATTACCTTTTCAACCATCATCGAAATCAGCAAAGAAACATCGAAGGAACTAACGAAGAAAGAAACCGGATCAGGTTAAAATTTTTCTCAAGAATTCCCCACCCTCGTGAATACCTTTTTCATCGATACTATGGGCAAGTCCGGGTGTCGTATGACCCGACACATCAAATCCGGCTTGGCGCAACGTTTCAGTTGCATGCAACCAGGAACCGACAGGCACAACCGGATCCATCTCGCCATGCACCAAATGAACAGCAGTACGAGAAATATTCGGTTGACCGATCAATCCTTCTCCACCAAGCAAAGCACCGGAAAATCCAAGCACTCCAGCAATTGGCTCAGCCCGACGAGGAGCAACATACAAACTCATCATTGTTCCTTGAGAAAATCCGACCAGAGCCACTTTTGAAGCCGGAACGCCATAAACCTTCATCTGGTTATCAATAAAATCATTCAAGATCCCTGCTGTACGCTCGGCAGCTGAAAGCATGGCAAGTGGAGACCAGCTTTGCAGGGAAAACCACTGATACCCGAAACCAATCTCACAACCAAACGGCGCATCAGGGGATACAAAAACAGCATCCGGCACATCACGATCCCAATAAGGAGCAAGAGAAATCAAATCTTCCCCATTTGATCCATAACCATGCAACAAAATAACCAGAGATTTCGGCGGATTTCCCGAAGACGGGCCATGCGTATAAAGATTCATAAAGATAAAAAACCTGCTGGACAAAAATTAAAAAGAGATTCAATTTCAGAAACGTTGGGTCAAAGACACAGAGCCAAAAACAGATGGTTCATCTTGTTCGTGAAATTCGCGTGTCCTATAAACAAGAGTATAGGCTATACGAGTGTCGCCCAGAGTGAAAGCTAAACCTGCATTGGCATCGGCAACAAAATTCTTTTTATCAATACTGGCGCTATCTCGAAACGTATTACCATCCAGAAAAATATCACGAGCCACCACCCGACCGTTTAATCCGGAAAATAAATACCAATTCCATTGATTGTCCGGCGTATCAAAATACCCAGTCCCCGGCAAAGACGGACTCAATCGGGGTGGCGTATCCTGCACAGAGCCGCGATCTGGGCCAAATGTCACCATCGCCCCACCGCCGCCATAAGTATAAACATTACCAAGAGCCACACTGATATTCGGCTCGAACATCAATTTATACCCCTGCCATTTCATATCAGCCCAAACAGGCCAACGACGATCCCATGACAAAACAACACCCAACTCGGAATGAATCTGGTTATTCCACCCTTGAGGTTCAGGAGAATCAGAAAGATATTCATGAATAAATTTCTGGGCAGGTTCTGCCATAGAAGCAGGCCCGACAACCCCCATAGTCAAACCGAATTGATCGACATGATCGTCATAAACATTGGCCAAACCAACAGTGCCATACAACCATCCCGCCCATGGACGATCATGGATTTGCTCTGCAGAAATTTGAATATCTTGCGGCGTATAAATTTTTTGCCCCAAAGTAAAAGATGTCAATGTTGCCGAACTCACATCAAAACCGATCCATTTATCGGCCAACCGTTCCATAAATATCGGAGCAGCAGCATCAATATCAAAATAAGTAATCTGAATGCCGCTGGTATAAAATTTATCACCACTTCCGGCGAGCAAATCATTTTCATGAGCAATGGAAATATAGCTGCGATCTTCATTAGCTTTGGCGCTTTGAGCGATACGATCCCTCAAATTTTTTGATGTGTTGTTGACAGCATCATCGGCACGGGCAAGGCTACTCCCACCCCCAACAATGCTCAATACAGAACACACCAATAGAAATTTTGAAAATTCTTTCAAATCCGACCTCATCTCCAAAGCCAACTTAAAGCATTTTCAAAAACGAACAAGAAGAATAGTTCAGGTCGAAGAAACAACCGCCCTAAGCAACCTGACGCACAGGAGTAATAGAAAAAATTGCCTCACCCCAATCACCGACTTCACGAGGATTAGTCTCGCCATTTTCTTTGACAAACGCCTTCAATGCCAATGTTGCTCCCCGAAGAATTTTTCTATCGCCTTCAGCTGCCTGCTGATAAGCAGAGATCAAGGATCGACGGTTAAAAACCTCAAAACTCATCGAAACATCGAAGTCCTGACGTGTTTTCCTCCCTTTTATAGGTCTTGAACTTTGCGTAATAACAGGTTTAACCAACTCAAGCCGAACACCTGCCCTATCTCCAAAATGCCCCACTACAAAACTTTTATACCGACAACCTGTTGCCTGATGATCTTGTCCCATTTTAAATTCTCCTATCCACTGATTTTATATGCTGCGGACAATATCAAATATTTTTGCATTATGCAAACTATACCCCCCTTTACAACATCAATCACCTTTGTTACCTATTGAGAATAATTATCATTAACATCGAGAGTCAGAGCAAAACCATGATTGAAACAGCCCTAATTACGCTTCGCGAAAGCTTGGAAGCATTTCTAATTATCGCCATAATGATTGCTTATCTAACCCAGACAGGCCGAAAAAACCTGACCCCTGCGGTCTACGCTGGCCTGATATGTGCCGTTTTACTCTCCGGTATCCTAGGCTACGCCATTCAGGACATGATCGAAAACCCGATCGCAGAAGGAGGCATGGCATTGGTTTCCGGTCTTTTGGTGGCAACAATGACGTTTCATGTCATGAAAACAGCCAAAAATATCAAAAAATCGATTACATCAAAAATGGATCATCACGTTGGCAAATCAACCTATGCCGCTTCAATCGGTCTTTTTCTGTTTACCGTTCTGATGGTATCACGGGAAGGCATGGAAACGGCCTTGATGCTGGGATCATTAACAGAAGAAACCAATGCGACACTCTTATTCACAGGGGCTTTCGTTGGCATAGCAGCAACCGGCGTGATCGGATATATCTGGATTAAACATTCCAAATCAATCAATTTGAGGCTCTTTTTGCAAACCACAGGGATTTTTCTGATTGTCTTCGCTCTGCACCTTTTTGTTTATGGCATCCACGAACTATCGGAAATGAACGTCATCCCGTTTATTGACAATACCCCGATCCACATTGCGACAGAGCCCTTTGGACACGATTCACCGGTGGCACAATTTGTTCTCTACGCCATGGTGGGTGTTCCTTGCCTTTGGTTAGCGGGATCAATTATAAAAGACAAACTAACTCAGTTTCAGCCGGCCAGAACTTAAAACTAGCCAGAACACAAAATAGGACTTAAATTGGCGGCGTGATGTCGCCAATTTCTTTTAAAACCCGTTTTGCTCCCAGCCCCACCGGATTCCTGCATATCGGCCACGCCGCATCGGTATGGACAGTTTGGGAAGACGCTGGACAATCACCTGAAAATTTTCTATTACGAATAGAAGATATTGACCAAACACGCTGCAAACCAGAATTCGAACAAAGCATTTATGAAGATTTGGCTTGGCTTGGCTTAAGCTGGAAACCTCCAATTCTCCGACAATCGGAACATTTTAAAGACTACAAAAACACACTGGATACCCTGCACCAAAAAGGCCTGATCTACCCCTGCTTTTGCACCAGAAAAGAAATTGAACTGGAGATTTTATACTCTGCTACTGCCCCCCACGGCACAGAAGGTCTTATCTATCCGGGAACATGCCGCCATTTGTCACACAGCCAGCAAACCGAGAAAATGAACGCTTCGATACCCTACGCTTTGAGACTGGACACCCACAAAGCATGGTCGCACCTTTCAACCCACCAACTTTATTGGCATGACAGAATTAAAGGCAAACAAGAAACAACGGAAAAATTACTGCTGTCTTCTTTGGGTGATCCTGTTCTTGCCCGCAAAGACACCCCCGCCAGCTACCATCTTTGCGTCACCCATGACGATAATTTACAAGACATATCCTTAATAACTCGCGGAAAAGACCTGTTTTTTTCTACCCATCTTCACCGCCTGCTTCAAGAATTACTGGGCTATAACGTGCCGGAATACCACCACCATCCGCTTTTAACCGACAATCACGGCAAACAATTTTCCAAACGCAACCACAGCCTGACCCTGCGAGATCTTAGAAATAAGGGATTGGAGGTAAAAACACTTCGCAATATGATATTGCATGGCAATATAAAGGAACTCTTGGTATAAGGATTCCCGTAACAATAAAGCAAATGCTCAACCAACAGAACACAACTCACGATGTCTTCCCACGAACAGCCCCAAAGCAAAAAGAATTTAACCAAACTGGTTGTCGGTGCCATTGGGGTTGTCTACGGCGACATTGGAACAAGCCCGCTTTACGCGTTCAAAGAATCATTTCTCGGTGCAAAATTCGCCGCTGACTTTGCCCATATTCTGGGTGTTCTATCCCTGATTTTCTGGTCTGTCACCATAACCGTAACATTAAAATATATCCTGTTGATGATGCGCGCCGATAACAAAGGGGAAGGTGGAAGCCTCTCGCTTTTTGCGTTGGCCAGCCGTTTCTCGCATGACACAAAATGGATTGCCATCGCCGTTCCCATTCTGGGGATTTTTGCAGCAGCTCTGTTTTACGGCGACAGCATGATTACTCCGGCCATATCAATCATGAGCTCAATCGAAGGCCTGCAAATTGTTGCGCCCAATCTAAAACCCTATATTCTTCCAATCACAATCATCATTCTGGCCTTTTTATTTTCATTTCAAAAAATAGGAACAGGCAATGTCGGAAAATTATTTGGCCCAATTATGTGTCTTTGGTTTGTTACACTGGCGGGCATGGGCATCGTCAATATCTGGGATAATCCCTACGTTCTCAAAGCCATCAATCCTTACTACGCCCTCTCGTTTTTCATGGAAGATAAACTCTACGCCTTTTTGACGTTAGGAAGCGTTGTACTGGCGATGACGGGTGCCGAAGCTCTCTATGCAGACATGGGACATTTCGGCAAAAACCCCATTCGCATTGCATGGATGTCGCTCGTTTTTCCTTGCCTGATGATAAACTATTTCGGCCAAGGCGCATTTATTCTTTCGACACCGGAAGGCTTGGAAAACCCGTTCTTCCTGATGGCTGCAGAATGGATGAAATGGCCGCTTGTGATTTTGGCAGCCATGGCCACAATCATTGCCTCTCAAGCTGTTATTTCCGGTGCATTCTCAGTCACTCAACAAGCCATCCAACTCGGCTACCTGCCACGCATGACAATCATCCACACATCAGACGATCAAATTGGCCAGATTTACGTGCCCTTTATCAACTGGATGTTGATGTTCTTTGTCTTCCTTCTGGTTATCACATTCCAATCATCCAGCAAACTCGCCCACGCTTATGGGGTAGCCGTAACCGGAACCATGCTGATTGATACTTTGCTACTGGGTGTTGTTATATTCAAAGTCTGGCAATGGAAGAAACCCGTGGCGATTGCAACCCTCGCCACACTTTTGATCGTTGATACATCCTTCTTTCTAGCAACCGCAACAAAGATTGTTCACGGAGGATGGTTTCCACTGCTCTTGGGTATGATTATTTTTATTCTACTCACCACATGGAAACGCGGACGCCAACTGGTCTTACAAAAATTCCGCAAAGAATCAATGCCAGTCGATGTATTTTTTCGCGATTATTGCGACAATTTCACCCGCATTTCCGGAACGGCTATCTACATGTATAATTTGAATGATGGAATTCCGGTGCCGTTACTCCAGAATTTGCGTCACAATAAAGTCCTTCATGAAACAAATTATTTTCTCCACGTTGTGATCGAAGAAAAATCCTATGTTTTAGAAGATGACCGCATCAGCATAGTCAACCTTGGTAATAACTTCCATCGCATCACGATACGCTACGGATTTATGGACGAAATCGATGTTCCGAAAGAACTGAAAAAAGACTACATTCATGGTCTGAATATCGACACAGAAAATGTCACCTACTTTATAGGCCGCGAAACCGTTATTCCAACAAGCATCCCGGGCATGGCCATCTGGCGCGAACATCTTTTCTCATGGATGATGAAAAACGCATCGTCAGCCGCAGACTACTACAACCTTCCGAGCAAACGGGTCATGGAAATAGGCAGCCGAATTGATATCTAGAATATCTTTGACAAGACTATAGTCAAAGCAATTAATATTTAAAAATCACGATCATGGGTTAAAGACGCAATAGCTCCTCGGGCGCGGCGCACCTCATCCAGATCAAGATTGGCATAAATAATTTCAGGAACCTCTCCGGCCTCGGCCAGAATTTCTCCCCATGGATTGACGATCATCGCATGACCATAGGTTTTTCGATCATGCCCATGGTCACCGCATTGAGCAGCCGCGATAACAAACGCACCATTTTCAATAGCCCGTGCCCGCAATAAAACTTCCCAATGCATCTGTCCGGTTGAAACCGTAAAAGCCGCAGGAATGAATAAAACGCCAGCACCAGCCTGAGCCATCTTCCGATAAATCTGCGGAAACCGGACATCATAACAAATACTCAACCCCACATCGGAAAAATCGGTATGAGCAACAACCATCTGATCTCCGGCTTCAACCCCCTTGCTTTCACGGCGAATTTCACCACTCGGTAAATCAACATCAAATAAATGGATTTTATTATACGAAGCAACAACCTTTCCGGCCGGAGAAAACAGATAAGACCGATTGTAAAATTTTTGTGCCGAAGCCTTAATAGCAATGGATCCCAGAGAGATCCAGACACCCAATTCTTGCGCCAAGGATTCACAAAGAGAAATCATCGGATGGTCTGTTTCCAGACAAACCCGCGCAACTTTTTCGGTCACATCCAACCCCATCAGATCAGAGTTTTCAGGAGACGCAATAAGATAAGCACCCGCCGCCGCCGCATCACGCACCATTGACTCGAAAGCAATGATGTTGACCGCCATATCCGACCCACTCGTCATCTGAAGCACAGCAACCTTCATTGTCATCTCGCGTTATTCCGCAAGCAACCGATCAAGCTCACCGGACTCTTCCAAAGCTTTCATATCGTCAAACCCGCCAATAGGCTTGTCATTGATAAAGATCTGTGGAACGGTGCGCCGCCCTTGTGCTTTTTCAACAAGAGCCACGCGCGCAGCATCATCCGTTGTCACATCAATCACGAAGTAATCAACATCTTTCACATCAAGCAACTGCTTGGCGCGAACACAATACGGACAATAATCCGCAGTATAAACTTCAACTTTAGCCATTATTTCACTTTCTTCTCTAATACAGTTAAGTTAGTGCGGTTTGACCACACGCGCAAGGGTCAGAATATCAACTTGGCTTGCCCCCGCATCCAAAAGAACGCGACAACATTCTTCCAAAGTCGCCCCCGTGGTATAAACATCATCTATCAACACAATCTTTTTACCAACAATGCGCATATTATCACGCTCACCCACTGAAAAGGCTGCCCTGACATTCTCGAATCGCTCTTTGTGACTTTTATACCCTTGCGAAGGCGTGCTGCGAATACGTTTTAAAATACGGGGATCAAATACGACCCCGCTCGCCTTTGAAACCGCCCGCCCCAACAAAGCAGCCTGATTGTATCGCCGCTTCACCAACCGCAACCAATGAAGCGGCACAGGGACAATCAGATCTGCTCGAGCCAGAATTTCAGATCCACAACGCATCAATAAAGGCGTAAAAGTCGTGGTCAATCGCGTTTGATCCCCATGCTTGAACGCCAAAACAAGATCACGACTGGCATCATCATAAGCAAATACAGAGCGCGCTGTGACATAGGGCTTGGGAGAAGCCAAACAAGGCCCACACAAACTCCGTAAACAAGACTCCGAATGATCGGAAACATCAGGAGTGTCAACCACCTCAAAAGGAAAACCACAACAATCACAAAACGGAGCAGAGATAAAAGTTAATTCCCGCCACGCATCGACCGATAAAGCCCCGACCTGATCGACAATCTGACCAGTTAACGGGCAACGAGACGGCAAAACCAGATTGACCGCCAGAAGAAAAATTGGTGAAGTAATATGAAAAAAGACTTGTGAGTATTTTTTATAATTCATTGTTTTTGCAAGATTTTAAAAAAACTTGATGATACACAGCCAGCCCAAGCACTGAATACATATAGGCTAACCACTTATTTTTATTGACTTTTTTTAGAAAAGGTGGCACAATTAACAACAATCAACATAAACTATGAAAACAGAGCCTACAACAGGCGAAAGCGGGAATGGCACATCCTAAAGAAATATCGCTGTTACAAGGCCACCGCAAGGCGATCGGCTTTAGCAAGGAAAGTCTTCCACAGGCTGCGCCAGTCGTGGAATCAGAAAACCATGTGCCGAATCCCCTGGAAGTTCTCCTAAAAGATATTCCACCACATGTTGTCAAAAAAGCATGGTTCACTCTATCCCATATTTTACCCTCTGTCGGTGCCAAAATTATTGATGCGGGGTGCAATGATGGAATGATGGCTTACGTCATGGCAGCTCTAAAACCGGATGTTAATTTTGTTGGAATGGATATTGATGCCAACCGGATTCGTCAGGCACAAAAAAATTACCGTTTAAAAAACCTGACCTACACGCTCGGCAATATCTACACAGACCTAACCGAAAATTCGGCAGATGCCATTATCAACTCTTTCTTTTTACACGAAATTTATTCTGACTCGTTTTTTAATGAACGCCTAATCGAATTGGCACTTCAAAAACAATACAAGGCTTTAAAAAATGGCGGAACGTTAATTATCCGTGATTATATGAACCCAACAACACATGAATATGTTCAGATCGAATTTACTGATCTGGGAACAGCAGGCGACACATTCGAAACATGTTCGGAAGCGGATCTTCTGGTCTGGTTCTCGGAAAACGCCCGCGCCAAGTCATTGCAAGACGGCTTTAATGATAATGATTGCGGCTTCTTCTTGGAAGAGTTGCCGCAAAACTTTCCAAGAACACGACTCTTCCGTATTCCTGAAAAATGGGCTCATGAGTTTATTTTAAGAAAAGACAATCGTGATCGTTTAAAAGAAGAACTGTCAAAAGAATATGCTTTTTATTCGGAACCTGACTTCCAAAAACATTTTACTGCTCTCGGTGCACGCCTGACTTACTCTGCGCCAAGCTGGGATGAAGGGTTCTTAAAAACACGCTACACAGGAAAAATCCGCCTATATGATGAAGCTGGTAATAAATTGGGACCTCCACCAACAAGCCATATCCTCGTCGTCAATAAAATTTCGGAAAAAATCAGCCAATCCGTTCAAGAACGGCGCACCTCCAGAACGCGCAAGGGATCGGTTTATCTGCGAACAGTTCGGGATGATAACAAAGGAACAATTTCCGATATTATTTGTCGGGATCTAGAATTTGCGGAAATCATTCCTTTCCGCATCACGACAAATGAGAAAATAAAAATTTATCTCCACGAAGGTGTGACTCGCGGCCTGGCAAATGCCGTTCCCCGTATGGGAAAAAACATTGACGGCCGGAAATGGTCAGGTCACATGATCGAAGCCATAGGAGTAAACGAAGCGCTGGTATCTCCGTTAAAAGACAAAGGAATCAACGAGCTTCAAATTTTTGCACGCACACATATTGGCCTCCGCCCATCAACAGATTCAAAGCTTCTTGAAGGGGGAGGGTTCTACCCTGATCCAAACCGCATCGACGAACGTGTTTTAACCTACTATTTTCGCGTTGAGGATTATCACGAGCCTTTCGAAGTCAAAGAATCATTGAAAGACATTGATGGATATTCTTCAAAAGGGACTGTCAGGGAGTTTGATGCTCAAGATATACTCAATGCCATTGCTGTCGGTCTCATTCCGACCTCACGCTTGGAAATCCAAATTCTGGCTCTATACCAATTGCTCGGTATGAAAGCAGAGTGCTGGGGAGAAATGCCCATCCAGATTTCAGAAGTTCCCTTCGAAGAAACTCTCAATATTGCACAAATCATGAAACAATACAGCCTGAGCGATGATCGCTTCAAACCGGTACGCGGACAAGCTGGACAGGTTCGATTGCTCCAATCTGTTTTCGTTGAAGAAGGCCGTGAGAAAAACGGCGCTGTGGCTGGTTTATGCGCACGTGACGTGGAATTTGCAGTTCAGGAAGACAACACGATCAATACAGCTGTTGTTCTACCATTGGTGAAAAGTTTGAACGGCGAAGTTCTGGCAGGTGTCGTATCACAATATCTTCCCGTTCCACAAAGATTTGCAGGAACGGGTCAAACTCTGACTTTGCCAAGCTTCAACCTGCCCAAAGAAGTAACAGACATGGAAGCCGCCCGGCACTACATAGCAAAGCAATTCGATGTCAAACCTGAATTTGTTGGCCGCATGGGAGAAAGCTATTTTACCCATATTGGCATCACCCCTCACCGTATTTACCCGTTTGTAGTCACTAATATAAAACGTGCCTTTGCCGGACGAGGACACGGCTCAACATCCCTGACTATGCTCAAAAATCTCTGGAAGATTTTATACTGGGACAACAATGACAGTTTCATGAAAATCACAGCAATGGCATTGCAAAACCTTCATGACAGTGACATGAGCGTGAAACGCAGCTTTGACTTCAGCATGGCTGCCGAAGCTCAAAAAACAACACTCTCTGAAAGCACCGTCATTTCTTATTCATCCAGCCCGCAACATGATAGCGAAATGGATGGAGAACAAGATGAATCATCGGATCAGATCGCCGTGGAAGATCATTTTTCAGGGGAATCTCTTACAAGATCTCCCAAAAAACCCTTAGTAAAATCAAAAAGTGAACACAAACGCAGCTTTGATTTTTTATCCACCCTTTTAAAAAATAATTTGAATTTAATAAAATGTCTGCATATCAATTTTTGAACAAATCACATCTTCGTACAAATCTGGCCAAAGCAAAATCTTATCATGCCCATCCGGATACAACTGATAATTCAGCAGATTTTTTACTCCGTTGGGCGGAACAGGAACTATCCAATCGTCTCGAAGATATTAAAAGGGATTTTATCCAGACAGCCCTGATCTCACCCGCCCCGTCACAAGATTTTATTGAAACGCTCAAAAAAAGAAGCCAAACGGTTGAACTCTATAACGGAATCGGATTAGAAAATAACGAGCAAGTTCCCTTTTCACCTCAATCTCAGGATTTGATTGTCAGTCTGTTCGACATTCATAAAATAAACGACTTACCCGGATGGCTGATTCAAATTCGCCAAAGCCTGAAAGAAGACGGTGTTTTCCTTGCCTGCTACGCAGGAGAAAATACTCTATTTCAATTACGCCAATCCTTATTGGCCGCAGAAATGAAAACCATGGGCGGAGCATCCCCCCGTGTCCTTCCCTTTGTTGGTAAACAACAAATAAGCGGCTTGCTCCAACGCACCGGCTATGCATTACCCGTTGTTGATTCCGAAACAGTTACAGTCGTTTATCAAGACCTTTATCAGCTCATGAACGACATCAGACACATGGGCGAAGCCAATGCCATGACAGAACGGCATAAATTTTTTACACCATCCCGCATGTTTTTCGAAGCGGCAGAAATCTACAAACAAAGATTCTCGGAAAGTGGCGGAAAAATTCCTGCAACCTATGAAATCACTTTTATCATCGGCTGGGCACCATCGGATACACAGCAAAAACCGCTACGCAGAGGCAGCGGTCAAGTGCATTTAAGTACAATTCTGGAAGACTAACCAAAAGAAATAGAAACAATCTATTCTCTATTGCCATTGTCTTGAGAGCCTTGCGGTCGACGAGATCCCGAGCGACGAGGCCCATTACTTCCTCCGCTGCGCATTTTCGGTGGGCGAGACTGACCTTCATCCGAACCACCATCAGTAATAAATCCGGGAAGCTCTGTGCTATCATCCGAACCTGGTTCACGGCGGCGTGAAGCACGATGAGGAGGAACGGGAATAGGCCGTTGAGCCATTTGCTCTCTCTCGGAAACAGCCATCTCGATTTCAAGACGAGCAGATATTTTCCTCAATTCATGGACAGCTTCTTGAAGCCCTTCGCGAATTTCGACATCTTTTTTTGCTGCTGCCCATGCTTCATAAGCAGAAACACAAGCATCAGCAGAATCTCTCAAACGTTGTCCGATTTCGTCCATTTTCATTTCCTTATTCAACATCTACGGAGCGCCACACTACAGGCTTGCCCCCCAATGGTCAAGTTTTACACGAAACACGTAGATTACCCCGTTTTCCCGTGTTACTGAGCCGTCCACGCTCCATCAATTGAAATTGCAGTACCCGTCACACCACGCGCAGCTTCAGAGCATAAATAAACGGCAAGCGCCCCGATTTCCTCCGGAGTCGTAAACCTGGCATTCGGCTGTTTTTCAGAAACCAATGCGTCGGCCTCTTCCTCAACACTGCGCCCACTGGCAGCAGCTCGATCATCAATCTGTTTTTGCACCAAAGGCGTTAAAACCCAACCCGGACAAATCGCATTACACGTAATATTGGCACGGGCATTTTCCAAAGCCACAACTTTAGTCAGTCCCACAACACCATGTTTGGCAGCAACATAAGCCGCTTTGTTTGCCGAAGCCACCAACCCATGAGCCGAGGCAATATTGATAATCCGTCCGAACCCCCGATGCTTCATTCCTGGCAAAACCGCCCGAATTCCATAAAATACACCGGTCAAATTGATGTCAATCACCTTGTTCCATTTTTCGATTGGAAATTCGGAAGTGGGGGCAACATGCTGGATACCGGCATTATTGACCAGAATATCCAAAGAGCCTAACTCAGTTTCAACTGTAGCAATGGCTTTTTCCATGGCCTCATAATCCGCAACATCGACCGGCGCGAATAAAGCCCGCACACCAAAACGATTCTCAATGTCTTGACGGATAACTTCGATCTCAGCCGCATCACCAAATCCGTTCAGAACCACATCCGCACCCTGCGCTGCCAGCTCATGGGCAATTGCAAGTCCAATTCCACTTGTTGACCCTGTAACCAGCGCAACTTTCCCTTTTAAGAACATTTTTAAATTCCCTTCTATTCTTCCATTTTAATTTTAAACAACGATGAGGCTGCATTCATATGAGCACTTTTTTTGCCAATCTCAAGCTGCGCACGAGCAATTTCATCTTCCATACCTGAGATATACTCCTGTAATTCAGCCAAAGACATTGGCTCGAGGTTTTTAAGAGCCTTCACTGTACCTTTTAAAGGGAGATCATCATCAAACATCTCGAATACTCCATAAAAAAACATAATCTTGCCCGAAAAAGGCTCGGGATAAGAAGATAAGACCCTGCCTGTCACTTGGCAAGCCCTTATAGAAAGGCAAAATTTATCAAACACACCATAAAAAACTGTACTTTTTTGTCCGAATGATTATATTACCCCTATTCCCGATAATGATGGTTTAAAACCATGTGGATCCGTAAGGGACGGATCGACAGCAGGAAAATTGTATTTTTGATCCGAAACAGCCACAAGGAGGACTCCGATGGCAGCAGCCGCAATAGAAGTATCCAAACCACTCAAACCGAAAGCAAGCGCAGTCTGGTTAATTGACAACTCGACATTGTCCTTTGAACAAATCGCCGAATATACAGGATTACACGTTGTTGAAATTCAAGCATTGGCAGACGAAGAAGTTGGCCGTGGGATCATCGGGGAAAGCCCTGTTCAATGTGGTGAACTTTCGGCAGAGGAAATTGCACGCTGCGAAAAAGATCAATCAGCCATTTTGCAAATCATTAAACGCGAAGGTCCCGCTCTGAAATCTCGAGCCAAAGGCCCACGATATACACCAGTTGCCCGCAGAAACGACAAACCGGATGCCATCGCATATTTGCTCAAACACCATTCGGAAATTTCCGATGCACAAGTTTGCAAACTGGTTGGGACAACAAAACCAACCATTCAAGCAATCCGTGACCGGACGCACCCGAACTCATCCAACATCAACCCGCGCAATCCAACCGAAATTGGCCTCTGCACCTATGCCGAGCTCGACAAGGCCGTCCGCAAAGGCCTGAAAGCCAAAGGGATTGACCCTGATGCCAAAGCCGCCGAAGACGCCGCAAAACGCGAAGCTGCCAATGCCGCTGAAGAAGCAGCCAATGCCGAAGCAAAAGCCAATGACCTGTCCAGTTTTGATTTTTCAAACTTCCTGAAAACATCAAGCAGCAACTAGTCTAAATGAACATGAATGAATACAAAAACGACCCTCAACAGGGTCGTTTTTTTTTGATTTCAAACTTTTAAGCTACACCGCTTCCATTTCTTCTTTCACACGAAGTTTCTTAAGCTTGAGATCCCTAATCTCGGCATCAGACGCAGAAGGATGGCTGTTCAGCTCACGAAGTCTTCCCTCAAGCATATCGTGGCGGGAACGTAGCGATTCTAGACGTGCAGATGCATTTTGAGATAGAGCCATATTTCAATTCTCCTTATGTAAGATGAACGATAACTTGAATACTATAACACTTGATCCGGTCGGTTTCTTCAAAAAATTTAAAATAAATCATCGCACCAACAACCTAAACGAAGAATCAATAACTGAGTGCCTGTCCAAAAAGTCACGGACATGTGGAAAAAATGGCGGATTTTCAAGAACCGAAGCGCAGCGTACTTAAAAGGACGTGAGCACCGGAAGCTCAGAAAACCGTCATTTGTAGCCCATAGACATGAACGTTATGAACGGACACTGAGGGCATAAATACCCTTCGCTATGATACTTCCCATTTTCAAGAGATATACATATTTAACTTTAACCAGATTACGGCAAAAACCTTAAAGTCCAATTAAATCTTGGGTGCAATGCACCAGATTTAATGATCGCCGCCAATTTCATCTGCATTAATTAAAAGAGAGCGGTGAAGTTCGCCTGCATCATCCAGAATCGGATAGGCAATCGAGGTCATCAGGGAGTTAATCCGCCGCAAGTCACGGATAATATCCATGTGCAAATCGCTGGTTGCGATGGTTTCCGGAACACCTTTTTGTAACCGAACCAAGTGACTGACGGAAGCCTCACGCTCGGCTTTCTTGATAACAACCTTATCCTCAACCAACTGGCGAGCCAACCGCACATCACCAGAAATAAACACTGTCTGCGCCAAACGGACACTGTCCAAAACCAGCTGGAACAAATTATCCAACTCAACCTTTCCAGCCGGAGAAAAATTAACCTTATCGCTGATTTTTTTTTCTGCCAAAGCGAGAAGATTGCGATCAATAATATCCCCAACATGTTCAATATTGGTCGCAAAGGTCAAAATCTGAAAATGCCGTTTACCCTCAATATCATTCATCGTCTCGCCAGTAATTTTGACCAGATAAGACTTCAAGGCTTTATAAAGAATATCAACATTTTCATCAGCCTCACGAATTTTTTCGACAATAGAAGCTTCGTTTTTTTGGAACGCCGACCAAACCAATTGCAACATCTGGTCTGTCATATCCGCAATACGCAAAACCTCACGCGCAGCATTCGTCAATGCCACAGTGGGCGTATCCAGAACACGATCATCCAGATATTGGGATGAAACACTTTTATCATTCTCATCACGCTTTTTGTCGGGAATAGCCTTAGTCACAAGCCTAGTGATAAAACCGAGAAACGGAAGAAATAAAAGCCCCAGAACAATATTGAATGCCATGTGAAAATTCACAACAATCCGGGCGTCATCATTCCCAAGAAATTTAAAGTTAGGCTCCCAAACCTGAACAATCACCAAAACGGCAAACACCCCGATCAACCGCATAATCAAATTTCCGGCAGGAATACGAGCTGCCTGTGGAGGATCTTTCAAAGACGACATCAACGGTGCAATCACATTCCCGATATTCGCACCCAAAACAAGCATCAAGGCCAGATGCAAAGGAACAACTTCGGTATGCACCATCGACATTAACAGCAAAACAATCGCCAAGGATGAATGAAACAACCACGTTAGAACCGCACCAACCAAAACCGAAAAGAACGGATCATGATCCAAAGGCGCAAGAATAAGCGGTAACGTATCTGATTCTTTAAGCGGCCCCGCCTCGTGTTTGATAACGGTCAAAGCCAAAAGCATTAACCCTAACCCGACCAGAATACGCCCGATCTGACGCTTGACACTAGCTTGTTCTTTGCTTGAATAAAAAGCATAACCAAAAATAATCAGAACAGGAGATAACCAGCTCAAATCAAAGGTCAAAAGCTGCGCAACCAATGTTGTCCCAACATCAGCCCCTAGAACAACAGCCAGACCGGAGGTTGTTGAAATCAACCCCTGACCGGCAAAACTGGAAATAATCATTGTTGTCGCTGTCGAACTCTGAAGAAGAGCCGTCACCCCGACACCGGCAATCATCGCAAGAACGCGATTACGCGTAGCGCCCGAGATAATCTTGCGCAACTGAACACCAAACGCGCGCGTGACACCATTTCGAACCAAACGTAATCCGAAAAGCAAAAGGCAAACACCGCCAATGATATGGAGCAAAACGAGACTGGGCATAAGGCTGAATACAATACAAATTCAAAAAATAATTCTAACCTCTTCTTACCTCTTCAACAAGAGAAGATTATAATTGGGCTTGAAATTATTTAAAAACCGCGACCTCGCTGGGAAAGAAACTCAAGTTCTAAGGAACTACTCACTCGATTGAGGGCTACATTCCGATGAGGATAACGCCCGAATTTCTCGATCAACCGATAATGCTTTAACGCATACTCATAACTCAAAGGATCATCCGGTTTCATTTTTTCAAATAAAGCCAAAGACCGTTTTTGATCGTTAATATCTTCGCTATGTTCGAAGGGTAGATAAAAGAACCGCCGTTTTGGAACGGAAACCAAATGGTCAAATCCCAAATCAACAACCTTACGGGCAACATCCAACGCACGTCCATCCGACTCAAAAGCTTGTGCCGTATCGCGAAACATATTGCGCGGAAATTGATCGAAAAGCAAAACCAGAGCCAGACACCCGTCTACATCACGCAACCATCCATCACACACACCGGAAAACGCCATTTGGTACAAACCGAAAAACCGATCCCGCACCATGTCATCAAAAACATCATTCACTTGAAACCATTGCGCAGGAGCAGTCTCCTCGAACCAAAAATGCAGAACATCCTGAATGGAGTCCTTCATATCGACTTACTGCTTCTTTTTCAGGTCACGATATTTTTTTTCGGCACGATCAGCCAATATCGTCAACACAGCCCCAGGGCCAAACGGCACAAGAAAGTAAAAGATGGTTGATGGGTTTTTAAGGGACTCCAACAACTTGCCATCAATGTTTTTCACATAAAGGATACAGAAAACAATAATCCCGATCGTAATAAACAACAAAGACGTAAAGCGATAAACCTTGGCCTTCACAAAATAAACGTTTGGATCAATTTCTTTACCAGCCATACCTAATGAACTTTCGCCCAGATTTTACGCTTAACCGCATACATAAGGGCAGCAAAGACAATAAGGAACAAAATAACCTTAAACCCCATTTGCTTACGCTGCTCCATTTCAGGCTCCGCCGCCCAAGTCAAAAATGTTGAAACATCTTTGGCATATTGCTCGACAGTTTGAGGCATCCCGTCTTCATAAGCCACAGCACCAGCCGTCAACGGCGGGGGCATTTTAATCACATTGCCGGTCATATGCTTGTTAAAATACTGACCGTCAAGAACTGTCACTTCAGGAGGGGCGCTAGCATATCCGATCAAGACACCAAACACATAATCGGCACCGCCTTCACGCGCTTTGGTAATCAAAGACAAATCAGGGGGCAAAGCTCCACCATTCGCGGAAGTTGCCGCCGCATCATTGGCAAAAGGGGATTTGAATTTATCACTCGGACGTCCCGGACGCTCGAACATCTCGCCTTCATCATTCGGACCATCGATAATCGTATACTCTCCAGCAATTGCCTTGACTTGGTCTTCGGAATATCCGAGCGCCGTCAAATTTCGATAAGCCACACGTTTCATGGCATGGCAAGACGAACACACTTGACGATAAACCATCAACCCGCGCTGCAACGCAGCCTTGTCATACGTCCCGAAAGGGCCTTCAAAAGACCAGTCAACATTTGGTAAAGGATAAGCACCCTCTTCCGAAGCATGAGATAACGACACCCCAAAAGAAGAGGACAATGCCAAAACCGAAATCGCAGTTAAAATGACTTTTTTCATTCTATGCGTTCCCTTCGCAAGAAGATTTACAGTTTGTAACCGACTCATGAATACTGGCAGGAACAGGCAAAGCTTTTTCCACACGGCTCAAAATCGGTAAAACAACAAGGAAGAAAGCGAAATAATAAACAGTCGCAATCTGCGCCACATGGGTCGTTGTAAAAATCATATTTTCCGTGATGTGAAACAAAGGAACATCAGCAGGCATGCCACCGACTTTACCCAGAACCAGAACGATCACAACAAACAGCAATAAGAAGAATTTGAATTTCGGACGGTAACGAGCCGACCGCACAGGATGACTATCCAGCCAAGGCATAACCAGCAAGACCGCAATTGACCCGAACATCAACAACACACCGCCCAACTTGGCTGTAATGATTGTCACCTCTGTGAACGGGATACCAATATCAATCGTGACCGCCCGCAAGATCGCATAAAACGGCAAGAAATACCATTCAGGAACAATGTGGGCAGGAGTCACCATCGGATTGGCAGGGATATAATTATCAGGATGCCCCAACGCATTCGGCATAAAGAAAATGAAGATGGCATAGATAATAACAAAAACCAGAATACCGAAACTATCTTTCATCGTGTAATATGGATGGAATGGAAGAGTATCTTCTTTTGTTTTTGGCTCGATCCCTGACGGATTATTCGATCCGGTCACGTGTAACGCCCAAACATGGAGAAAGACAACACCGACAATCACAAACGGCAGCAGATAATGAAGCGCAAAAAAACGGTTGAGTGTTGGATTATCAACCGAAAACCCACCAATCAATAAAGTCTGGACTGACTCACCAACCAACGGAAATGCGGTAAAGAAATTGGTGATAACCGTAGCCCCCCAATAACTCATTTGCCCCCAAGGAAGGACATACCCCATAAAAGCGGTCGCCATCATTAACAGGAAAATCACCACACCGAAAATCCATAGCAATTCACGAGGTTGCTTATATGACCCATAATACATGCCCCGGAAAATATGGATATAAACGGCAACAAAAAAGAACGATGCCCCGTTCATATGGATATACCGAAGCAACCAACCATAATTAACATCCCGCATAATGCGTTCGACACTATCAAAAGCAATGCCGGTATTGGCGGCATAATGCATCGCCAGAGTAATACCGGACACGATCATGGTTACCAGCATAAACATGGCAATCGCGCCGAAATTCCAGAAATAATTGAAATTCTTCGGGGTTGGAAAAACACCATACTCTTTATCCAGCATGGTAAAGAGAGGCAGACGGGAATCCACCCACTCTACTATTTTATTTTCAAAAGGTTTGCGAGGACCAGCAGACATCAATTTGCTCCGTTAAATATTTACCCGATTCGAACCAGCGTATCGCTGAGGAAAGAATAAGTTGGGACTTCAAGGTTTTTAGGCGCAGGGCCTTTGCGAATACGCCCCGAACTATCATAAGCCGAACCATGACAAGGACAGAACCAACCGTCATAATCGCCGCGCATATCTCCGGTTTTCTGCCCCAAAGGAACGCAACCAAGATGAGTACAAACTCCAATAACAATCAGCCATTCCGGAGCTTTAACACGGTCAGCATCGGCCTGCTTGTCGCGCAATGTTGAAACATCAACATCAGCCGCTTCCTGAATTTCTTTTACAGTCCGACGACGGATAAACACTGGCTTACCGCGCCACATCACGGTCACAGACTGCCCGACTTCGACAGAAGACAAATCGACTTCCGTCGTCGACATGGCCAAAGTATCAGCGGCAGGATTCATTTGGTGAACAAACGGCCAGACAACGCTGCCAGCGCCAACAGCAGCCATGGCACCAGCCGTCATAAACAAAAAGTCACGACGTGATTCGCCGCAACAAGACGAAGGCTCACTATGCCCGTTATGAGATTGATTTTCCTGATCTGAAGCGCAGCTTCCACCGCCGCAACAAGGGGAATGGGGATCGTGTGATGACATTCTGATAAAATCTTGCCTAAATTATGATTGAACCATGAAATAAAAAATAAGTGCAAACCCCATACTTTATATGGATGCCCCCAAATGTCTAAAACATTTACCGATGAAAATCCAGCCCCAAAACAAAAAACACTTGGTTGGACTACAATTATTAAAGTACGATCTTTCCTCATTAATCTCAACATTCTGGCAAAAGAACCCCCTCACCCATGCGACTAGCCGCTTACCAACCGGACATCCCGCAAAACACAGGAGCACTCATCCGCCTGTGTGCCGGACTATCCGTTCCGCTCGACCTGATTGAGCCCTTTGGCTATATTTGGGACGAAAGAAAAATCAGATCCTCCGCCATGGATTACTTCGACCTTGCCCAAATCACCCGCCACACATCATGGCAAAAGTTCCAGCAAAGCCTTCCTGACCAGAGAATTGTTCTCCTCTCGACCAAAGCCTCCATATCCTACACAGAATTCGAATTTTCAGACCATGATATTTTGCTGTTAGGCAGGGAAAGCGCGGGCGTTCCGCAGGAAATTCATGATGCCATCCCTCATCGTGTCAAGATCCCGATGTCCCCTCAGGCCAGATCATTGAATATGGCAATGGCCGGAGCCATCATTCTCGGAGAAGCGCTTAGACAAACCAAAACTTTTCCCTCACCATAACCCCAACACCAAACTGCGACAATTTGTCTTAACTTGACAGAACTATTCATTTTACATCATCAATTTATTATCTAAATATAAGACTATGAATATTCAAATAAAGCGCAAAAAACCAGCCTCTTTTTCACCGCAAGAAGGCAAAGATGAGGCCGTGATTTTTTTTCGCGACTTACGCGACCGACTTTGCGCTGAATTTGAAAAAATTGAAACCGAACTGAGCGCCACACGCTACGCGAATTTAGCAGCAGGGGCGTTTTCCAGAAAAATTTGGCACCATACAAACGACGACGAAACCCCAGGCGGCGGGGGCGAGATTTCCATCATGAAAGGTCGTGTTTTTGAAAAGGTCGGGGTCAATATTTCCACCGTTTTCGGCCATTTTAAAAACGAATTCCAAGCCCAAATCCCGGGCGCAACAGAAAATAACGGCGCCTTCTGGGCATCGGGTATTTCTCTGGTGGCACATATGCAATCCCCGCACGTTCCCGCAGTTCACATGAATTTGCGCATGATTTGCACCACCAAACACTGGCTGGGTGGCGGATGCGACCTAACACCTGTTTTTCCGAACACAAAAGACGAAGAAGACTTTCATACCGCCCTCAAAGACTGCTGCAATCGTCACGACAGCGAATATTACGAAGAATTCAAAAACTGGTGCGACCGTTATTTCTACCTGCCCCACCGCAACGAACCACGCGGCATAGGCGGAATTTTCTTTGACTACATCGACACCGGAGACTGGAACAAAGACTTTGATTTTTCAAAAGATGTGGGCAACACATTTTTACAAATTTTTCCTGAAATCGTCCGCCGCCACATGAATAAAGATTGGACGAAAGAAGACCGCAACACCCAACTCATAAAACGGGGACGCTACGTAGAATTCAACCTTCTCCACGATCGCGGCACACAATTCGGCTTAAAAACAGGAGGCAACATCGAAGCCATTTTGATGTCCATGCCACCGGAAGTTAAATGGGAATAACGGTCTTCAAAAGAGACCCCTTATCTTTCGTATAATCCGACCTTGCCCATTTTTTTCGTAACAAAGCCAGCTGATTTCCAAGTGCAGCCCCCTGATAACCCAAAACCATCAAATCCCGCGCCCGAACTGGAAATTCAGGAACATCTTCCGATAACACACCACCAACAAACGTCACATAAGAAGCACGAGACACCAACCCCAGCGCAAAACAAATATCCAACCGCGCTCGCGCAAAGTCCAAGCCGTCTTCAACCATCCACGACCTGATACGCGCCATATCGGGACGATTCGTATTGAATTTAACGCGCGAAAAATCCTCAAACGCCTGCTTTTGCTTTTTATTCAAAATCAAACACTTGGACAGATTAGCTAAAGATGCCTTTCCACCACCGGCCACCAAAAAAACACGCGCCACAACCGACACATCATCAACTTCATCATTTTGACAAGAGATCAGTTTTTTAAGACTCTTCGGATCAAAAGACTTTGAAAAAACCGCTGACAAACATTTTGCCTCCCACATTTTTTCTAAAACAGCAGGACAATCCGGATGGGACAAGATTTTAAAGAACTCTTGGGACAACCGCTCACGGGATAAATTTTTCAATCCACGCGCTCCTAAAACACACGCGCCATATCCCTTCCGATCTAATTTGCCCAGACCATAATATAAAGAGAACCGAAAAAACCGTAAAATACGCAAATAATCTTCCCGAATACGCAAATCAGGATTCCCGACAAAAGACACTCTGCGTTTTTCCAAATCGCGCAATCCACACCCCAGCGGATCATAAATCTTCCCGTCCAGATCGGCATAAAGCGCATTGATTGTAAAATCACGCCGACAAGCATCAGCATACCAATCCTCAGAAAATTCGACCTCCGCATGCCTCCCATCGCTCTTTTTGTCGATACGAAGCGTAGTGATTTCAAAAGACCTGCCTTTTATAACCGCTGTAACCGTCCCGTGCTGAATCCCCGTAGGAATTGTTTTTATTCCATTTTTCGATAAACGATCCGTCACGTATTGCGGGGTGTGGGTTGTTGCAAGGTCAATATCACCAATCACCTCACCCAAAACAGCATTACGCACACACCCGCCCACAAACCGCACAGAACCGCCTCCCAAAATCCGGAAGATTTTCCGAACATCTGGTGAACCCATCTCTGCTGGCAAAGAAAAATTACGGCTTGGCATCATGTAAAAATTATATCAACCCCGCCACGTTTTAAAAAGCAACCTTTTAAAAAACGAAAAAGAAGAAACGCATTAATCATCTCCCCGCAAAATACGGGTCTTCGAGCGATTCCAATCACGTTCTTTAATAGTCTCACGTTTATCATGTTGAGCTTTCCCTTTTGCCAAAGCAATCTCGACCTTGGCAACGCCTCGCGCATTGAAATACAAACGAACCGGAACAATCGTATATCCCTTTTGTTTGACAGCGGCGAATAAACGCGCCATCTCACGCTTATGTAAAAGCAACTTACGATCCCGACGCGGCACATGTTGTAAATGAGCCCCCGCAGAATTATAAGGCGCGATATATGACCCCGAAAGCCATAAATCCCCCTGCCTTTCTTCGGCGAAACTTTCATTGAGGGAACATTGCCCGTGACGCAAGGATTTAACCTCTGTTCCGCTCAGCATAATTCCAGCTTCAAATTTTTCTTCCAGAAAATAATCGAAACGGGCACGACGATTTTCGGCAACCGTATGATTAACCGAAATAAGTCCTTTGTCCTTTTTCTTATCCTGAGCCATTTAAAATAATGCCGTATCGTTCTATTATCCGTGGGCGCGGAGTTTGTCCGAATTATGGCCATCAATCAAGCCCAATTCAGTCATAACGCGCCCGACAACAACCCGTGCATTGGCAGAAGCAGAAACCAAAGGCAACCGGACTTCATCCGAACATAACCCCAACAACGATGCGCCATACTTAACCGGAGCCGGAGAACTCTCGACAAACAAAGCCTTATGCAACGGCATCAACTTGGATTGTAACGCATGAAAAACATCCATATTACCCGCCATCCATGCATTTTGAAAATGCGCACATAATTCAGGAGCCACATTCGATGTCACAGAAATACACCCGTCAGCCCCATGCGCTAAAGCCGCTCCAGCGACGGCATCATCACCACACAAGACTCTAAACTCCGGCTTAACCCGTGATTTGATTTCGGTTGTTCGCGTCACATCAAGCGTTGCATCTTTAATCGCCATAACACGCGGCAACTCGGCCAAACGACAAACAGTCTCGACCGAAATTTCAGCGCCGCAGCGCGATGGCACATTGTAAATCACAATCGGCAAATTGACAGCATCATGGATCGCGCGATAATGAGCATACATCCCGTCTTGAGAAGGTTTGTTATAATAAGGAACAACCACCAAAGCCGCATCAACACCAGCTTTTTGAGCCAAACCGGTCATATAAATTGTTTTGGCAGTCGAATTGGAACCTGTCCCTGCAATAACTGGAATTCTCCCCTTGACCGCGCCGACAGACATGTCAAGAATAGCGCGAAATTCTTCTTCTTCCAAAGTAGGAGCTTCACCCGTTGTGCCACAAGGAACTATCCCGTGAGTCCCATGATTGATCTGATACGCCAAAACCTTCTCGAACGATTTCCCATCGAAGACCCCATTAAGAAACGGTGTAACCAAAGCCGTGATAGATCCGCGAAACATAATACCAAAACTCCCTTTTTAGACCTTATGAATATACCTTTGACTTTATCGCTCGGGCTGCTATGTGTCCATTCTTTCTTTAGCACAACACAAAGTTTTGCATCGTCACAATCCTCAACCACACGAACAACCTCACTAACCAATGCGGCAGAAATCATGATCCTGATGAGCGGCAATAACTGGCTGACCGCACGGGATAAGGTCATGGCAGCACAAGACGGAACCTTGGTAAAAATCTATGAATGGATGCTCTACCGCGAAGATTATGACACCTTGCCTTTTGAAAGAATCGCATCTTTTATTGAGAACAATTCTCATTGGCCAAATCAAAGTGCCTTAAGACGATCAGCAGAACGCAATATGCCTGCCGACCTTCCCGCCGCAGCGATCATTAGATGGTTTGAAAAACACCCGCCTTTAACTGGACGCGGGATCATCCTGCTTCTCAACGCTGCCCGACAAAACAATCAGACAGACCACGCCATCCAGATCATTTTCACTTCATGGCCGGATGCCGAAATCAGCAATGACGATACAAAAACCCTGTTACAAGCAATCGGTCAGAAACTTCCGCAAACAGCAAATATACAAAGACTGGATAAACTACTCTTTGCCCAAAAATACACAGCTGCCCGCGCCTTGTCATTATGGATGGGCAAGGGATACCCGCAACTGACCGAGGCTCGCATCGCCTTGGCAGAAGACAAGCCCGATGTCTCACGACTGATCGGAGCCATTCCCAAGCACCTAACCAACAATACAGGATTTTTATTCGAACGCCTCAGTTGGCGCAGGCGACATGACGAAGATCAAGGAGCTCTTGAAATCCTGAAAATGGCGACAAAACTCGATGCAGTTCCCAACCCTCAGGAATGGTGGAAAGAACGTCACATCATGATCCGGCGCATGATTGAAAAACACGATTTTAAAACAGCCTACATCCTCGCCGCCAACCATGGGCATCTCGATAAATCCAGCGTAGCGGAATCAGAATGGTTGGCAGGGTGGTTGGCCTTGCGCTTTTTGAACCAACCGCAAATCGCCCTGACTCATTTTAATACCATGACCGACAACGTCGGCACAGCCATCAGCAAATCGCGTGGGAATTATTGGTCTGGCCGCGCGGAAGACCAAATGGGTAAACCCGACCAAGCCCGAAAATGGTATACGCTCGCTGCGACCTACCCGCACACATACTATGGTCAATTAGCCGCCCAAAAACTCCCTGATACGTCTTCTAACTTGCAAACGATCCCCCCTTCACCGCTTGATCTTCAAAAAATTGAACATTCTGATTTGGCTCAAGCCGTCATCATTGCCAATTTGGCACGCATGAATACAGAACATAACCAACTTCTCTCAGCTCTGATCGATACGCTAGACACATCGGGAGAATTTATGGCAGCAGCCAGTAAACTCGACCGATCAGGTGATAAAACAGGATCTTTTCGGGTTGCAAAAGCGGCCTCATGGAAAAATTTCTTTCTGGGAGAATACGCTTACCCGTCTTTAAAAAGCCAAATGAACCAGATCAAAGGCGACCATGCCCTGTACCAATCCATCATTCGTCAGGAAAGCCAGTTTGACCAGCAAGCCAGAAGTCCGGCCGGTGCATTAGGCCTTATGCAGCTTATGCCGCCAACAGCAAAAGAAACAGCCCATAAACTTGGAATTCCTCACCAGACGGGCTGGTTGACATCTAAACCGGATCACAACATTCTTTTGGGCTCAACTTATATAAACGGACTAACCCAACGTTTTCCAAACGCACTCCCGATGGCCATCGCCGGATATAATGCAGGCCCCGGTCGCGTCAATCAATGGATTGAACAATTCGGTGACCCACGCCTCGGAAAACTGGATTGGATAGACTGGATCGAACTGATACCAGTAGGAGAAACCAGAAATTATGTCCAACGCGTCATGGAGAACTATACAATCTATAGTAATAAACACAATGGTATGTAATAATGATATGATTATGCCTGAATTAACGTTCAGTTCATACAATTCGCCATAAAATGATCGTGCCATCTCGTAAAAGGAGCAATGCATGCACTTACTAATAGCCGACGATCACACAATGTTTCGTGATGCCATGTCCCAGTATTTGACCAGATCAAATCCGGATATGAAGATCACAACAACAAAAAACCTAAGCGAAGCAATCTCTTATGTTCAAGAAACCGATACCAAACCTGATTTGGTATTACTGGATCTCAATATGCCAGGCATGGATGGGCTAAACGGTTTCGAGAAGTTCAGAAAAACTTTTCCCGAAACACCCGTTGCTCTGCTCTCTGGAGTTGCCGAAATTCAAGACGTCCAACAAGCCATGGATCTGGGGGCAATCGGTTATTTCCCGAAAACACTCTCAGGTCGTGCAATGCTCAAAGCAATCGAACTGGTTTTATCAGGAGAAAAATTTATTCCTGTAGACCATGAGACAAATGGTCTAATGCCATCTTACTTTAACGATTCAACAAAAGCCCCCCAAGCCTCCCTCCCCTTGCACACCAAAGCACCACACTTAGAGCCTCAAACAGACATTAAACTGACTCCGAGAGAAGAAGAAGTGTTGGAACGACTGGGACGGGGATTAAGCAATAAAGACATAGCGCGTGAACTTGACCTGCAAGAAGTCACAATTAAACTTCATATTCGCGGATTATGCCGTAAACTCGAAGCGACCAACCGGACACAGGCAGCCCTTAAAGCCTACGAACTTGGACTGATTAAAAGAATATAAAAAAAGCGACCCCCATAATGAGTATCACAAAAGAACGCACCCCAAAGCAATACGAAGAACTAGGCCGACTAACCCAAGGACTATTGCATAACACCAACAACTCGCTAGCTTCAATCATTGGCTTTGCTGAATTCTTGACAGAAGATCTGCCCAAGAACACTCAACCCTGTCTGTTTGCCCAAAATATCAAAAAATCAGGGGAACACCTCAAAGACATGATAAAACAGATGTGGCTGATAAGCAGCATGTCTGAACTTTCTCATACAAATACAGACACAACTGATCTCGAAGAAGCAATAGAAACCATTTTATTGCAAATCAGTGAAGCTACATTAAAGAACTTCAACATAAAATTAGAATTCGATATACAAAACGACATCGGAAACACAGAAATACAAGCCCACCAAGGTTATTTATCAATTGCTCTGATACATTTACTTAATAACGCAATCGAATCTTTTGACCCTGACAACAATACCGATGATAACGACACACAAGACAAGACCATTTCTGTAACGTTAAAAATTAAAAAAGATAACCCGCAAAAAGTTGTACTGACTATTTTTGATACAGGCAGCGGAATGCCACAAGATGTTCTGAAACAATGTCAGAAACCTTTCTTTTCGACCAAAGACCCATCCGAACACCATGGACTGGGACTTACAATTTCCGAAACAATTTTAAAGACCATGAATGCGACTGTAACCATGAATTCAAAGCCTGGAAAAGGAACCCTAGTAACAATAGATTTCCCACTTCACCCCCTCGGAGTTAACATAAAATATTCGAATAGAGAAACATGAATCAAACTATTCTCTTGGCATAAACGCACTCCACACATATTATACAGAGAAGTCTATTGACTGCTCGAAATATTGCCAAAACATTAATTGGTAACGCCCTGTTAACTATTCGTGAGGCATCTTATAATCTGGGAGTCCGTCTAAAAGTGAACGAGCCTTTAGACAGGATTTTTTCTGAGTACAATTCTGAATACAATATAGTAAAAACGTTACATCTGCAGTCGAAACAAAACACCCAAAACACAGGGGTATCTCTATGGACGACCTAATTATAGAATTTTTGACCGAAACCAATGAAAGCTTGATGGAGCTGGATACGGATCTTATTCGTCTTGAGCAAAACCCCAATGACAAAGATTTAATTTCAAAAATTTTCCGCTTGATGCACACAATCAAAGGAACATGCGGATTTTTGGGACTCCCTCGTTTGGAAACCGTTGCCCACCGTGCAGAAAATGTAATGGGGCGTTTTCGCGATGGTGATCTGGAAGTCACAGCAGCCTATGTTTCTCTAATTCTTGAATCTCTGGATCGCGTGCGCTTCCTTTTGGGACATATCGAAGCCAATGGCACCGAACCGGAAGGAAATGACACAGACCTCACAACGCGCCTTGATGCTGTTTATGAAGGCCGAGACGAATTCCAGACTTCAGGACAACCCGCCTCTCAACCAACACCAGCCCCAGGTCCGACCGAAGAGGTAGATTTGGAAGCTCTGTTTGAGCCCGTCAAAGCAAAACCGGCAGAGCCAGAAATTATGTCTGAATCAGAACCGGGCTCCACAGAACCCAATCCAGAAGAAGAGGAAATTTCTTCTCCACCACCAAAACAACAGGCACAACAAAAAGAAACATCCGAAAGCTCAATTGCCAACCAGTCATTGCGCGTCAATATGGATGTTCTTGAAAATCTGATGACCATGGTCTCGGAATTAGTTCTGACTCGGAATCAATTACTACAAATTTCACGCGGCGACAAAGAAAACAGTTTTGTCACGCCATTGCAACGCCTCAACCATGTTGTATCGGAATTACAAGAAGGCGTAATGAAGACACGCATGCAGCCTATTGGCAACGCATGGGCAAAACTTCCCCGTATTATTCGTGATCTCAGCATCGAATTGGGTAAAAAAATCGACCTGATAATGACGGGTCAGGACACAGAACTTGACCGTCAAGTTCTGGACATGATTAAAGACCCTCTGACCCACATGGTCAGAAACTCTGGAGATCATGGCGTTGAAACACCTGCAGAACGCATCAAGGCAGGAAAACCGGAAACAGGAAAAATCCACTTACGGGCATATCATGAAGGCGGGCACATCATCATCGAAATTTCCGATGACGGGAAAGGGCTTCCAACAGAAAAAATTCGTCAAAAACTTATTTCCAAAGGCTTGGTAACAGAAGAAGACGCAGAAAAACTCTCCCATCAACAAATTCACCAATACATTTTCCACGCGGGATTTTCAACAGCGGATAAAGTAACGTCTGTTTCGGGGCGAGGCGTTGGCATGGATGTTGTCCGCACCAATATCGAAAAAATCGGTGGCTCGATTGAAATGAAATCGACCGAAGGTAAAGGATCAACATTCTTTATCAAAATCCCCCTAACTCTTGCGATTGTTTCCTCTTTGATTGTTGAATCCGGCGGTGAACGCTTCGCAATTCCGCAACTCGCCGTCCGCGAATTAGTTCTTGTTTCTCAAAAATCGGAAAATAGAATTGAAATGATTAAAAACACTCCGGTTTTCCGCTTGCGTGAAAAATTACTGCCACTGGTTTCTCTGGAAAGCCTTTTGAAATTAGGCTCTAACGAAGACCAAAAACTTGAAGACCGCTTTGAACACAAATACATCATCGTGACCCAGGTTGGAAACTACTCCTTCGGCTTGATTGTAGATCAAGTTTTTGACACAGAAGAGATCGTTGTCAAACCTGTTGCAAAAATCCTGAAAGACCTTGAACTTTTCTCTGGAAACACCATTCTGGGTGACGGCAGCGTCATCATGATTTTGGATCCGGGTGGAATTGCAAAAGTCACAGGAGAAAGTAATTTGACGGATGCGGAGAGAGATGCCGTTGACGAATCTAAAAAACTTGTCAGCGATAAAAAAACCTCACTCCTCCTGTTTACCGCAGGGGCAGGATCACCAAAAGCTGTACCATTATCGCTTATTTCTAGACTTGAAAATATTGACATGTCAAAAGTAGAAGAAACAGATGGCCAAATGCTGGTTCAATATCGTGGATCGTTGATGCCTATCATACCTTTTTCCGCCGATATGTCCCTTGCCAAAGACGAAATGAAACCTCTTTTGGTATTTGCAGATCGAGGAAAAAGCGTAGGATTGATTGCCGACGAAATCATAGACATCCGCGAAGAAGCCATTGAGATTCAACTAGAGGGAAAACGTAAAGGAGTTTTCGGCAGTGCCATCGTATCTGGCAAAGCAACCGAAATTGTTGATGTCATGCACTTTCTAAACAGTGTTCACGGAGATTGGTTCAAAGATCACGGAGATGAATCATTCCTAACTCATGACAAGATGAAACAAAACGGAATATCCAGAACCAAACGTATTCTGTTGGTGGATGACAGCCCGTTTTTCCGTAACATGCTCTGCCCACTTCTAACCGCAGCAGGCTATGAAGTCATAGCGGTAGATGGTCCATCAAAGGCTCTGGAACTGACCGAACGGGATGAAAATTTCGACATTATCATCTCTGATATTGAAATGCCGGATATGAATGGCTACGATTTTGCAACAAAAGTACGAGCAACCCAAAAATGGCAAAACACACCAATGGTTGCTCTGACATCCCACGCAACACCGGAAGACATTGACCACGGATACAAATCCGGTTTTGACGAGTACATTGCAAAATTTGATCGTGACACATTATTAAGTACAATTTCAAAAACACTCTCCAGAGGAGTTGAAATATGAGCGAACACACTCAAAATCAAGACCAAACCAAGCCTCATCAACCTCTCTCGGAAGCAAAAACAAAAGACTTTCTGACCGTTTTGATTGAAGGCCAGATGTTTGGCATTCCAATTTTACAGGTTCAAGACGTTCTGGGGGAATTAAAGGTAACAAGAATCCCGCTTGCCCCCCCACAAGTCTCGGGGTCACTGAATTTGAGAGGTCGTATTGTCACGGCCATTGACGTTCGCAAATGCCTTGGGCTTCCACCCATGGACGTTTCTGACAATGAAAAAAGAATGAGCGTAGTAGTAAACCATGATGATGAACTCTACAGCCTCATCATAGACAACGTCGGTGATGTATTACCCCTGCAAAACAAAGATTTTGAACCAAATCCAGCCACTCTGGATATAATTTGGAAATCCATATCCTTGGGTGTTTATAGATTGGATGGAAAAATTTTGGTGGTTTTGGATGTTCCAAAGCTCTTATTGTCTCTTCAACACCCCAACTAGAATCAAATACCCAAAAAACTAACTAAAAATTTAGTCTCTTGGGCTATGATGCAATACGATAAAAATTAAAACTGTTTACAAAAAATCCTCAGGAGCCTTCGATGAAAACTTGTCTGGTTGTAGATGATAGCCGCGTTGTAAGAAAAGTGGCACGCCGAATCCTTGAAGATATTAGCTTTAAATGTGAAGAGGCTGAAGATGGAATGCAAGCCTACGAATATTGCAAAAGCTCCATGCCTAACGCAATTTTACTCGACTGGAATATGCCAGTCATGAGCGGCATTGAATTCTTGGAAAAACTCCGTCAAATGCCATCCGGAACTAATCCAAAAGTGATTTTTTGTACAACAGAAAACGATATGACCCATATCCAGCGGGCAATGGCTGCTGGAGCAGATGAATACATTATGAAACCATTTGACACGGACATCATCAGGTCAAAATTCATTCAAATCGGACTAATTGCAGACGAAGAATAAAAAATAACAGGCAAAAAACCTTTGAAATAATAACGTCTCCAAATTAAGCAAGAAAGCCGCCTTTCACAATGGAATCCTCTTCACCCGCCACCGTAAAAGTCATGATCGTAGATGATTCTGCGGTCATACGTGGTTTTTTAGGAAAAATGATAGACAGTGCACCTGACTTCGAAGTCCTGAGTTCTGCGGCAGATGGTCAGGTCGCCATCAGCAACCTGAAAAAAGAACGTTATGATATAATTTTGCTTGATGTTGAAATGCCCGTCATGGATGGCTTGACCGCTATACCCCTCCTATTAGAGGTTCAACCGGACATAAAAATCATTATGTGTTCAACATTAACCTCTGAAAACGCAGAAACAACATTAAAAGCACTGGCACTTGGCGCGGTTGACTGCATTGCAAAACCCAGCACCACACAAGACATATACGCAAAAGATACCTTCCGCAATATTTTGACTCACACCATTAAAGAAATTGGGACACCAAAAAAGTTTACAAACAAAACCACTCCACCCGCTGATCTATTACCAATAGCGCGGAGCACAGGAGCCTCTATCCGCCAAGCATCACAACAAGAATCTTCCTCCAGCGCACAGTTCACCTCATTAAACCGAACGGGGAAACAAATCAAATTACGCCCACCACATGAAGGATTCAGTGGTAAACCAGACATTCTTGCAATTGGGAGTTCAACAGGCGGACCCAATGCTCTTTTCGAGCTGATACCAAATCTGAAAGGTATTCAAATTCCGGTTATCATCACCCAACACATGCCGCCAACTTTTACCAGAATCCTGGCGGAACATCTCCAAAAACAAACAGGCATGACAACCGTTGAAGGAGCGGAAGGAATGCCTCTAATGCCAGGACGCATTCATATTGCTCCAGGTGGCTTTCACATGCTACTTCGCAAAAATGGCGCGGCAACAGTGATTGAACTGGATGATGGTCCTATGGAAAATTTTTGTCGGCCTGCCGTTGATCCTATGTTGCGTTCGGCGGCCAAAATCTACGGCTCCCGTATTATGACCGTTATTCTGACCGGCATGGGGCAAGATGGTATGATGGGGGCGCGAGACATTGTCGCAGCCGGAGGACGCGTCATCGCGCAAGACGAACAATCCAGCGTAGTCTGGGGCATGCCAGGTGCAGTAGCAATAGACGGAAGTTGCTCCGCAGTTCTCCCTCTCAAAGAAATTGGCCCGTGGCTTAAAAATTCGTCCTTGCGTTTGGGATAGGGAAAAAGGTAGAAAAAAGCATGAAAATCTCTGACTTTGAACTCTTCAAATCCCTACTCTATGAAAGATCCGGACTGGTTATTTCTCCGGACAAATCTTATTTGCTTGAATCGCGACTTACTCCTATTGCCAAAAAATGGGGACTACCAAGTCTGGAATCAATGACAATGCAATTACGCGCACTTCCTGATGAAAAACTCATCAAGGACATTGTCGAAGCCATGACAACAAACGAAACATCATTTTTTCGTGACACCAAACCTTTTCAGATTTTTCAAGACACAATTCTGCCCGTTTTGTTGGAAAAAAGAAAAACCCGCAAATCCATAAGAATTTGGTGTGCGGCATCCTCAAGCGGCCAAGAACCCTATTCATTGGCCATGATCCTAAAAGAAAAAGAAGCGGAATTGAGAGGCTGGCGCTTTGAAATCGTCGCCACCGACATTTCCGATGAAATTCTTGATCAGGCCAAACGGGCATCCTATACACAATTTGAAGTCCAGCGAGGCCTACCGATCCAATACCTGATGAAATATTTCATGCAGTTTGGGGATTCTTGGCAGCTAAAAGATGAAATCCGCAATATGGTCAGATTTTCAAATTTCAACTTGCTCGACAACATGTCACGCATGGGAACATTTGATATTGTCTTCTGCCGCAATGTCTTAATCTATTTCGATGAGAAAAATAAAGGCGAAATTCTGGAAAAAATTGCAGGACAATTGGAAAATGATGGTTTCTTATTGTTAGGCGGGGCAGAAACAGTTCTGGGTATAACCAATAAATTTACACCCAATCCCGAAAAACGCGGACTGTATATCAAATCGGACAAACCTGCATCGACAATCGTCTCACCAAGAAATGCTTCTGCGGCACCATCGTCAACATCCAGCTTCACATCAAGCCTTTTCAAACGCACATAATATGTTTACAAACGGGCTATTCCAAACAAACAAGGAGTTGCCCGTTATGTCCGTATCTGCCAAGCCCAGAACCACCCCGCGTCCAGACAGAATTCAGGTTAAAACAGCCCTGTTATCTGTCTCCGATAAAACGGGATTGATCGAACTGGCCACCGCATTAAGAGCAGCAGGCATAAAACTTCTCTCGACAGGCGGCACAGCCAAAACCATTCGCGATCAGGGGCTAGAGGTTATAGATGTATCAACCCATACCGGATTCCCTGAAATCATGGACGGACGGGTCAAAACGCTGCACCCGAAAGTTCACGGCGGCCTTCTGGCAAGACGGGATGACACCGACCATGTGGACGCAATGACCCGCGAAAATATCGAAGGCATCGACCTTCTGATTGTCAACCTTTACCCATTCCGCGAAACCGTCGCCAAAGGCGCAGACTACGATAATTGCGTTGAAAACATCGACATCGGCGGCCCTGCCATGCTCCGCGCCGCAGCAAAAAATCATGATTTTGTCACCGTCCTGACCGACCCGTCGGACTATGCCATAGTCTGTGAGGAAATCGCCCAAGGCGGAACAACCCTCGCAACCCGCCAACGCTTGGCGGCCAAAACCTACGCCACAACAGCCAGTTATGACGCGGCTATTTCTTCTTGGTTTTCCAAGCAGTTAGGGGGGGATTTTCCTGAAACACTTACTGTTTCCGCCCATAAAATCGATACGTTGCGATACGGGGAAAACCCACACCAGCAAGCCGCAGTCTATAGCGACGGAACAGGCCGAGCTGGTGTCGTAACCGCCAAACAACTCCAAGGCAAAGAACTTTCTTATAATAACCTCAACGACACAGACGCAGCCTTTGAACTGGTATCCGAATTCGACCAACCAACCGTTGCGATTATCAAACACGCAAACCCATGCGGCGTTGCAATGGGCAAGGATATGATCTCGGCCTATCATGCAGCCCTAGCATGTGACCCTGTCAGTGCCTTTGGCGGCATTATCGCCCTCAACCGCCCCTTGGACGGAGCAACAGCAACAGAAATCATTAAAATCTTCTCCGAAGTCATTATCGCACCGGAAATTACAAAAGAAGCCCGTGAAATTCTCGCGGCCAAAAAGAATGTCCGCGTCCTAGAAACCGGAGGTCTGCCGAACCCGACAGATCAACGCATGACCCTCAAAACAATTTCGGGCGGCTGGTTGCTTCAAACATCCGACAACGGGCATATCACGGAAGATGACCTGAAAATTGTCACCAAACGCGCCCCGACCGAACAAGAACTCAAAGACTTGCTCTTTGCCTTCCGCATTTGCAAACACGTCAAATCAAACGCCATCGTCTACGCCAAAAACGGCCAATCTGTTGGCATTGGCGCGGGACAAATGTCGCGTATTGATTCAAGCCGTATCGCCGCTTGGAAGGCCAAAGAAGCCGGAACAGACATCCAAAGCTCTGTTGTGGCCTCGGACGCGTTCTTCCCCTTCCCTGACGGTCTATTAGCCGCAGCAGACGCAGGAGCAACCGCCGTCATCCAACCAGGAGGCTCGATCAAGGACGAAGACGTCATCAAAGCCGCCGACGAGCGCGGCCTCGCCATGGTTCTGACTGGTATGCGCCACTTCCGGCATTAGAAATTAGAAATAAGAAGAAAATCCCACCCTTAACGCCCGAACAATTGGGCGTTAACCCTTCGTTTACCCTTTTTTTATGGTATTTAAAGCATATCATCGTATAAAATAGGGGAAATTAAGAAAAAAGAGAGTGTGAGAATGTGGGATTTTATAGATAGGATTAAGACAAGCTCTTCATACACCACGTTGGTTCGTGCCATGGATGCTATCCCGTCCCCGTCCAATATTGTCAGCAAACTCATGGATTTAACCCACGAAAACCGCGTCCTGAAAGATGGTTTGGTTGAAGGAACCGCCTCCACTGCCAGCTACGCGTTGGGACTTCCCCAATTAGTCAAAACATTTTATCAAGAACACATATCCGGCAAAAAATCAGAAATCCCACCAGAACAACAAAAATATTCCTCCGAATGGTTCAAAGAGAGATTGATGCGTGGCTATGCGCAAGACCAATTGATTCTTGGCAAAACACGACCTGAACTCAGACCCGGAACCAATGACGGATACATCCATCTTGCGGGAAAGGTTGCCCCTCTGATTGGAACAGCTTTTATTCCCGGAGGTCAAGTTTTAGGCACATCAAAAATTATGAACACCACACTATCTTTGGCTCCAAGGGTCGGTGCGATCGGCTTTGCTGCAGAAACAGGAATCGAAGGATACAATGCTGGAGAAGAATATTTTGGCTTTGGCCAAACCATGTACGACAAAGTCGGATTTGGCATCAAAGCAGAGACAGGGGAAGCGACCGTTGCGGCAGCACCTCAAGTACCAAAATCAGATGAATCCCCCAAACAAATAAAACCCGGACAAATCAAACAGGCATCCCTCGAAATTTCTTCACCGAAACAAGACAAGCCCACTCCTTTGCCACATCAAACAGCAAAAATTCTGGGGTTGGTATTGGGCAATGATTTAAAAAATCCCGAAGACCCGACCCATTTCAGCCAAGAAGGAGCAACAACCCTTCAAGAATCTTTGGCTCAAAACCATCTATACACGCAAAAAATTGACGGCATAGCAGGCAAGCATACGCTGAAAGCCACAGACAAAGCCATCAAAGACGCAATCAAGCCAACGGCTCTAACAGATGATCTCCGCACGCAATACGAATCGCGCATGAAAGATTTGGCCAAAGAACTAAAAGAGACCCCCGCAAATGCCTATAATTATGACCCACGCGTTATGGCACTTCAAACCTGCGGTTATGCTCTGGGTCTTTATAATAAGAATATTGACGGTTTAATGGGAAGCTCGACGCTAAACGCTATCCATCTCATTGAAAACAAATCATTAAGTGAAACAAAAATCATATCAGCACAAAAAGCACCGGAATCCCCGCAGCAAGCGCTGACGATGACGTAGATATATATTTCGCAAACATATCTATAAAAGTTTGCAAAAATCAATAGGACTATGATAAAATGCAATTAACATATAAAAATTGGAGAGTGTGATGGGGTTTTTTAGAAAAATAGCAGAGATTGTTAAGGGTGCTAAGGAAGCTAGAGCCATTAAAAACGGTGAAGATGCTGCTGAAAATATAGCAAAATCCACAAAACCAAAGATTTCAAGCACAGAGGCTCGCGTTATCGCTGATTTTAAACAGACACAAAGAGTCCTCGTAGAAGACCTTGAAGCCGCATTAAATCCTAGAAAAAGATCGCTTAGTGAAGTTGCTAAAGATACAGCTACTTCGGTTGGTAATATGCGAAAAGGGGTAATGGGCAACATGTCCCCGACTCAAACAACTCAAAATGAAATAGCAACCGCCCTTGGAAAACTAAGAGAGCATACTGGCTCCAAAGAATACACAAAACTTGCTCTTAAAGAAGGAAAGCTTAGCCCAGCAGAATCCTTAGATGCTCTACACCAAGGATACCGGATTAGTCCGGAAAATTTCCGCAACATGAACAAACAACTCTCAACTGGCTCCCTTAAGTCCTCAGGTTTTAAAACTGCAGTGATGATAGGCAGTGTTGCTCTAGCTGCGGGTACTTTTTACAATGGCTTGGAATCTCCTGCTGACCAAAATGATAATAACCTTAGCTTTGGTGAGAGAATTATTTATAACAGCAAAAAATTCATTATGGGAGCAACCGGCGGCTTAGGTAAAGAGCGTTGGGTAGAAGAGCCACTAAAACAGAATCCAGAAGATCGCATTGCAAAAGCCTTACAGGGAAATATAAAGAAAAACGTGGCCGCTTCCGATGCTTCAGAAGCAGCAGCAGCAGATAATGAACGCCAAAAGTATACAGCAGATGCTCGCAACGCACCAGCAGTGGACATGTCATCTACAGGTTTAACCTCTACAGCTGCCACTAAGGCTAATGGACAAACAACTGGTGAATTGATCGGTGCAAACATTCGTTCCCTATATCAGCAAGGGTATTTAAAGGAATGGGAAGCAAAACAGGTAGCAATTAAATGGGAAGACGCAACAAAAGCCCCCGTAAAAAGAGAAGAAGAATTTACAGCTGGTAATGTTGCTTCTGCCGAAGAGCTTGCTACATTTAAAGCAGATATGGTCAACATACTTCAAAACAGAGAGGTTGGGCGCAGTCCCGAGGCCGCAACTTTCGTAGCAGAACAAGTTCTAAAACCATAATAGCATATAAAATGTTATGTTTAGAAAACTTGACTCTTTATATAGATTTCAGGCATCATCCATACTATACAACGATAATAATAAGTTAACGGTAATAATAATTTAAGGAGAGTGTAAAATGGCTCAACAAAAAAGTCCAAATCCTGCTGCTAGTACCGGAGGCTCCGACAACACAAGCATCGGAATGTTGCAACTTGAGCAGGCAATCAACGAATGGCGCAGAGCCTCTCAAACCGCCGAAAAAAATGGCAATGCGGCTAATCGTGAAGCTCAAAAGCAAGCACAGTTAAAAGTTGTTAGGGTTGCTACACAAGCAGGAATTCTGGATGAAACGACAGAATTCGGCAAAGCCTTTGCCAAAATTGCTCCTGAGACGAGAGCACAACTGATTAAGAACCAACAAGAACTTGGTAAGTTAGCCGGCGATCAAACATTACAACTTCTAACAAGTACAGCCAATGATGAGCGTTCCGCACTCAAAAACCAAATTGATACACTATTTGGTATGGAAGCTGGCGGTATGAAAAGTTCAATTGGCTTTGCTGGAATTGGTCGGGCAGTGTGCTCTTTCCTGCGCGCTATCGGTGTAGACGGAATGGACGAATACATCACCAAATTTGATGAAGAAATCCGTATGGCAACTGATAATGTCCGCGATGTAAAACACACAAAGCTGAAAAATGCCCCCCAAGAAATAAATCCTGAGAGTGCAGAAAGGCAAGTTATAGGAGCAACGAATAGGGCTCTTGGAGATGTTTCTGCATATTCTGTAGAAGCAATTGAGAAGGCATCTTTGCTTATTAAAAATACAGGTGAGATTGGAAAAACACAACCAGAACAACAAACATCTGGTTCTAATACCGGATCAGAATCGACTTCTCCCGTAATTGTTGGAACATCCAGAGCAGTCGAAATTGCAAAAACTGCAGCCAAAGACATAGGGTTAAAAGACCCCAAAGCTGCTGAACAAGTCATAACAGGAGCCTCCAAAATTGATGGAGATCCTAAAAACCTCAGTGGGACGGAATTGGCCGCAATTGAAGCCCGCCTTATTACTGGAGAAGGCAAAAAAGCAACTGATGCCTTAATCGAAAGAATCAAAGCCGAAGCCAAGACCACTCCGGATAAATACACATCAACCCGAGAACCCGCCCTTAACTTGAATTAACACTCACCCCCGCTTCGGCGGGGGTTTTTAATTTGTACAAGTTTGTACAAAAGCGCGCACGACCAATATCCTGAAAAACTTGCAAATTGTGGCGCAAATGTGGCATAATACACTAAAGCGATGAAATAAAGAAATAATCGGCAATAAAAAACAGACCGAACAATCAATTCATCGATGCGGCAAGTGTATAGAGATAAAGGAATGTGTGATGTCAACTCCCACTGAAAATGCTAGATTTGATGCAGATCTCGACCGGCAAACTGGCGAAGCGCGTCTCCCATTTAGCGAATTGGCAACGATAAACCGTTTGAAGGCTCGCCACACCGAGTTCGAGCAACAACTTGATGACTCCACGTCAGAGGGCAGACTTAACTTTACTCACCATCAATACAAAATATTTCTGGAAAAAGAAGCAGAAAAATTAAAAGCCATTGCCGAACAAGACATTGAGATATCCGCATCTTTGTCTCGTGCCCAAAAACAATTAGAAACTTTTCTTAAAAAGATGGATTCCGAAACCGCAAGAAAAGAATTAGAAGGGGCTCATACTCATAACGCAACCCTGATCCGCGCTGAGACTGAAAGAGAAAAGGGCGTAAACCGCACCCAAAAGGCGATCATGAATTTTCAAGAACGTGCCGATAGCGCACTTCAACAAAAAATGGAACAAATTGCCCCTTCCGCTATTCTCAGTGAGAGTGACGCTGCCCATCTCAAAGCCGCAGGCATAAATCCAGAGCACGCTGCCGTAGAAAACATTCCCTTCCCCACATTAGACTGGGGTACTGATACTTCAGTAGACACCCAAGAACAACAACCAATACTAGGTCTTTACCCTACCCCAACACAGACACCTGTTCAAAAGGTACACACACACCCTGCGCCACAACAGGCACAAGAAACCCCGGATTCAAGATTTTCGAACATAAGATCCTTAATGTCAGAAACCGAATTAGGTGACTTACTCAAAGAAGCCCAAGCAGCCAAAAAACTCGCCGAAACCACCCAAATGGGGGTTTTCCAACAAAATCGCCCTGAATCATTTTACACAGTATTCGATCAAGCAATTTCGAGAACTGAACAAAGAATAAACGCTTTCACCTTCGCGAGAAGAGATGATGACGTGATTAACTTTTTGGGAACGCATCTCGACACACTGAAACAATATAGGCAACAAACAGAAGAAAAACTTAAAGGAACGCTGGAGGCCACTGCCCAAGCAACGGCGGAGCAAACACCTGCCACTGTTCAAAAAAAACAGCCCCCTTCGGATCCATCTCCACCGCCAGAAAATCCGACTTCAGGAGCAAAAGAGCCTGTCGATGAACAAGCAGAATGGACAGAGATTCCTGCTGATATGAACGAAACGATTTCCTCGCTTCAGGAAGAAGTCCAATCCTTTCTATCGATAGCCCAAAAGAGCGAACCGGAATTTTTAAACACTATTGGTATCCATGCGATGTTGGATGACCGCGAAGCCGCATTGAAAGAATTAAAAGAATTAAGAAAAAGCGGACAAGATACCAATCATCGCCAAGATCTCGAAGCCTATATGAATGATACGCGTCAAAGCATTTGGATAGCTCACAAACGGATTCTCGCGGCAGGACTAACACCACAATACGAATCTTCCATTGATAGATTGGCACAAGAAATGGAAAATGAGCAAAAATCCATCCCACCAAGCCAAAGTGAAAAAACCTCTGGTTTTAGATCATTTTTCTCAGGTCTTGGAACTCTTGCAAAGAACGTGGCTTCGGGAATCTCTGATGGATTAAGATCACTCGGACAAACCCTGTTTGGAAATCGGGAGCGCACCTTTGCAACAACGGGCTTCGCAACTGCGGCCTTAGCGGCAATACATATCA
>ERZ761609.332-NODE-332-length-59328-cov-16.491809_pt1 | contig 59328 bp, 58 predicted proteins | sample MGYA00511163_ERZ761609 | MGnify/ENA primary metagenome ERZ761609 (study PRJEB28899, sample SAMN02445070) | bioreactor sludge metagenome | biome: EBPR sludge | place: Australia: Brisbane, Thorneside Wastewater Treatment Plant | collected 2011-12-16 ... | reverse complement strand
TACGAGATTGGTCAGTGACTGGAGTTCAGACGTGTGCTCTTCCGATCTTGGCCCGTTTTGTTTAGGCACCCGCACGAAGCGAAGTTTGTCGCGCGCGCGAGCGAGGGGAGCGCAAGCGGTCGAGCTGCTTGCGTAAGCGTCCGAGCAGAAGCGGACCCAGATCATGAAAATTGGCGGAGCTCGCCGTCGCAAAGAATCTTCCCGAATGCGATCGCACATGAATCATGCCTCGAAAGACATGATCGTGAAGTGAAATCTCCGCCCGAATCACGGCATCACGAGGAGCTTCCTCGGCGAGTCGCTGCACGAAGCTATCGACATAAAATCGATTGGCCTCGCTGGGCGAGAAACCATGGAAGTGCGTTTGCACGCGCTCATGCTCGCGGTGGGACTCGATTGCGGAATTCTCCGACTCCGATTGCGCAGAGACTGAAAGGTCCTGCGCGGAGCCTTTGAATTTCGATGCAGACTTCTCTTCGGCTTGGCGATCGTCGAGACGATTGTATGGTACCGACATGTCCACCTCCTTTCGCCGACTTTCTCAATTTGAGTCGCGCTTGAAAAGCGTCAAGGTCTGGAAACTGATTCGTGTCAGATGAACGGTGTGGCGAGTTCTTGTTTGTCGTCTCGTGAAATTCGCAATGCGAATGACAAGTATCAGAAAAATGAATGCACGCTCGGTCACGACAATTTTCTCTGAACTTGTGATGCCAAGTCGCTTCGCCCAATTTCTCTAGGAGAAATTATTGTCGAGATCGGCATGAAATTGAGAGGGCTTGACGGATTCTCGATGCGACTCATGTTGATCTCGTGAAGATGAACGGGCGACGTCGATGTCCAAAGCGTTTGCCGTTGGTCCCGAGATGTTTTCATCACAAACGAATCGTGCTGGAAAAAAACATTGGAGCGAACTTAAGAAAGAACTCAAGGAGGTGACTCATGGGAATTAAGAGAATGGAACAGTCGGCAATGAACGGGCGAGTGAATCAGAATCAATTGATGAGCTACGGTCTGGCGCCGTGGGGCTTGAGTCATCGGGGTTTGATGCAGGCTCGTTCGCCTCTTTCAAGCTGGATGGATGATGTGTTTCAAGAGGTGACTCGCGACTTTTTTGCTGGGCCTTTGGTTTCGCGTCCAAATGGATTGCGAACTGAAGAGACGGAGCAAGCCTATATTGTGGAAATGGATTTGCCGGGCTTTCGCATGGATGAAGTGCGAGTTGAGGCCGAAAAGTTGGAGGAACGGATCCATGTGAGATTGCTCGCGGAAAAGTCGAATCAAGATCCCGGATCTTACAGTCGCGCAAGAGTCGAGCGTCAGCTGGTGTTACCAGATGATGTGGATGAATCGCGAATTGAAGCCGCAGTTCAAGACGGCGTGCTGTCTCTGGTTTTGCCGAAGAAACAAGTGGCTGAGCCTGAGAAAAAGTCTTGGGCCATCAAGGTCGGAGATTCGGTAACTGGACTATTGGGTCGCTTCAAAGCCCAGGCATAAAGTCGGGCCAGCTGAGCTCGCAACGTTTGTGAAGCTCAGCCGGATGAGAAGCGAAGGCTTCGGTGCAAGGCCGAAGCACGGCGAGCGAGGTGGTGTCTTGCTCGCCGTTTTTATTCTTGTCTTCTGTTCGAATGCCGCGCGAACCTAACTGCAGAGAAACAAATGTAGAGAAACAACTGCAGTCGACTTTCTCGGAAGTGAGCCTCATGTCTGCTGACCCTCAAGCTTCACCAGCCATCGAGTCTCAAGAATTCAAAGCCTTCATCGCGAAGCTTCCGCGCAATATATTTCTGATCTTTGTTGGAGCGGGGCTGATCAACTCATTTTGGCCAAAGGCTGAACCTTGGGTCACTCTCGCCGTGATCGTGATGGTCTTTCGCGGTGTCTTCAAGCTTCTGCGCGGACTTTCGGCGAATTCGGCCACGATCCGCAGCCGCCTCGCTCAAACGGCTGATGGCCATAGCGCATCAGGGCCGAGTCATCAGCCCAATCTCGATGAGATGCTCGTGCAGTTTCCAGATCTCAACTCAGGTCATGCATCGCAAACTGAGTGGATCGAGGCGCGCCGCCGACAGCTGGCCGAGGCCAAGCGTCGCACACAGCTTGAGGCGCAAGCTATGCGCCAGCGCGTGAAAGCCAAGCAGCAGGCCTCGGCCAAATCCCGTCCCAGGGCTGAAAGCGTTGTTGCGCCGGGCGCCCCCTTAGCTCAAGAGAATCACCGCCATATAAGTCACCAGATCGATCACCAGATTGAGCCTTCGAGGCGATCAGCAAAGGCATCTGTGACTCGTCAGCCGATCACCGGACGAAAGCGAGCTGTGCGAAAGAAGCGGCAAGGTTCAGCGCGACCTTCGAACATGGACTCAAAGATCTTTTAGTCGTTCGATGCAAAATTCGGCGAAATTTCGAATCGCGAGAGCCTGAGATCTGGAAGCCGGTGGGCTCACCAGGTGCAGGGGGGCTGCATCGAGTCCGTAGTTTTTCAGCACATGGATCAAGGTTCCGTCTTTAAGATGATCGCGAGCTAAGAATTCCGGAAGTGTCGTCACTCCATGTCCCGCCAACGCGAGATCGCGAAGCGATAGGAGCGAATTCATGCGAAGGCGTGCGCGCGCAGTCCATTTTTGTCGAGTGCCATCGCGACGATCCACGGCACCACGACTTGCCGCCGAGCCTTGCATCGGCGAGAGACCGAGCGGAGTGAACTCTAGAAAGGGAAACTGTTCCAGCTGCTCAAGGCGATTGAGACTGCCCAGCCTATCCAACAGAGTTGGTGAGGCGACGAACATAAAGTGCGGTCGACCAAGGCGTCGCTGCAGTAAGCTTGAATCTTTGAGTCTGCCGAAGCGAAACGCCAAATCGATGCCTTCTTTGACAAGGTCGCGAACTTCGCCCGAGTAAATCAAATCAAACTCGACGTGGGGGTGGCTCTTGGAGAACTCGATGATGAGGGGATTGAGCTGTGCCAGTCCCAAGTCTTCGGGCGCCGTCAGGCGAATGCGACCGCGAACATCGCGACGACGATCTTCGGCGGATTGAGCGGCGGACTCGATGATCTGCAAGCCCTCTTTGGTGCGCAGGTAAAGCTCGCGTCCAGCATCCGTAAGCTGAAACTGCCGCGTGGTTCGATAGACGAGATTTAAACCCAGCTCCCGCTCAAGGTCTTTGAGTTGCCGCGAAACTCGGCTTTTGGGTTGGCGCAATTTGAGTGCGGCCTGCGTGAAGCTGCCGGACTCCGCGAGCTGAACAAAGAGCGCCAAGCGATTCAAATCCACGTTGTCCTCGCAATCTGCTGAACTGCAATTGTTCCATTTTAAGCAACAGTGTCTCTCGAAAGTGTCTCCTGATGCAATAAACAAAAATGTCCGAAACTCATCGAGTCGGCAAAGCACCCACCTCGCGAAGCCATCGCGAGCGGGCTGTGAGTTGCCTCAGTGTATTGAATGGTGTTTTGAACAGTGTCTCAAACTTAGAACAAAATCGGACGAGGGGAGCATGTGAAAATTGGAAGCTCGATGATGACGAAGACCTTGGCATTCACCGTGATGATGTTTGGCGCTTTGTCGATCGCGGATCAGGCCGAAGCGTCGGCAAAAAAGGCCCAGGCGCCAGCGGTCGGTGCCTACGATGTGGATGTGATGCACTCCAAAGTGGGATTTGAAATTCCGCACTTGGTGATTTCAACCGTCGAAGGGCGCTTCACGCAGATGTCTGGGGAAGTGCAAGTCGCGGAGAACTTTTCCAAGTCCAGTGTCAATGCCAGTGTCGACATGAAGAGTGTCGATACAGCTGTGAAAGATCGCGATGATCATTTGCGAAGTGCTGACTTTTTTGATGTGGAGAAGCACCCCAAGATGAGTTTCAAAAGCACAGCCGTCCAGGGCTCACCGGAAAAGTTCAAGCTCGTCGGCGATCTGACGATCAAAGGTGTGACAAAGAAGGTGAGTTTTGATGCGCAATACTTGGGATCGGCTGCGGATGCTTACGGCAACGTGAAGGCGGCCTTTAAGGCGACAGCGAAGATCAATCGCAAGGACTTTGGCCTCACTTGGTCAAAGATGGTGGAGGTTGGCCCTGTGGTGGGTGATGAGGTGACGCTGACATTGAACATTCAGGCAGCGCAAAGAAAGAAGTGATTGGGCGACCCAATCGACGAAACTCAACAACCTGATTTCGGTGAATGTGAACTTGTCGGCGAAGTGCCGCTTCCGCATAAAGCGATCGCGCCTCGCCGATTTCCAAACTCAGATCAATTCAGTTCAGAGCGACTTCAGAACTTGCTCTAAGCTCTCAACGTAAAGTTCGGGCTCGTCGCTTGGAACGATGTGGCCTGCGCGCGGAATCACGATCACGCCGCGACGGCCGTAGACCTCGCGATTGACTGCCGTCGGTGAAAGCGACTTCAGGTAATTCGTGACCGCCTCCTTTTGGTAGGTGGCACGCGGCTCGACTTCACGTTCGCCCAAAATCCACACGCGTTTCGGCGAAGACTTCCAATCTTGTTTTCGAATGTCGAAGTCTTCCGCCGCTCGGGCCATCGAAACCCAAGCTTGAGTCTGAAGGCTCGCCACTTGAGGATTTCGGAACTCAGGACGCGAGGCTGACATCTGTGCAACCATCCCAGACCAGTAAGTGAAGAAGGCCTGCACTTTCATCGACTCCGCATAGATCGCTCCATAGAGCGGAATCATGCTGACCCAGCCCATCCAAGCCTCTCCCATGCGTGCGGCCATCTCGTTGGTTTCGTCAAAGCGACCTTGCGGAGCTGTTTCGATCGAAAGAGGAAAGACGCCGGGATCAAGTTTCTCCGTCACGATTCCTGAGTAGGAAAGGCTCACGGGAATGAAACTTCGCACGCGATGAGTTCGCGAAACAGCGCGCGCAACGGCTAAAACCTCGTCGGCGAAAACCTGGCGGTCGAACTTTCTTCCGCCGGCAAAGTGCGGAGCTTCGTTGAGATGGCGAAAGCTTTGATAATGCGTTGAGAATTCCATTGTCACGACGTTCATGCCGCGCTTTTTGAGGCTCGCCAGCACAGGATCTTGCGCTGACCAGCCACGGTAGATGCCCGGCAGGAAAATCAATGCTGGTTGGCTCGAGTCCACGATCATCGCCTGATAGGAGACGACTTGTCCGGCGGCAACTCGGATGTGAGCTTCGCCGGCGGTGTCCGTACCAGAGCGCGAGGTCGCTGAAGCCGTGAGGCCTGTGGCCTCGGCCTGCGAGCCCGAAATTCCAAGACACAAGACTGCGACCAGAGCGATTGCTCCGACCAAAAGTCGTTTCAGAGCGAAAGAAGAAGTCGACGACATAGGACCTCCAGCGCGAATGAACCCGAGCGCTAATGCGCCAGGCGTGGTGAGGCAAGCGAGCCTTTACTCCACTGAGGATTTTTCTTGGGCTGGCGGGGGTCTGCTGCGGTGCCCCTAACTGGTCTCGTTGAGTGTTGCGCGGGGGGCGGGCGATCGCCACTTTCCCGTAGCATTGGGTGCTGAACCTCAGGCGAAGCCTGGTGTGCTTCAAGAAAGTTACAATTTCTCCGTTATTCTGTAGGCTTAGGTGCGATGATTCCGAATTCGCAACACTCAACGAGGCCAGTAAGGAGACGCGATTGAAAGCACATGAATTTCTTCCGACAACTCAACACCCGAATCACCAAGCTCGACGCCTTTGGACGTCGAGCAAATTGTGCTCAGCTCTCACGACGGCCGCAACTTGGGCTTTGATTCTTGGGCTCCTCGGCGGATGTGCTACGGCTTCGCGTAACCCGACGACGCCAGGCCGCCCTCACGCCATCGTCTTAATGACGGATTTTGGCGAGTTCGATGGGGCAGTCTCCGCCATGCGCGGTGTGGCTCATGGAGTTGCGCCTCAAACTCCGATTTACGATCTGACTCATCAGATCCCGCCCTATGACATTTGGTCCGGCGCCTATCGTCTGAAACAAACCGTCAAATATTGGCCGCCTGGGACGGTGTTCGTGAACGTCGTCGATCCAGGCGTCGGCACGACTCGAAAGAGTGTCGCCTTGGAGACATTGAGCGGCCACATCTTGCTGGGTCCTGATAATGGGCTTTTCACTCTGGTCGCCGAGGATTTGGGGCTGAAGCGTGTGGTGAACATTGAAGAGTCACGCCAACGTCTCAAGGGCTCGGAGGAGAGTTACACTTTCCATGGTCGTGATCTCTACGCTTATGTCGGAGCGCGTGTGGCCTCGGGACAAGTGGAGCTTGAGCAACTCGGCGAGCGACTGCCTGATGTGAAGAGGCTGGACTATCAGCGTGCGGCGATCCGTGGCTCGCGCGTGGTCGGCATGATCCCCGTTCTCGATCCCATGTACGGCAATGTGTGGAGCAATATTCCTAAGTCCATGGTTGAGAGCTGGCGCCAAGGTCGAGCGAAGATCAAAGTCGTCATCAAAAAGTCAGGACGCCAAGTTTGGAGAGGCGAAGTGCCGATTGTCGAAACTTTCGGTGGCGTGCCCGAGGGGCAAGCGCTCGCTTATTACAATTCGCTGTTGGACTTTTCGGTGGCGTTGAACATGCGAAACTTCGCGGCTCAACATAAAATTTCGAGTGGTCCGGATTGGACGATTGAATTGGAGTGACGAACTGAGCTCTCCAAAAAACGAAACGCCCAGCGCATGTGATCGCTGGGCGTATTGGCTATTTTAAAACGCGACGAAACGAAGACGCCTAAACTTAGCGCTTCGTGTTCGCCAGCCACTCCATGCCTGCGGCGGCAAAGCCCAGGATCTGAGTGATGGTCTGATAGGAATCTTGGTCGTCAGCCAGCAAGCCTTCGATCAATTCTTTCAAGCCCGTCTCGTCGCTCTGGAAGCTGCGGTAAGCGGGATTCATGATTCCGGAGACCTCAAGACTTGCGCCTTGCTGGCCTTGGAAGCTCACTTCGATCACAGCGTGAATTTCTTTGAGCTCAACATCGCTGATCGGCTTTGAAGCCGGCAACTTGCTGAAGTCCACCACGCCGTCGAACTTGATCCGAGCGGCCACGATGTTGCCTTGGGCATCACGTTGCAAGTTTTCGATCGCGATTTGCGCTTGAGCTGCAGCGCCATACTCAGATGTGAAATCCTTCACCATGTCCATCGCCATAGTTTCGATGTCGCCAGCGATCTCATTGACCACATCTTGGCCAAACGCACCGACGAAATCCATTTCGAGAGCGACCTTTGCGGAAAAGCGGGGCTCGTCGCCGGTGGCGAGTGTGACGTACTCGTAGTCGCCTTCAGCGCCGAACTTCACCACGCGCGTGCCAACTTCTTCGGCCTTCAGCGAAGCGCCGAATTGAGTGGCTCGCACACTGTCGACGGCGAGCTTCGTGAAGCTGGCCTCGATCTTTGTGTTGGCGTCGTTCACTTGCGCGAGCAAGCCTGCGACCTTGGCGTTGACATCAGTTACGGTCACAGCGGCAGCAAGTGCGGCTGTGGTGAAAAGTGCTGCGACGGCGACGATGGATCGCGAGAAATTCAAAGACATGAGTGTCCTCCTCCATAGAGTTCGAGAAAATCGAATCGTGTTCCCTCTGAGGGGCTAGGATTTAGCGGATTTTTTGATTGGCGATAGCTCCAGCCGCAATAGCTCTGCGTCAACCCGAGGCTTTGGAAAAACATGCTTGGTCCTCAGCACGGCGGACGGTGGACTTGAGCTGATAAATTGTAGCTTTGTCGCGAAGCTGGAATTGGCAAGTGGGTGCAACCTGATCTGAGGCCCAAGGCCTCGGCGAAACTGAGGTGACGTTTGGGCTTGGCGCTGAGGGGAAATGTAGGAAATCGCTGTCAGAATTCTAACAGTCGCGAGTTCACTGGCGCGCCTGTTATTCTGGGTCTTCGACGCAGCCAAGTGACACAAGTCACTTCTGGAGCTGCGCAACCTCAGGCGAAAGGTGAATTGGTGAAAAACTCGTTGTTGGTCCTCAGTGCATTGATGCCATTTTTGGCAACGGCGAAAACCGCGAACCTTTCCCCAGTAGGAACCGTGAGTTCCGCAAGTTTCAACGCCGAAGATCCGAATCTCGCGTCGGACAACTTGGGCGGGATCGAATACGCCCTCGTGCTTCCGGATCACTCGACCCCATCGCAGGTGTCACAGCTGATTCGTGAAGTTCAGAAGCTTCAGAGTCAGGGACTTTTGAAGTTCAATTCAGAAGATGGCGTGATCGAAGTCTCCAACTGAAGCTGGTCGACTTGAGTGGTCGTGACGACTTTACGGCGATGTCTAAGTTTCTGAAAATTCAAAGCTTTATTGATTTGCTGCGCGGAGATTTTGCAGCAGCGGCAAGCTTCGGGACGTCCATCCCGTGGACTCGGCCCTCGGCCTGGGCGATTGGCCCCAATCACAACCACGCAAGTGGACCAGCTGGCGAAGCTATGTCACCGTAATGACATCTATGTCTTTCGCCCTTCGTCGAATCCTATCCATTCAAGGCCTTGTGATCGTGGGCCTTGTGACTTTGGCTCAGCTGAGTGTGTTCGGATTGAGCGGATGCCAGGGACTGCTTCAGGACTCCGGCGCTAGCGAAGTCGTATTGGCCGATGAGCTGGCTCGCACCGTAGGTGACGCGATGGCCGGGATTGATGAGGCGGGCGGTTCGACGGGTGAGTTGGCAATGCGCACTCCGCACTCGACGAAATTTCAGCGAGATCTGCTGGCGTTGACCTCGTCAGTTTTACCCGAGGCCCAAGCGGCCACCTGCTACGGGCAGGGCTATTCCGCTTGCACGGCGAATTTCATGCAGCGAAATTTTGGCGGATGCACTTTGGCCGGTGTGTATGTGCTCACCGGAACAGTTGACCTGACTTGGGTTGGAGCGGCGACGAATTGTGCGCTGACCGGCACCGGCGGCAGCATTCGCCGCAGTCCGAATTTCACTCTCGTTGGCGGTGCAGGTGGCACGCTTTCGGTTTCCAAGACTGGAAGCTTGGGGCAGGTATTGACCTGGGTTTCGGGTTCAGGAACCAGCAAAGTATTTAACTATGAAAATGATGGCATCCGACGCGTGATCACGAGTGGTGGGCGAAGTGTGGCGGATCTCACGACGACAACCACCAGCGCCATCACTGTCACGGGTACGCGTCGAAGTGGTCGAAGTTTAAGTGGCGGGACTCTTCGTGTGACGAATAACCTGACTGGAGAGACATGCACCATGACACCGCAAAACGTGCAGTGGAGCTCGGGATGCACTTGCGCGAGCAGTGGCACGTGGTCGGGGAGCTGCTCGTCGACGGGAAGTTTCACATTGTCCATCACAAGTTGTGGGGGCGGCGTCGTCACGTACAACGGGCAGAACCGCAGCGTGAGTCTCGATCGTTGTGTGGGGAGCTGAATTCATGTCGCAGTATGGATGGGGCAAAGTGGATTTCAGCATTAAGGGGGCCAAGCGTTTCATGGCTCAGTCGCAGGCGGGGGCGACGCGCGTGTCGCTCTTATGTGTCATGCTGATGCTGGCTGTGAACTCGGCCTGTGCGCATCGCGAGCTGCGTGAACAAAGGTTGGCGTGGTCAGCTGGTGCGTTTGCGGCCGGTGCGGCCGTTGGTCATCAAGCGGCGCCAAGTGGCGAGCGCAAAGAACTGCATGCCGTCTATTGGGGTGCGCTGAGCTCGCTCGCGACTTTGGTTGTGACTCAGTATGCGCTGGGTGATGAGGAGAAGTTGCGAGCCCTGCGCCTTGAGAACGAGGCGCTTCGCGCGCAGTTTGAGCTGATGCGCCAAGGTCCCATGCAGTTGATCAAGGAAGGCACGGGTCGATTCAAGTCTGAATCGCGCGAAGCCGAGTCGAAAGATGGATCGAAGTCGGGGATCACGGCGGACGGCAAGGGGCGATGGAAGCTCTACAAGATTGATCGATGGCGGCGAGAGGGTGATCGTCAGCTTGTGCATGAAGATCAGCTGCTCGAAGTTTTGCCTCTTGAGCGTGAAGATCGAGAGTCTCGCCCATGAATTTGCCCATGACCTTGAAGACGCCCAAGTGGGTCCTGGCATTGTCCATCTCAATGGCGCTAGGCGTGGGTTGGCTTGTGGGCTGGTGGCAATTTGCTGATCGAAGTGTTTCGAGATCAGGCTTGGTTGATCCAAAGATGAATCCTCAAGAGGCCCAGCTTCTGCAACGATCCGACGAGATCGATTACCTGATCGAGGTGAGTCGAGCTTGGCTCGATTACTCGGCGAGCACAGCGCGCGATTTGCGAGCATCGGCGTGGGCTCAGTTTCGTCCCGAGCTGCAAAAACAACTTCAGTCGGAGTATGAGGAAGCGCACGCGAAGATCGAGCGACATCAGGTTGAGCAGCGGTTGCAGGTGCAGCGAGTTGAGCAGATTGGCGAGCATGTGTATTTGCTGCGCGGAAATCTGCTGCTTCATGAAACGCGTCCCGGAACTGCTCGGCGGCGTCTCGCGCTGACGGTTCACCAGCGTTGGGAGTTTGAAGTTGTCGAGCGGGACCTGCGGCATCCGCGGGGCCTACGCGTGAAGGATTGGCGGGTGGAACATAATCCACCGGTGTTGCCGAGTCTGGGACTTCGGATTTCAGCGGGGCATAGCTTGCAAATCCAAGTTCCCTGCGAGGTGACGCAAGTCGATTTGCATCGTTTGCGAAGTATGCCGACGCAGATTCGCAATCAAAATGGTGCGGGCGTATTGACGCTCTTGCCGATTGAAGAGGTGCGCGAGGCCGCGCAGATTCAAATCTCCTGCAATTCGCTTCGCGTGAATTTCCCGATTTATCCTGGGGTCGCAGAGAGTGGACTTAGAAATCCGATTGATCGGTATTGGGTTATTCCATCGTCTTGGGTGAAGCTTCAGCAGTCCGCCGTTCAAAAAGTGAAGAAATCAGCTGAAGAAAAAATGGGATTTGTCATCGACGAAGCCCCTGGAAAGTGAAGCGACGACGGCCGCGACCACGTTGCCCACGATCATCTTTGATTTGGATTTTCCGATTCGTCGCGCGTGCCGAGCCGCGAGACGGAGAAGTCGGCGACAAGTCCGTGGGGCTCGGCAAGCCGATACTTGAGATCGCCGCCGCGGGCTCGAGCTGTTTCACCTGCGCTCCAAGCGCCGACACCTCGGCTGTTGGGTTTTTCAGATCGGGGTGCGAGGCGCTCGCGCCCCAGTTGCTTCAAGAGTGCTTCACTGACGCCGGGTCCTCGATCGTGGATTTGAATCTGTAAGCTGTGAGGCGTACAGCTCATGTGAATCTTCACGGGCAGATCGCCGCTGGCCTCAAGGGCATTGTGGAGCAGGGCATGCAGGGCGCGCTCGACATCTTCGTCAATCAACTCATCTCTTTGCAGTTCATCGATCACCTCAGACTGCTTGGCGGCCTTAAAGCGCGTGGCGAGTTCTGCAAGTAGGGTTTGCAGACTCTGTCGCAGAGAGCGCGAAGTTCCTAAACGCCGTCCTTCGCTGAGCAATTGATCCGCCATGCTTTCCAAGCGCTTCAGTGTCGCCTGGAAAAGCGCGCTGGAGTCTCGAGGCCAGTCCGCTTCAAGGCTTCTGAGTGCCATCAGTGGCGAGCGAAGATCATGCGCCAGGCGCTCGCTCCAAAGTGACTGGCGTCGGTGCGCCTGAATCTCAATTTGCGTGAGCCACTCTTTTTGCCAGCTGAGCCAGGTCCAAACGCTAAAGCCCATGAAGATCAGCAGTGAAAGCAAAAGCATCGCCGTGCCTTGGGGGGACTTGAAAGTGGCGCTGATGAGTTGAATCGAACGCGTGCAGATGTTGAGCTCCTGCGCTGTTGTTCCATAGAGGCTCAGCGGCAGGCGAAGGCGAAGTTCAGTGTCGTGGCAGCTGGATTGGCGCACTTCCGTCCAAGGCGCGAGGCTTTGCCAATGCGCGATCACCTTCTTGAGGAGCTGAGGACTAGCGCCGCCCAAAGGAGCCTGCTGAGATGCCTGCTGAGGGGCCAGAAGCTCCTCACTGATGTCTTCTTCCCACACTTTGAAATGTGCCCGGGCCTGGCGGTGAAGATCGCTCCACACCCACGCGATCGCCAGACCCGAGGAGCTGATGGCGAGGCCCAAGGCGACGGCGATCAGGATTCGCTGTCGACTGCTCCAGAAGCTCCGAATTTCGGACGGAATCGAATTAAATTGCATATGGGATCAATTTTAGGGGGTTTTCGCGCCTACAAACAAGCGAACTGCGTCGGTGTCACTTGTGTCGCTGTGTAAAATTGGACGGTAAAGCTTTCAGAAATTTCGATGTTCAAGCGAGTTCGTCGACACTGTCGGAATTTCTTTTCGCAGTCGTTCGGGGGGCTTAGGTGTGTCCTTCAGGCGACACCTGATCTTGGTCCGGGATTTGATCAAAGCGCCATCCAACACAATCAGTGCGGATCAGCCGTGCTGGTTCCGGTGCAAGCCGAGATCAGGTCACAGCCTTTCCAAGGGCGGAGGGGAACTCGGTCGAATGCGTCGGGGATATCAATCACTTCATTCCTTGAAGGAGGAAATATGAAGAAGGTCACCGCTCTCGTCGCTGCGATGGTCGCAACGACTGCTATGAATGCTCACGCTCACTCGCTCCAGGCCGCCAGCGAAGTTTCCGCTGACTCGGTTCAGGGTCTGGTGAAGGCAGCTGAACAGCTCGGCAAGAACTCGGTTCAGTTCTCGAAAGACGGCGTCCGCTTGAGCGGCAAAGGTCTTTCGGCTCTGTTCGATATGACTGTCGACTCTGCAAAATCCACTTCGGGTGCGATTTCGCAAGCTGGCAACTACACAGTTGAAAAAGTGGAATCGGCAGCTTCGGCTTCGATCCGCTTGGTGCAAGTGACGTTCAAACACGTTCGTTCTGGCACTTTGTTTGTCGTGAACTTCTCGTTCGACGCTTCGACAGCAGTTGGCTCGGCTTCTTTGGACGCCGCGAAAACATTGTTGTTGATCGGTCGTAACCTTGTGATCGCCACTTCGGCTTCTGGCGTTGTGATCGTCACGGACTCGTTGACGGGTTCGAAGATGATGGCTTCGGGCGAAATCACAGAAGGTTCGAAGATGATGATCGGCTCGCTCGGTCGCGCAGCTAAGACTTTCGGATCGCACGCTGTTCGCGATCTCGACGTTCGCGCTTCGGATTGGCCGCAAGAGTCGGGCTACTAAGACTCGTTTTGTTGTCGGGCGGCCGGTCGTGGGCCGCCCGACGTTTTTACGGCCGATAGAGTCAGCGCTCCCCGTATCAATTGATTTGATTGAACAGAATTCCGGAGGTGGTCCCGTGAATCGAAACATGTACCGCAAGGTCTTGATCGCATTGACCCTCAATTTGGGACTCGCTCTCACCGCGCTCGCGCCGCAAGCTCAGGCCGGCGAGTGCAAAGTGAAGTCACCCTCCGATGGCATGATCGCCGATGCGATGAAAATGCAAGTCGTCGCTGAGCTGCAGATTGAACGCTTGGCGCAAGCCTACAAAAAGGAAACCGGCAAAGACCTTAAGGTCATACTCGTCTCGCGTGCCGGACAAAATTTTAATGAATTACAAGTTCTCAAGGACGTCGATAGCCGCGGGCGCGTGTTGACGCCCCAGCGAATCGCCGAGCTCTCTGAAGCCGAAGTTCCCTATGACTCAGATCGGGGGACTCGCGATAACTATCAGGTCTTCAACGAAGTCGTGAAGCGCTTCGCGGATCACCAGCGGCCGATGAAGTATTCGCACATGGGGATTTTGCTCCGCAATCACCCGGCAGGTCGTGATGAAAATGGTCAGCAAGAGTTTTGGTGGTTCCGCCACCAGCTTCGTCCTTGCGTGGATGACAAGCAAAAAAAGGAAGGCATCGACTACAACAAGCCCTTGCTTTGGGATGAGGGCATGGGGCGATTCTTCAGCGATGACCCGCATGAGCTTCGCGCCCAGCTGGTTGTATTGAAACCTGAGATTCAAGACCGTGTCGAAGCCTTGGTGATGAACACGCGCTCGGCACTTGCCTTTAACGGCGAGTACTACAATGCCGTGGCCAGCTGGAAGAACACAAAAGAACAAAACTCCAATCAGTGGGTTCTCGAAGTTATGGCGGCGGCGCTTAAGCCGCTCGGCCAAGTGAAGAACCGTGCGCAGGCTCAGCAGGTGCTCAAAGCGACCAGCTATCGTCCCACAACGATCGCGTTTTGGGGAAAGCAACGTCTGGCGCTATTGCCGGGTGCGGGACTTTTCGTGCCCTATGTGAAGATTCGCGGCAGCGAGCAGCCCTACGCTCACACTTATCAGATCGGCGAAGTGATCTCGACAATGTCGATTGTCGAATACTTAGGTCGCCAAGGTGTGATGCATTGGGCGCCGCTGGAGATTCACGTCGCTGAGCGCCTGTCGCGTCCGCAGTGATCTTTCCGTTCGCCCATGCTCAGGTCGTTAAGCGCTGAGATTTCACTCAGCGCTCTTAGCGCTGACTGGCGATCGACGTCGCGAATTCAATGTCTGGGTTTTCTTTCTTGGCCCAGTTGAGATCCCACTCCTGCTCCAGCAAGACCACAGGGTTTTCGTTGAGATCTCGGTATATGGAAAGTCCGCCATTTAACTGATCGATGGGCACGCCGTCTTTCTTCGGCCAGCGGGCGACGCGATAGGGAAGGCGGACGAGTCGCGCATCGAGATTGTACTCGTCTTGGAGGCGATAGATCAGCACTTCAAATTGCAGCTCGCCGACTACGCCGACAATCGGGTCTTGGTGACCGATTGCGGGCTCAATGAAGAGTTGAATCGCGCCCTCTTCGGAGAGTTGCTTAAGACCCTTTTGCAGTTTCTGACGTTTCATGGCGTCACTCACCGCAAGTCGAGCAAACAGTTCAGGCGAAAACTTAGGAATGTCTTCGAACAAAACTTTCTTCCCGCTGGTGATGCAATCGCCAATTTGAAAGTTGCCGGTGTCGTTGAGTCCCAAGATATCGCCGGCGTAAGCGTCATCGACAGTCTCGCGCTCTTGCGCGACGAACTGATTGGAGAAGGCCAGGCGAATCTCGCGGTCCAGTCGCATGTGATGCACCTTCATGCCTCGCTCGAACTTTCCGGAACAGATGCGCACAAAGGCCACGCGATCGCGATGCTTGCGATCCATGTTGGCCTGCATCTTAAACACAAAGCCGGTGAAGTCATCATGCAGAGGAGGAACTTCGCCGAGATCACCGGAGCGAGTCTTGCGCGGCGCAGGTGGCGGCGCCCACTCCGTGAAGAGATCCAAGAACAAGTCCACACCGAAGTCGTTCTTCGCGGAACCGAAAGTCGCGGGGCTCAAGCGGCCGTCAAGGAAGGCTTGATGGTCGAACTCGCCTAAGGTGCCGTCGACCAACTCGATTTCCTCGCGAAGCATGTCGAGCACCTCGGGGCGCAAGCGCTTCTGCAATTCCGGATGGTCGGCGGGGTTTTTCACCTCAGCCACTGAAATGGGTGTGGTGTCTTGGTCATCATGAGGTCCGGCGTAGGGATACACCATCTTTCGCGTGCGATGATAAAGACCAAAGAATAATCCACCCAAGCCAACTGGCCATGTCACTGGCCAGCAGTTCATTTTGAGCGTCGATTCGATTTCGTCGATCAGCTCCAGAGGAACTTTGCCTTCACGGTCACACTTGTTGATGAAGGTGAAGATCGGAATATTTCTGAGCCGACAAACTTCATAGAGCTTTTTGGTGCGATCTTCGACGCCTTTGGCGACGTCGATCAGCATGCAGGCGCTGTCGGCTGCGACGAGCGTGCGGTAAGTGTCTTCGCCGAAGTCCTTGTGGCCTGGCGTATCGAGCAAGTTCACGCGCAGATTTTTGTAATCAAACTGCATGACCGATGAGGTGATCGAAATCCCTCGCTGTTGCTCCAACGCCATCCAGTCCGAAGTCGCAGCTTTAGTGCCGGCTTTGCCTTTGACCTCGCCGGCCTCGTGGATCACGCCGCCGTTATACAAAAGCTTTTCGGTGAGCGTGGTCTTGCCCGCGTCGGGGTGAGAGATGATAGCAAAAGTGCGACGCCGCAAAATTTCGCGGCCAATCGGCGACTGCGGGTCAATCATGATTGTCCTTGGCTGTTGGGGAGCTGGCCAGAATTTGGGCCAGAATGTTGGCCAGAATGTTGGCCAGAATGTTGGCCAGAAGCTGACGCGATGAGAGTTTTCCATTTAGCGAGCATGCGTGCTGGAAAGAAGCCCGAGGCCTCGGCGCGCTGGAGTTGATCCAGGCTCGGCGTGAGGCCTTTGACCACAACGGCGTAGACTTCAGAGATGGGAAGTCGCACGTCGGAGTTTCGCACGCGCTCCAATCGATCGCCCTTCGCGATCTGCCCCGGTTTCAGCACGCGAAAGTACACGCCACTTCGTAGGCACTCTTGCATGGCGCGCTGGCCATCTTCATGTCGCAAGCAAATGCTGACCTTGCCGCATGGAATACGTGGGAAGGTGGCCACAAGTTGCGTGCCTCCAGCCTGGAACACATCGCCCACGTGCACTTCATCTTCGTCCAAGTCATCGACGGTGAGTGTTTCGCCGGTGGAGCCGATTTCGTAAGCCTTGCGACCGAGGCGCTGAATGAACTTTTCCGCCGACTTCAACCCATAGGCGTAGACGATGGAGTCGGGTGTGCCGTGATACTGCGGCTGCGCGAAGGAGTTATCTTGAATTTCTGAAAAGTCGACGTGCAGAGGTCCGGCAACAGGTGTCTTCACCATGGAAGAGACCACGCTGCGGCCGTTGAACTCATGGGGGCGAGGATGGCCGATGTTGAGGGATAGAATTTCAGCGCGGATTTGAGCCATGTGTTTCCTCTTGAGGGCTAAAGGCTTTTTACTTTGCGTTAAGGCAGAAAGCGAGAAAATTTGACCCCTTTTTCAAGTTGAATCGAGAGGCCAGGTTGCAGAGCAGGCGGTGTCGCGTTAGCTTTGGCCCGCTATGAAAGCTCATGTGCCGCGAACTCACGATGAACTTAAAGTCGTCACCTTTTACCGCTTCCAATCTCTTTCCGGAGATCAATTGGCGCGCCTCGAATCGCGCCTGCATGAGTCGGCCGTTCGCCACGAAATCAAAGGTCTGACCATCTTGGGTCGTGAAGGCCTGAACACCACGCTGTGTGGACGTCACCAAAGTTTGGATCTGTTTGTGGCCGAGGTCGCCGAAGCGATGGGTGTGCCGAATTTCGATAACATCAAGACGACTTGGGTTGAGCCCGGGGAGAAAGAGCCGTTTGCTAAGTTTGTCGTGAAAGTGCGCTCTGAAATTGTGACTTTGGGTCGGCCCGATCTTCAGCCCTTGGCGCCGCACACTCCGACGCACTTGCCGCCAAGCGAGTGGCACAAACACCTGTCGGAGCGTCCGAATAAACAAGTGATCGACACGCGCAATACCTACGAGACGTCGATTGGCACCTTTGCGGATGCGATTTGTCCTGAGATCGATGAGTTCCGAGATTTTCCGGAGTGGCTGGATGCGCGCATTCAAGCTGGCGCGATTGATCCATCTCAACCCACCTACATTTTTTGCACCGGTGGAATTCGATGTGAGAAAGCCATTCGCCTCTTTGAAGAGCGTGGTTTTAAAGAGGCCTATCAGCTCGATGGCGGCATTCTCAACTACATCGATCAGTATCCGGCATCCAAGTCGCCGTCGCTTTGGAAGGGCGAGTGCTTTGTCTTTGACCAGCGAGTGGCCGTGGATGGCGATGGACATGCTTCGCATCACTACTCGACCTGCCCGCACTGCGGTCAGCCGGCGGAACACGCCATCTACTGCGTGCGCTGCGATTCTCCAGCTGTGCTTTGCGATGATTGCTTCGGCGCGCAGACGGCGGACGCAGAGCCTCGGGTCGCCGGTGCGACTTGCTCCAAGAACTGCCATCATCATTGGCTTCGCTCACCAGGAGTGAAGGGTAAGCCTCAGCGCCTTGGAGAAATGCGTCCGCGACGCGGGACTTAAGCTCAAGAGGCTTTGCGCCGATTTATGCGTTGGGACCAATGACGCTCATACTGCGCCAGCGACCTTGGCGAAATCGCCAAATCAGCACACTGCAAATCACCAGCGAATAGATGGCCACATAGGCCCAGCTTAAGATCAGTGCGTGTTCGTGGGCGCGCGTGAGATAAGTCGGCAGCACAAAGGTCGGCCAAGGCAATACGAGCGCGAGAGCCGATACAAAGCGCGTGTCGCCGGCGCCTTTGAGTGCGAAGGACACATTCAGATAAATGCTGTCGAGCGTGGTGAAAATGGCGACAAGCTTTAAGATTTGCGCGGCAAAGACACTCACTTGCGACCATAGTGCTTGGTTTTGTTCGTTCTTAAACCAGTTCAGATAGAACTCGGGAATGGCGAAAAAGCTCACGGCCATCACCAGCATGTAGATGCACGAGATCTGCACGCCATCCCAGGTCACTCGCGCGGCTTCGTCAGGTTTCTTCTCGCCAAGGTGTTGCCCGGAGAGAGTCATGACCGCCTGAGCGACCCCCATGGTGGGAAGCACAGAGAGCATCATCACCGTGACGCCAATGCTGCTCGCTGCAAGCGCGGCATCGCCATCGCGCATGTGACCCATGATGATGAGAAACACCGTGAAGGCTAATCCTTCAAAGGCCCATTGCAGTCCGCTTGGAAAGCCATACTTCAAAAAGCGTTTGAGCAAATCGAGATTGAGTCGCCACGCGCTGAACATCTGAAAATCACGTTCGTGTTGCGAGCGAAACAACAAGATCAATCCGTAGATTGCCGCGCCATAGGTGGCGATCGCGGTCGCGTAGCCGGCGCCTGCGATCCCCAATTGCGGAAAACCCCAGTTTCCGAAAATGAGCAGCCAATCAAGAAGCGCATTGAGCAGCATGCCAATGAGATTGATGCCGATCACGGTGCGAGTCCGCCCAAGTCCGGTGAAAAAACCGCTCACTGCCGCAACAAGAGCCGTGGGAAGGGCCGTGAAGGTCAGCGAATTGAAGTACTCCACTTCGAGAGCTTGAACTTGCGGCGAGTGACCCACCGAAGCAAAGAAAGGTCCGGAGAATAAAATCAGCAAAAAGAACGTGAGGCCGCCGAACAAACTCACATACAGCGATTGCCAAACAGCCGCGCCGATTTTGTCGGATTCTTTGGCGCCAAAATATTGCGCGACAAAAGTCATCACGTAGTTGGCCGTGCCTTGCAAAAGCGCCATCGGCACCCAAAACACGCCCATCACGGCCATCGCTGCGCCGAGGGCCTCGGTCGAGTAATTGCCTAGGAAAACACGATCGATGGTGAGCTGAATGTTCCAAAAACTATTGGCAACAATGAGCGGCCACGCAACGGCCAACAAAGTCTTCCAGCGCGGCCAAAATTCTGAAGGGTGCGGTGAACTTGCCATGAGTTGTGATTGGACCTTCGCGCGAAACGAAGGTCAATGCGTGACCCCGGGCGAGTTGCGGGCGAAGCCATTACTTTTCGGCGTGATACTTTGCGACTTGCGACCAGTTGACGACTTTCCAGAAGTTTTTCACGTAATCGGCGCGTTTGTTTCGGTAGCTCACATAGTAGGCATGCTCCCAAACGTCGAGCGCCAGAATGGGCTGACCTGGCTCCGTGGCCACGTCCATGAGGGGATTGTCCTGATTGGTGGTCGTGGTGATCTTCAAGCGTCCATCACTTGTGCGAATGAGCCACACCCAGCCTGAGCCAAAGAGCGAGGTCGCTTGCTTCTCAAACTCCGTCTTGAAATTTTCAACTGATCCAAAGTTTTTGATCAGATCAGCTTCGAGTTTCTTTCCGGGAGTGCCAGACTTCGCCGTGGGCGACATGACGGTCCAGAAAAATGCGTGATTCCAGTGGCCGCCGCCATTGTTGCGAACTGATGCGGGGAACTCGCGCGTGCGTTTGAGGATTTCTAGTAGCGAGAGTTTGTTGTCGCCCAAAGCTTCGTTGAGTTTGTCGACATAGGCCTGATGATGCTTGCCGTGATGCAGACTCATCGTTTCTTGATCGATGACGGGCTCAAGAGCATTGAGCGCGTAGCTGAGGGGCGGAAGCTTGAAGGGTGAATTGAGCGAATTGAGATCACTTCGAGTTTGCGCCTGCGCCCAGGTCGACAGGCAAAGTGCGATCGCGATCCAAAGCGCCTTTTGATTGGCAAGCATGTCGAATTCTCCTCGAGATCTGTTGTGGCGGGCGTGCTCTGATGACTGTCGCGGGAAATCGCGCTGGGTCCAAGTGTTTCGGACTGTGGTGTGGACGAGTTTGCTTGGGGTTTAACTGCCGTTTGCGGCCGGAAAACCGCGGCGCCGAGAAAGCGCTGCGTTAGGCGGCTTGGCTCTCGCTACGATGATTCTGTTCGTTGAATTTGCGCGGTGAAATTGAGCGACGAAATTGGTTGCGGGGAGAGGATTTGAACCTCTGACCTTCGGGTTATGAGCCCGACGAGCTACCAGGCTGCTCCACCCCGCGATCGTCAAAAGCGAGAGGTGAGACTACGCCCGGCCGCAAGGGTCGTCAATAGAGGTCGTCAATATTTGTTTACCTTTGCCCCTGACCCCTCGGACCCACAAGCGGCCCACAAGCCGCCAAAATCCAAGAGCCGCAAGTGGGCGAAGGCCTTGAAAGACTTTTGGGGTGCTGACCGTAAGCAGCGCCCAAACAGCATGCAGCTGCAAGGTGGTGGATTTGGCGACTCGCGCGCCTTGGTGGGCGGATTGCTTTGCCTAAGATCTAGGACGAATTGCCTAGGGCTAAACTCCAAGAGCACGGGCCGGAATATGTGGTGAGGAAGAAGGAAGAAAAAATGAGCAACGTGGTCAGTTTCAAAATGATGTGGATGAGTGTGGTCAGCACCTTGGCGATGAGCCTGGGCGGTGTGGCGCAGGCCTCGGAGCTTGTGGCCAGCGAGATGCTGCATGCCTATGCGAAGCTCAGCGCGCGTCGCGTGTTGCAGCCGGCGGGATTTGAGATGCTGCCGGGTACTTTGGATCTGCGCGAGCGCGAAACTCATCGCGCTGACTTGCGCCCCGCGATTCGCGCCATCACAGGCCAGCTGATTGAGGATTATATTGCCGAGTTCACCGTGCAGAATGCAGCCGGCGAAAAGCGCTCAGCGCGCATGGTGCTTCGCGTGGCCGTCGGCCACGATCGCGAAAATGAAGCGGCTCGCAATCAGACTTTGATTCAGACTGTGGATCGATCCGGAGAGCGCGAAGTGCGAAGTCTGGTGCTGAGTCTCGGACATCATGAGCGCAAGCGAATTGAACTCAGTGATCTCGGCATCAGGCCGTAAGCTTCGCCTGCGGACGTAGTGCCCAAGTGAAGATTCCCGCATGCACGAGCATGCTCACGCCCACACTCACAAATAGCGCGCTCACGAGCCATTCGTGGAGCGCGCTGCCGCTATGCCCATGACCGGCGATCGGTGTCATGCGGCTTGTGCCCCAAGCTGCGGCCAGCACACAGGCCGCGAAATTCACGAAGGCGCCCCATAGTAAACTCCAGCGTGCGATGCGCTCTGCCGATGCTGACCAACTCAGCCGCGACCAGAGTAGAGCCACGAGCATCATGTACATACCATTGAGGATTCCTTCTAAATGAGCGGAGAGCGCCATGCGCGGATTCTTGAAGGCGCCGGTGGCCAACCCCGCGATGAGACCTAGGGTGAATAGGCAAGCTCCGCAAAAGAGAATGATTCGCGCCGGGCGAGAGAGCGTTTGATTCATGGAATTCATGACATGGACCTCCATGGGTGGAGCTTGGCGCGAAGCGAGGGCTTGTGCAAATCTTCTTGAGAAGTGAAGCAAGTGAGGCGCGCATGAAGACCAAATCCCAGAATGCGAAAGACAGATTCAGTACGCGGGTCGCCGACTATGTTCGCTATCGACCTCGCTACGCGCCGGAGATCTTTGAGTTGCTGCGCCAAGAAGTCGCCGCAAGTGCGGGTGCGCCTCGGCGTGCGGCGGACATTGGTGCGGGGACTGGAATTTCCACGGAGCATTTGCTGCAAGCTGGATTCGCTGTCGATGCGATTGAGCCCAATGCGAAGATGCGTGAAGCTTTGCTTCAGCAGCTGGGGGCTCGAGGCGAGTCCGAATTGAAAATTGTGGCGGGATCTGCCGAAGCGACGGGACTTGCCGATGCCTCGGTCGGTTTGATTCTCGCCGCGCAAGCCTTTCATTGGTTTGAGCCACAAGCGACGCGCAAAGAATTTCGTCGCATTTTGTATCGGCCAGGTGTGGTCGCGATGCTTTGGAATGATCGGCGAACGCAAGGGACTGAGTTTCTTGAACGTTACGAGGATCTGCTCATGCGTCGGGGAATTGACTATGCCGAGGTCAATCACAAGCAGTGGGATGAACAGCGCTTGCAGGATTTTCTCGCTGAAGGCGGGGCGCCGATGCGCTCGCGAGCCTGGGAGAATCATCAGGTTTTAGATTGGGATTCGCTTGTCGGGCGCGTGGCCAGTTCGTCATACATGCCCGGGCGAGACGACGAGCGATTCGCGCCACTCATGCAAGAGCTTGAAGAGATCTTTCGCGCTTGCGCTTCAAGCGCAGGTCGCGTGCGGATGAGTTACGACACGCGAGTTTATTGGGCGCGCTGGGAATGAGTCGAGGACTTCAAAGCGCCAGCAGCGCGGAGAGCAAAAGTGCGCCCAAAGTTTGTGGCCAAAGGCGCGAAGCTTCCCAAATCTTCAAGCGAGAACTCACCAAGTAGTAGCCAAGTGCGAGCACCAAGTAGTTGGCGCTCAATGCCAGTGCGAGGCCAAGATAGCCAGCGATCGGCCAAGCCAGAAGTAAGAGCGCGCCATACACCAGCGCGCTGAGAAGTTGCACGCTGGTGCGTTCGCGATCGCGCTCAGCGGTGATGAGTGCAAGGTTAAAGACGCCGGAAATGAACACCCACGGTATACTCGGTGCAAAACCGCGAATCAGTTCGAGCGTGATTTCAGGATCAAGTCGAGTCAACCAAGCCAATATCGGCGGAAGGCACCAGCGAAACCCAGCGCCGATGATCAGGCCCACAGCGAGAAAGCCGAGATAGGATTGGCGAAGCGCTTCGGTGCCGGAGATGCGCCCCCTTATGAGTGGTCGCATGAGAATCAGTTGGATCATCGACGGCAGAAGCAGGATTCCGGCGAGGATGCTAAACACATAGCCGAAAACTCCGATTTGCTCAGCCTTCAGCCCAATCCAGGGTAACAGTAGAATTCCCAATCGATTTTGCAGCATGATCGCCAGCTGCGAAAGCCAAAGCGAGACACTTCCCCAGCGAAACAGTGACGAAAGCCGCAGTTCTGAAAAGTAGACGAGGCTCAGCGGGCCAAAGAGACGGTCGCGCTCAATGATCGCAAGACAGGTCAGCCAGCTTGTGGCGGCGATCCACCACCAAGCGTTCGCTTGATATTCTGGGCCAAGCCATATGGGAACCAGCAGCACACCGACCCGCAGCCAAGCTTGTAGGGCGAGTGCCATCCACACTCTCGCCATATGTTCATGCCATTGCCAAACAGGCAGCAGGTGCGCCAGAAGCGTGCTGCCTCCCGAAGCCAAAGCCACGGAGAGTGCGAGGAGAGGATCAGATTGAAGAGGCGCCCAAATGAGTGCGGCGCCGAGGATGAGGATGAAGTTCAAGGACAGAAAACCGCGGGCTACGGCGAGAAACTCTTGGGCTTGGCTGACATGAATGCGAAGAAGTCCGACTTGCAGTCCATAGGCTCCCAGCAAGGGCAGCGCGTTTTGTAATTGATTGATGTAAATGTAGTCGCCATAGACGGCGAATTGATTCTGCCGGACGAGGAGTGTGGCGAAGAGAAAATTGCCAACCAACGTGAGGTAGTTGAGCAGTGTCGAGAGCGCTCCGTCTTCAAGATAGCGTTTCATCGGCATGGCGCAGAACCTCTTCAACCTGGATCGCGAACTGCGACTCAGGAGAATTTTTTTGAATCCAAGTCCGACGATTTTCAATTAAGGCGCGAAGATCTTCTTTGGCGAAGTTTTTCCTCCAAAACTCGGCACAATGAACCCAGCCCGCAGCGGCCAATTTGTCGCGAACTTGATCGGGCTGCGACAGCACTTCGCTCAAGGCCGCGGGGTAACCTTCGTTTTCGTGAAACGCCAGAAAGTGTGTGGCCAGTGAGAGCAAGTCGACCATCGGGCGGCCGTCGAAGGTGTACTGATCCAGGTCAATGATGCCGAGGCGGCCGGTCTTTGCGCGAATGATGTTGTTGATGTGCAAATCGCCATGTTGGGCGCGATGCGGAAGCGCCGCCTGAAAATAGCCAGCACAAAACTCGTCCAAGGCTTTTCGTTCGTCGCGATCTGTGGCCGCGAGCGTGCCGCGTGGCGAATACAGACGAATACGTTCACCGACTTCGACATGGCCCAAAGGGTGAAAGAACTCAGCCAAATGCCCGCCCTGCATGCGTCGCCAAATCCCGAGCGAAGTTCGCACTCGAGTCGCCGCTGCCGCATTGAGAGGAATCTTGATGAAATGATCTTCGGTCCAGCACATGAGCGTGCCATTACTGACTCGTGCGGCATGAAGTGGCGCTTCGCCTCGAGGCCATGGCAGTTCCACGCGTTTTGGAAACAGCAGTCGAAACCGATCCGCCCACACGGCCAAATGCATGCGACGGGAAAGTCGCCGCTGCGCAAGCTTCATGCTGTCGATCGGACAGTGTCCCGCCGCGATCATGAAGCCGCCGGGAAAAAGTCGAAGGCGGAGTGGCTCACAAGCTTCGCGGGTGAAGTGCGCATGCAGCTCAAGGCGAATGAGCCGGAGTGTTTCAGGATCAAGCTTTAAGTGATCAAGCTTCATGCCTCTCGCTCCGCTCGATAGAGCCGACGTTTGTGAGGCCCGAGGTGAGTGGGGAAGTCGCCGAGCACTGTAATCTTCTGAAAGCCCGCGCGCAGAAGCTCGCTTCGAATCCAAAGCTCGCTCTCAGGCTTCATAAAGCCAAGCTGCGCGGCGAAGTTTTGATCCACTTCTTCGCACTGGCCGGTTTCAAAATACACAATGCGGCCGCGAGCGAACAGCTCGCGAAGTTGCGTGATCGCGGCCTCGGCTCCCCAGTCGAGCACCCAATGGTGGAAGACGGACATGCAGATGATCACATCAAACTGCGGCAGACCTCGAACACTTTTTGGATTGAGTTCGAGTCCCGCGAACTGTGCGTTGGGGAGCTTCGCGCGGTTTCTTAGAGCTTCGGCGACGGCGGCATAAGTCCAAACACGTTCCAAGCCGAGGCAGAGTCCGCTGGGATTTTCGCGAGCCGCTGAGAGCGTGAAGAAGCCAAGCTGGCTTCCGACATCAAGAAGTGAATAGCTGGATTTTGGTAGGCCCGATGCCATGACTTGCCAGCGATCTGCGCAGGCTCGATCGCCTAGGTCCGCCGTTGGTTCCGTGGACTTAGAAATTTGAAAAAGTGGTTGATAGCGGCGAATGATTTGCCGTTTGGCCGCGAAGATCAATCCGCCATCGAGCAAGTTACGAAGTGCCACAAACAACTTTTGGCCAATACGCCCGAGCATGCTTCATTCTGACGCCGAACCCACTTCGGCGTCATGAGTGAACTCAAAAGAGTCATGGCAACATAGACCAAGAGCGAGCCTCGAACGGGAGGCTCGTCGTCAATTGGTGAAGGCTTGATTAAGACGCTTCAGCCATAGTGGCACGCCAGTGGTTTTTGGACATGGCACCACGGCTGCCTCGCCATGTGTGGTCCAGCAGATCTCAGGCACGGCCGCCGATGCAGGCCGAAGTTCGTAGCGAACTGTGCGGCACTCCGTGCCTGACTCACCTGAATCGCAGACCTCCACCGTCACCAATCGACGTGTTTCAGGCTTCGGCCCGCCGCCTGATCCGCCCCAGCCTGCCGCTGCGGTCTGAGACAAGAAACCAATGCAGAAAATGAATGTGATGAGGCGAATGGACTTCATGGCGTCTCCGAGATCTGGTCGATGACTGAGTAAGTGAAGGCGCGGATCGAGCCGCGACTTTCCGGTTTTTGTGCAAGTTCAACTTTCTGGCGGAAGGCTTCGGCGTCAATTTTGAGCCAAGCTTGATAGGCCTCGGGTGTGAGGGCCTCGATGAAAAAACCAAGGTGATTGTGACTGGTTTCATAGCCGAGCTGCGGGCGCGCATGTTGTTCCGCAAGCCGCAGTCCCGCGCGATGCAAGAGCTCAAGCGTTGGACTGATTTCGATTTCACCCCAGGCCACTTCATGCGCCGTGACGGCCATCAACACGCGATCGCGAATCAGTTCGTCCACAACTTGCAGCCCGTAGGCTCCAAATCGCGCGCGAAGGCTGGAGCGTTTGACGGGACCCGTGCCGCACCAAAGATAAATCTCCAGGGCGATCGGGTTGGCGATGAGTTTTTCGGCTAGATCCTCACGCAAAGAGCGAGGCGACTCCACCATGAGGCTTGGATGCTGGGCTTTGAGGAAATCGCGTACGACATCAGGAACACGCGCCAAGAGTTCGCGATCATCGTTTATCCCAGTGAGATGTCGGTAAATTTTGAGAAGGGTCACGGCTGTCGGTGAAGTCTGCTGTTGCAGAATTCGCTGCAGAGTCTTGACGTGCAAGCCGGTCTTTCGCGCCATGAAATTGAGGCGTCGCGAAGTTTGCGTTGCACTAGAATGTCGATCGGACTCTTTGCCCGCTGTCAGATAGACAGTGAGATCCGCCGCGACCTGCGCCATGAGTGTCGGCGAACGGCGGGTTCGCGCACGATGGTTCACGGATCGCTTTGGAGTTTCAAGAGACGACCTGAGCTCTTGCCACTCGTTCATGTTGTCGAACTCCTAACATGTCTCGCAGAGGGCTCAGAGCCCTGGGGCCTCGGACTGCAAAGTCTCCTGGGTCTATGAAAATTCGTGAGAGGTGCTTGGAGGCCTAAGGCTCCAAAAACAAACGGACAGCCTTTAGGGGGCTGCCCGTTTGAGGGTCACATTTCTTGTCTTTCGGGAGGAAAGCTCAAAAAATCAGTTCGGTCCGCCGTTCATTTCAGCTTCAGTAGTTTCCGGAGCTTTGAAGCCTGCTTTTGCGAAAGCTTCGTTCAAGCGCTTCAGCCAGCCGGGAACGCCAGTCACAGTCGGGCAGGGCTTTGTGCCAGCTTCGCCGTGAGCGACAGTGCAAGCCTCAACAACCGGAGCGCTTGCTTCGCGCACGCGGTAAGTCACCATGCGGCACTCTTGGCCAGACTCTCCGCCGTTGCAAACTTCCACAGTCACGTACTGTGCTGCGAATGCGTTCATCGAAGTACCCAAAACTGCTGCGAGTAAAAGCTTCTTCATAAAACCCCCTACGAGTTTGTTTATTTCGAGTCCTCAGTCGCAGAAGCCGCTGTTGAAGCGACCCGTTGGCCAAAGCTCGAGTTGTTGTTGGCGTGCGGAGGCCGTTTCACCCGGACGCTCGCGGATGTCGAGGATCAGCAAGCCGGCGGCGTGGTCTTCTGAGACATGTCGAGCTGACGCGGAGGGGGAGGTGGGACATGTCGGGGTTTGGGGGAGCATTTTTTAGCTGGCTCACTTGCGTGGTCGTGCTTCGAAGTCGGGATTTTGTGGTCGTGGCCTCGTCGGAGGGGCTTCCCGAATGGACCTGAGCATGAGTGAGGCATGCGTTAATTCAGTTTTGCATGTAGGTCGTCGCAATCCCTGGTGTTTTCGGCCACGACCAGGCAAGTGAGCCAGCTTGGGGAGGTCCGATTGCGGCATTGACTCAGTCCGCAAATCCCAGCAAAAACTACTGAACATGCAGAAAACGCATCCGGTCGTCATTCAGGGTGGAATGGGTATCGCGGTCTCCGACTGGCGATTGGCCCGAACTGTTTCTCGTCTTGGTCACTTGGGAGTTGTCTCGGCCACGGCGATCAATTCCGTACTTGTCCGGCGACTGCAGGACGGTGATCCGGGTGGATGGATGCGAAAGGCCTTGGCGGCTTTTCCCTCTCCCGCAATCGCGCAGAAGATTCTTGAGACTTACTTTCTTGAAGCGGGTCGAGCGCCTGGCCAAGGCTATAAGCGCTCGCCGATGTTCGCCATTGAATCACCACTGCCGCTATTGCAGCTGACGGTGGCGGCCTCGTTTGCGGAAGTTTGGCTCGCTAAGCAGGGGCATGCAGGGCTCGTCGGCGTCAATTTGCTGGAGAAGATTCAGTTACCGAACCTCGCTTGTCTCTACGGCGCGATGCTCGCGGATGTCGACTACGTGCTGATGGGTGCCGGTATTCCTCGCGAGATTCCCGGAGCCTTGGACTTGATGGCTGAGCACAAGGTGGCGAGTCTCAAGATCCCCGTGGTGGGTGCGAGCGAAGAAGTCGTCACGAAGTTCGATCCTGTGCGTGTGATGGGAGGAATGCAGCTCCCAGCTCTAAAGCGACCGCTCTTTTTCCCGATCGTGTCCTCGGCCGTGCTCGCGCAAAGTTTGATGAAGAAGGCGACGGGCCGTGTGGATGGCTTCATCGTCGAAGGTCCGCTAGCGGGTGGGCACAATGCGCCACCTCGCGGCCCGATGAAACTCAACGAATTGGGCGAGCCGATTTACGGTGAGCGCGACGAAGTGGATATGGCGGATATGGCCGCGTTGGGCTTGCCGTTTTACATGGCGGGTTCGAAGGCGACACCTGAAGTGTTGCGAGAGGTTTTGGCCGCAGGGGGCTCGGGCATTCAAGTTGGGACTTTGTTCGCATTCGCGGAAGAGTCGGGACTGAAGCCTGAGCTTCGGCGCGAGGTCTTAGCGAGAATCGCGGCCGGCGAGCGTCCTGACAACGGTTGGGTGTACACGGATCCTCACTCTTCACCGACAGGCTTCCCCTTTAAAGCCGTGCGCTTGACGGGCACTGTGGCCGATCAGTCTGTGTATCTTCAACGTCGGCGAATTTGTGACTTAGGTTATTTGCGACATGCCTATCAGGATGCGGCCAGCGGGCGAATCGGTTATCGATGCCCGGCTGAGCCCGTCGAAGATTGGGTGAAGAAGTCGGGAGTTGCCGAGGACACAGCCGGAAAGAAGTGTCTTTGCAACGCGCTGATGGCCGACATCGGCATGGCGCAGGTGCAGTCATGGGGCGAAGCTGAGTTGCCGTTGTTAACGGCTGGCGATGACTTGAATCTTGTCGGTCGAATCCTGCGCCCAGGGAGCCTCGAGTACACCGCGCGCGATGTACTTCAGTACCTCACGCAAGGCTTGGATTTGTCGGTGGGCGGCTTGTCCTCGGCCATGGAGCTTCGCTGATCCGACGTTGCGCGGTTGCAGTTTGGAACCGCGAAATTCCTATGAAATTGAGGAACGTTTTTTGGCTCTTTCCCTAGGGGAAATCGTCTGAGCCCGCAGTGGATGCCACGTCGTGGGCCTTCGTCTGCGGCCATGGGCTTGCACCAAACTTGCTTCGCCTGATTCAAGAAACTCTCATGGAGAGTATCGGCATCGAGGGTGGTTCCCGGTGTTCGCTAAAACTTGAATCAGAGATCTTGGACGCTGAGGTCGTAGAGCGTGAGCAAATCTTCGGGAACGTTGAACAGCCGGTGTGTCGGCCTTTGGATTTTATTGCTGAGCTGTTGTCTTGTGGAGACGGCGCACGCAAAACCCCGCTGCGAAGTGATCTTTGCCCCACATGTGCATTCGCAGACGCCGCCGCTTTTGCCTCGTCGCTCAGAGTACGAAGGTGAGGAGCGCGGCGAGTATGTGGATCCCGTGACGCGAACACCTTGGCGTGTTCGTTACTTCAATGAAGGCGAGCGCGAAGCGTATCGAGTGCGCTTAAGTGCGGAGGGATTGTTTGTGGACTCATTGGGTCGCAAAATGAACTCGCGCTTTGATGAAGAGTTTTTGAATTTTGATGAGTCACTCTTAGTCGTCGATGCGAAGAACCGCTGGTTTGTGCTGCCGTTTGAAGAACGAGGCCGCTACCACCATTCGAGTTTATTGGCGGGAGCCTCGGTGCGCTTTGCCGGCATGGTGGCGTTTTTGGATGGGCGAGTTCGCCGGATCAGTGATACCAGCGGACACTATCGACCTGAGTCCTGGCGCATACTTTGGTTGCTTCGCGACCTGAGACGTCGAGGTGCGGATTTGTCGCAGATTGAAGTGAGCGGACGCGGCGCCAGCGAGCTGGGCGGTTCGCCTTACTTGCGAACCCACGAAGTCAGAGACTTGTTTTTGTACTGAGGCCATTGAGGTACGGGGCCATGCGAATCGAGTCCCGACCTCAGTCCCGTTCAAGTTGAGACGCATCATTCCGATACAGTGAGTGATGAAAAACCGAACCTACAGTTTCGTCATGCAAGCGTCGCGATTGGAGCTCGTGAGCCTCGGCTCGGGTCGGCAAGGCATTATCCTGAGCGCGCTCATGTGGTTGGCGATGAGTTGGGCGCCTGTGGCCTCGGCCGCTTTGTTCGTGGATTTCAATTTTTTGTATCTGAATGATTCCACGAAGGTCGACACGACGGGGACCAACACTTCGACGCTCATGGATTTTGCGATCGGCTATGATGTGGATAAAAAGGGCGAGTTCCAAGTGGGCTGGGCCTACTCGACGCGGGCGACTTCGAGCGGCGCGGGCACTCCGGAGACATATGCTTCAACGGAAATGGGTCCGCAGTTTAAGTGGTACTTCACGAAAGATCGGACGTGGTCGATTCACGCGACTTATTTTTTGATCGGCAATGCGACGTTCAAAGCACTCGGAGGCGGAGCTGAGCAAAAGTGGCGCGGCAGTGGCTATAAAGCTGACTTTGGCTATGGCGCGCCACTGAGTGAGAATTTCCGCCTTGGAATGTATTTGGTGTACCACACATCGAATTTCAATGAGCGTGTGACCGGCACGACCTTGGACACCATCGCTTACGCGCGCACCTTCATGCTACCGATGGTGCACATGTCGTATCGCTTTTGATTCACTCAAAGAGCGTCAGCAATGTTGAACTCAAGCTTCTCAGGTGACTGCTCGATCGCCAGCAGGCGACGTTTGCGCATCAAGCCGCCGCCATACCCGCCAATGCCGCCGTCAGCGGCGATCACGCGATGACAAGGAATGATGATGGCGATGGGGTTTCGCCCATTGGCCGAGCCCACGGCGCGAGTCGCCTTGGGGCGGCTCACGCGTTTGGCGAGATCTTTGTAGCTCCAAGTTTGAGCGTAGGGAATTCGCTGAAGCGCCTGCCAAACTTCGCGCTGAAACGGCGTTCCGCCTTGTAGATCCAAGCGAACGGTGAACTTGCTAAGCTGACCGTCGAAGTAGTCGGCGAGTTCGCGCTCGGCGAGATCCAGATGCGCGTTTGCCGCGTGATCATGATCATCGGCCGACGATTGGGACTTCGGCGCCTTCAGGTTTGTGAACGACAGATCTGTGAGGCCCTTCGCTGAGGCGGCAAGATAGAGTGGGCCGATGGGCGTCTGAATCTTTCGAATGATTTTGGCTGGTGCGTTTTTCATCAGCTACGGAGATTTGCAGACGGAGGGGCGAGCTGTCGAGTGGCAAAACGGGGCTTTGCAAGGTGCATCGACGACGCGTCGTCGCGGCCTCATGCGCGCGCCATTGTTGTTGGCGAGTTTTCACGCTCGGTAGGCAATTGTCGCTCCGAGTTGCGCGGTAATTCTTCACTTCGATTTGTGATTGAACGACGGCGCTGGATGCTAGGGCGAGCGCGTGCGAGGACTTGCTGGGTGGGTCCAGCCTCGTCAAGTTTCAAAAAAGAGGAGTGCGTCAGATGATTCGATTCGGACAGTTGGTTCAGCAGTTGGTGTTGATGGCCGCGTTTTTGTGGAGCGCAAGCAGCGCCTCGGCCTTGGAGATCTTGAACGCCCAGATTGTGGGAGCAGGCGAAGAAGCCGCTTTGGAAATGAATGTGGTGTACGGCGGTGGCTGCAAGACGCATCAGTTCGAATTGCAAATGGACTATTGCATGGAGTCGTTTCCGGTTCAGTGCCGCGCGCGCTTGGTGGATCTGACCACGGATGACTTTTGTGAGGCCATGATTTCGAAGACGGTGACTTTCAGTTTGCGTGAACTGGGATTGTTGGATTCCTACTATCAGCGCGCAAGCCTGGAGATTTCGGCTTCGTTCGGCACGCCCGCCGTGGTGCGATTGCCTTGATGGATGAGGGCGGCTATTTGAGCCGCCCGCTTTTAGGGGCCGAAGGCGTAGAAGTAGCCATCGCGCGAGCCCACGTAGATGCGGCCTCGCCACACAGCCGGTGTACTTTCCACGCAGCCTGTCGGTGATCGAGTCGACCAGAGACTGGTGAGCGAGGAACTAGCTAAATCCCACATTTCTAAACCCGTCTTTTGACAACGTCCCAAGAGCAGATCGTCACCGATCACAATCGGCGAACTCCATTCATGAAAGCCCAGACGCTGGCGATGCTTTTCGCGACCTGTGTCGCGATCCAAGATGATCAAGTCGCCAGGATGAGTGGTGACGATGATTTGGTTGCGCTTGAGATCGAGCGCCGGCGTTGACCAAATGCCGCCTTTGCCGTCGCCGCCGCGAGGCGGAATGGCGATCGACCAGATCTTAGGATCACGCGTGTTGTGGGGATCAAGTTTGATGAGTTGCCCGACTTCTTCGATTCGCTGGCGGCTGGCACGTTGAGCGCGCCCTTGCTCCAATTCATATTCGACGGCGATGTAGAGATGTCCGCGCTCATCGATCACAGGTGTGGCGTCGACATCGTCGCCGACCCAATAGGTGAAGACGACTTCAGCTTGTTTGTTTTTGACTCGCGTCCAGTCGACGCCGACCACCATGCCGCCTGAGTTGGTCCAGTAGGCGCGGGTCCCGAAGACCACGACAGAGGACTCGATCGAAAGCATGTGGTTTCCGAGTTGGCGTTGCATCTCTGGGGTCCAACCCGGCATTTGCACTTCGATCTCAGGCTGCACGCGCACGCGGCCTTGCGAATCGCGCGAGCGATTCAACTTCACCACATAGAACCACGAATTTTCGCCGCCGATGAAGAGTCGATCTTCGACGATGCTCGCGTTGCCATCCCAGTCGTCATTCCAGAGTCGGCGTGCGACATTGTGAGCATTGAGCGAATAGACTTCGCGGACCGGCTCTTGATCGAGCGCGAGCACACGGTACTTATTGTCGCGCGAACCAAAGTAGAGAAGTGGAAAGCCATCTGGATCCAATGTGACCGAACCTTTGATGATATCGCCGGTCGGGTAAGGTGCGCGAGTGGGGCGGCCGGTCTGCGCATCCACGAAGTGAACCTGGCGATCATAAGCGCCAAAGATCACTTCGGTGATGCCGTCGGGTCGTTCCCAAACCACAGGCTGTCCGGTCCAGCCACTGCCGCACCAGGTGCTGCACTGCTTGCCCACGCAAGACTCTGAACACATGGGACGATCGGGATAACGCCAAAGTTGCCGCGGTGTTTGTCGCGGCAGGGGGCCTGTGCCGTAGAAGGTGCGCGTGGGGTTGCCGCGAAACATGGTGAGACCCAGAGTTTGTCCCCAGGCTTCGCCAACTGTGGCCGGTGTGACGCTGGGATAAGTTTGAGCGTGGGCGATGCTGGAGTCCGGTTGCGGAATGAGGAAGAGAATGCAGGCTGCGAGGATAAGTTTTGCTCGCTTGAGCCCGCGACGAAGAGGGGTGGACTTGGTGAAGTGGAAGCTCATGGTGCTTGATTTCGAGCTGGGGCTTGCTCGTTCTTGATGGTGTTGGCGCCGATTCTGCGGCTTCTGCGGATTGAAAGCTAAGGGCTGTGACATAGCTGGCCTTTCCATTTCCCGAGTGAAATCGCACCTCGTGCGATGCAAATCATGACGGATCCCTGATCTTGGATCGAAGTCGAATCGGCTTGCGGGAGCATTCTCCGAGCGGCGCCAATTTTCGAATCGAGCTTCGAACTTTGATTGTGATGTACGACTCGCTGACGAGGGGATTGCGAGCTTTGTGCCATCTCCGATGAGGTGTGGGAAAATTACGCAGTGCGTTGACAGGCGTCTCTGAGCGTGAGAGACAGCTGACCCATCTCGCCCCCTTGGAAAATCTGGAGATCACTTCATGTCTCTTCACGCAACGGCCGGACTTGCGAAAATTTCGCACGCTCTGGCGAGTCTTGTTCTTGGCGGCATCGCCATCGGCAGCAACTTCCTTTCGCCTGCGGCCTCGGCCCAAGGTGCGAATTGGGCGATCACCAAAACGCAATGGTCCGCGACGGATGAGAAAAATTATGGCGAGTTCGTGCGGGCTTTGGGTGAAACCAATTGCAACACCGTCGATTCGTGTTTGAAGAGTGCGGCGAATCCTTACCGCGCGTCGGACTCTCCGGGTGTTCGATTTTGGTCGGATTGCGCGAAGTTTCCCTACGCTTTGCGCGCCTACTTTGCTTGGAAGAATGGTTTGCCGTTTTCCTACGTGAGTGCGGTGGCGACAGCCGATGGTGCGGGAGCGAATCTGCGATATAGCCCGCGCGGCAACAAAGTCGTTTCTCGGCGCGATGTGATTCAGACGGGTGCACCACTTCCTGGCATTGCGACATTGAATCAGATGTTGAACACCGTGAACTCGGCGATGTTCCGCTTTGATCCGGACCTCGAGTCTCCTGGAGTTCCTGACTTTTATGCGGTGAAAGTGGATCGCGAGTCGCTTCGCCCCGGCAGTTTGCTCTATGATCCGAACGGACACGTCGCCGTCGTCTATAAGATCGAGGCCGATGGCCGCGTGCGCTTCATGGACGCGCATCCCGATAACTCGGTGACCCGCGGCACTTATGGAAAAAAGTTTGCGCGAGCCAATCCCGGCATGGGCGCGGGCTTCAAGAATTGGCGGCCGATGCAGCTTGTGGGCGCGCAACGAAACGCCAGCGGACACTACATTGGTGGGCGAGTGGTGATGGCGCGCCACGCGGAGCTTGCGGACTTTTCGACGGAACAGTTCTACGGCACGACGAGGTCTCGTGACGGGCGTTGGTCGAAGGGAACGTTCGAGGTTCAGGGACAGGTTGTGGATTACTACGACTTTGTTCGGGCGCGCATGGCGGTGGGTGAACTGCGCTACAAGCCGGTCGATGAGTTACGCAACATGATGACCGCGTTGTGCGATGATCTCAAAGATCGAGTTTTGGCGGTGCAGGCGGCGATCGACAATCGACTGCATGAGAAGGCGCAGCCATCACGCCTGCCGGACAATATCTACGGCACACATGGTGAGTGGGAGTCGTATTCAACGCCATCGCGAGATGCGCGATTGAAAACTTCGTTCAAAGAATTGCGAGATCGCACCGAAGAGTTTGTCAGCCTCTATCGACAACAGAGCCCGCGTGTGGAGTACCAAGGTGGCAACCTCGTCGCAGATCTCCTTGCGGCTTACGATCAAACCGCGACGGCTTGTCAGTTTGAATACGTCAAATCCGACGGTGGACGAGTCGCGCTCAACTTCAACGATGCTGTTGAGCGACTGTTTGCGATGTCCTTTGATCCTTACCATTGCGTCGAGAATCGGTGGGGAGCTTCGCAGCCTGGAGAGCTTTCCAGCTGTCGCGATGGTGAGGTCAAACGCGCATGGTACGCGGCTGAGCAGCGCCTGCGAAATCAGTTGGACCGAACCTATGATGCGCGAATGAACTTTGATCTGCGAGAGCTACAGGCGAGAGCGCCCGGAAGCGGCGTGGATCGAGCGCCCGATGTCGATGTTCGCGCTTACCTGAAGTCGAACTGAGCCGTTGAAGTTTTGCTCCCTCAGACGGAGCTCAGCCCAAGTTGAAGTCCATTGAACAAAGTCGTCGATCGTCGACGACTTAGACAGCGAGATGTTTGACCGCATCTCGCTGTTGGCTTTGAGAAGCTTGTCCCTCGGCTCGGGCTACTTTCTAAAGTTCGGGCTCGCAGCAGCTGACGAAATGCGCTAGATTCTGGTTCCCGCCCGTTTGGAAAGGTCACATTTTATGTGCTCACGCCACGGGGCTTCGCCACGCTCTTCGCTCTTTGAACGCAGCCGTCAAAATGCTCAGCGCATTTGCTCATTGACCCTCGTTGTCGCCGTTTCGATCTTGATTGTGGGGCTCGCGCCGGTCCGTGGACTGGCGCAAAGCTCAGTGTCGACGCTGCATCCGGTTTTACCGCAAGGCTTTGATTGTGACTTTGCTAAGCCCGTCAGAACTTCAGGTGCTCGGGGCGAACAAAAGCTTTATGTGTGCCGAGGGCGGGCGCCGGTGCCACAGGGTGATCGGCGAATTGTCGCCAATCGGGAAAATCGAGTGTTCGTCGCTGTACTCAGCGGCAGTCATGCGGAGATCGCGCGTGCGCATGGTGATTTGCTGGGCGACTACGCCGAAAGTGGCGTGATTCACGAGTCCATCGATCATGTGAATTACGGAGTCAGTCAGCAATCCTTCTTCGTACAGCCGACGGTTCTTGGCATCACTCAGTGTTTGACGAATCACCTCTATGGTTCGCTGAGCGATGAGTTCCGTGCGTCTGTTGATGCGTATTATCAGGGTTATAGCTCACGCATGCAGCGCCTTGGAAAGACGCCGAAGTTTAGTCCAGATGATCTGAAGTTTGCGGCTGTGGGAATTGAGCTGGCGAACACTTTAGATGCCATGAACGAATCCGGTTCGATGTTGAAGACGTCGCTTCGATATTGCCCCTTACAGACGGTGGTGGGTGCACCGCTTGGCATTTTCGTGGGCGGTTTGTTTGGCGGCATCGGCAGTATTGTCGAAGGTAAGACTCCGTTCAAATTGGGCTGCACGGGATTCATCGTGCCGGAAAAGACATCAAGTGGAGCGCTGTTGAGCTCGGTGGGACTTGTGCACGGTCGAAACCTCGATGGCGAGCTGATGCGATCCTGGAGTCAGCATCCGGTGATCTTTTTGATTCGCGAGACGGGGAAGCTCGCGTATCTCGCCTCGGGCTCGGCGGGCTTGATCTATCCTGCGGGTGTTTCAGGAACCAACGAGGCCGGCATCTCAGCGTCTTTGCACCAAATGTATTCGTCGCGCACACAGATCTCCGGGCCGGCGAACACCACGGCGATGGCGCCGGCGCTGCAAGAAAAGATTTTGCGAGAAGCACGCAGTCTTGATGATGCACTTCGAATCGCTCGCGGTGTGAAATCGATGGCCTCTTGGACGATCTTCATTTCGGATGCGAAGACGGGCGAAGCGGCCTCGATCGAGTTGACCGAGGGCGGAGTGAGTTTGTCGCGTCGAGTGCGCGCATTGCCGCTGGGGCAGAGCAATCACTTCTTTGATGCGGCTCAAGCGCCTTACGCCTTCTTCCCGAATCTGCATAAGAAAATTGAGACTGAAGTGCGCTTACAAACTCTGGAAAAGAAGTTCGCGAAGATGTTGTCGCCGGGAGCGTCGCCTTGGACTTTGCAAGACGCCTTTAATCAGTTGGCCAATCAAGAAGACGCTGAAGGTCGATTTCAGGCCTTCGGAACAACGGCCACCAAGGCCTATGGCGTGATGGCGACGATCATGCTGCCGGCTCAGCGCCAGCTCTGGATGTCCTCGGGTGATGCCTCGCCCGCACCACATTCGACCTACTTAGGCATCGAAGTGGACCCGAGCTGGCGGCAGGTGCGGCTGGCAGGCGTGGGTCGAGCTCAGACCCTCGGCGGCCGCGCACGACTTCTTCGCGGCATGGAGAATTTTGTTTTGGCCCGGTTGGCCTATGAGCGTGGACAAAAGACCAAGGCACTTTCGCATCTCAATCAGAGCATTCAAGACTTCGATGCCGAGAATGTGAATGAGCCGAACTTCACCTATATGCGAGCCCGCCTGTACGCAGATCTCAAAGATGCTCGCGCTCTCAATGAATTCAATCGCTTTTTGCAACTTGAGGGCACGACGGAACATCATCGAGCTTTGGCGGTGATGTTCCGATCGAGTCTGAGTGGCGGACACAACATGACGGACTTGGCTTGGGCGAAGTCCGTCTTTGAACGAGCCGAACGCCAGCATGGGCAACGCGAGACTCGATTGAACATCGAAACCGTCGATAAGCTCATTCAGGGACGAAGCGTGTCCAAGCAGAAGTTGGATTGGGTTGTGTTCCGATAAGATGCGTCTTCGGTGGGGTGCTAAACTAAGATGACGCTGGCGATCGCGTAGTCGCCTTCGTGGGCTAAGCTGACCAAGGCCTTCTGCGCGCCGAGTTTTTGCAAATGCTCAAGCGGTGCGCCCGTCAATCGCATCAGCGGCGCACCGCGATCGTCGCGGATCACTTCAATTTGCTGAGGTGGTCCGCTCGTTAGGATTCCAAGGCCAAGAGCTTTGCCGAAGGCTTCTTTGGCGGCAAAACGAGCGGCGAAACTGGGGAATGGATCCTTTTGCCCTCGGCAATACGCGATTTCATCGGCGCTGAACACACGAGTTTCAAAGCGCGAGCCCTCGCGGTCGAGAATCTCCCGAATTCGACGAATCTCCACCATGTCGATCCCATGACCGTAAATCACTGCAAATCACCCTCACCAGCCGTTGATCTTGGCGTGTTCAAAGAATGGGGCGACTTTGAAGTCCTTGGTCATCCGACCGCGGCGAATGCTCTTTGGATCTGGGATGGAGTTTTCGCTGGGGCGCCAGTCGGTGATTTTGATCCAAGTGGTGGAATACTTGCGCTTGGGATCGACCGGAAACAAAACATTGTGCTCTTCTTCATAGCCGTTCACGAGTTTGGATTCCTCGGCCAATCGCCGATCAACTCCAAAGGCGTCGGTGACCAAATCGATCATTTCATCAAAGGACCAATTGTCGCCCGTCATGTGACGGCCCAATTTGCCAATGTTTCGAAAGCGCAGAGTTCCATGCGAGCCCAGTTCCTTGAGCTTGTCGCGAAGTCGCGCGGGAGCGTCGTCGTTGATCCCTTTTGCGAGAATGCAATTGAGGTTTAGAAAAAAACCGAGCTCGGCGAGGTTTTCAAGTGCGCGCATCTTCTTGTCGGCGCAGGCTTGGCCGTCGAGTTTTTTGTAGACGTCATCTCGATCCGCGCCGTTCACCGAAAGTGCGACGAACTTAAGCCCCGTGGCTTTGAGCTCGGCCGTATAAGCCTTGTCGGCGAGCTTCAGTCCATTGGTCATCAAGCTTGCGCGGTGACCATGTTCAATAATGGCGCGAAACAGTTCTGGCAAATCCGCTCTCAGTGTTGGCTCTCCGCCGGTTAGCCGAATCTCCGTGCGCTGTCCAAGCCGCGCGAAGAAGCGAATCAGATCTTCCTTGGAGACATCGGGTAGATCGCGGATGGGGCTATAGCAATTGGCGCAGGCCATGTTGCAGCGATGTGTGACGTCCACGGCGACGGTGTAGAACTTTGAATCTTCGGGTTCTATTTCGAAATAGTGCAGAGGCTCATGAAGTCCCACGACGGGAATTTCGCGCACATCGACCTGCATCGGTTCAATTCGTTTGGCAATCACGCCGCTCATGAGATCACTTCCTTGCGAGAATGGGGGTGAGCGTTGTTGAAATTTGGAAACTGAGTTGTCGGCACGCTTTGAACAGTCGCTGTGGTCGGGGCTGATGTGCGGCCATGTACGTGTGCGCTCATCGAAACATTGGGGCGAATTCTCTTTCGCAGGATCATGAACGCGCGCTGGAGCTGATCGCCGAGATCCAAGGTCATGCCGGTCAAATCGATGCGGCCTTGGCCGGAGTAATTCTGCCTTGAGGGCTCAAGATGGTGGGCTCGGTGATAAGTTTCTCCCAAGCTTAATAGCGCCAAGCCGGGAAGGTCGCGAACTTCCCCATGACGGTGCGTGATCGCGTTGATGATGGATGTATTGAGTAGCGAAAGCACAACCGGCCACGCGCCAAGGGTCACCCATGCCGCGATTCCGCCGACGGCGAAGAGGATCACCCAGGTGACAAAGATCGTGGACCAGTAGTGTCGCTGAAAAAACTGAATCGGGCGTGAGGTGATGAGATCGCGAGCCAAACTCGGCTTCGCAAGATGTCGTTGCTGTGTCGGAGACAAAGTCCAAGTGTTGGTGAAGACTCTCCAAAACCCAGAGTGCCGAGGGGAGTGGGGATCGTCGGGCAAATCCGAAAACTGATGGTGAACGCGATGAACGATGGCCCACTCCATGGGGCGACCTAAGGCGGAGAGCGTGCCCAAGTAGGTGCAGATCCACATACCGATCGACTGGCTGGATAGGCGACGATGCGAAATGCCTCGATGTAGTCCGATCGCGACACCCCAGCCAAAGACCAACCAGTAGCCGATGAAAATGAGTATGAGATCGCGACCAAATCCGCTCATGAAATTGGAGCGGGTGAGTGCTGCGGGCTGTCCCAGATCAGCTTGCAGAATTTGACTGCATGCCGAAGCGACGAGGTGAATGAGATGTGCGCTCACCGCGAGCGTGCACACAAGCTGAATGCGTCGAGGCGTCGGTGAGAGGGTCTTGCGAAGCGAAGACCAGTGTGCCGACCAAGTGGCCGGTTTGGTGATTGTGGTTGAAGTGTTTCGCGCTGGCGCACTCACAGCTCACCTCGTGCGATGAGATCTTCGAGGGGCTCAGCAGGAGTGTGGCGAACGCTGCCGTCGCGATTGAAGTAAACTGACAAATTCACACTCAGCACAACACGAGTGGAGGTGCCGGCATTCTTGACGGCATGATATCGTCCCGTATCGAACCAGTAAAAGTTGCCGTCGCAAGGAATCTGAAATTGTTCGCCGTCGACTTCCCAATAGACATCAGGATTTGATTCGAGCGCCGCGTGAACGCGGATCCCTTGATAGTAGGGAAAGTCGACATGGGGCGGGATGATGCCGCGAGGGAGGAGTTCGAGAAAGCGAACTTTGGTGAGTGGGCTTTTAAAGCGTGAGAGCAATTCGTGGAAAAACGGCGTGCTGGCCGAGGTCTCGTGTGCAAATCCAGATTCGTCGAGTGTGGCAATCTCGCGCTCAGCTCCCGGGCGCTTTTCAGAGTACCCGGCGAAGGTGTGGTAAATCGACAGCGGTTGACCACCGGGGCCGTACAAATCCAGCGCATCGTAGAGTGGGTCAGTGGCTTCGGCGCGGGCGGTGAGGCCCAGCCCTCGATAGCTGCGCCTTGGTCGTCGTCGGCCTTCGGCGCTCAAGACTTCAAAGGGCTTCAACGGGAAACTTTCGCTGACGCGACGAAACTCTTCGCGTGCCCGATCCAGATCAAAGCTGTAAGTCGCGGGCAACTTTAAGAAGGCCGGTCGAATTTTTGGCCACGCCGTTTGTGGCGCATACCATGGATCAATGAACTGGTGATCCAGGTTGGTGCCTAAGTTTGTCGACGAATCGGCTTTCGCCACTGACGAAGGAGGCAAGGCGGATCCACTCTTGGACGGATCCAAGGCGCTAGAATGAGGATTGGATTTTACTTTGGGTGAGATCATCTCCCCAATTCCTTTCCAGTTGATCCGACTTCGCGACTCGGGTTCACAATGAGAGCTTCCCAATACGGAAGCAAATGCTCGCACTTCAGGCTACCACGCTTGAACCAGAATCCCAATTCTCCCTCAAGGAACTGAAGCATAGTGGCTTGGTACTCAAACAGGGGCGTTGCGCCAGGGCGAAGCTCAGTCTCCACAGTGAAATCATAGCGATCAAACACCGGAATGCCTCGCACAGGCGCGAGCTCGCCGGACTCGCGAAGATGTTGCATTTGGTAGGGGCGCAGGCGTGTCGCGTAGTAAAACGTAAACCGACCATGTGCGTGATGATATTCGAGCGTGTGACGAAACAACTCATTCAAGATCGGCCCGCGAGCTTCAGGAAAATTCTGAAAGCCACGCAAATTGATGAATGAGAAGTAGGGCATCTTGCCCCAAGTCCAAGTGCCCAACACGTAGGCTGGCACACTGTCCACGCTGGCGCACCAAAGCTGATAGCGTAGTTCAGATTCATGTTCGGGTGAAATCTGGAGACTTGGCTCGTTAGCCAAGAATTTTTCCAGCCGAAACGGCGTTTTCATTTTCTGAATCTGTCGAGTTAAAGCGTCGATGACTTCTGACCGCTCAGGGCCAGTCAGTTGCGCAAGGCGATCGACCTTTATGTTTAGCACTGGATGGTGAGTCCGTTGACGCTCAAGGCGGCGCGAAGACCGAGTCGCGCGCGCTCCTCAAGTTTCACCAGCCCCTGAGCACGAACCTGAGTGAAGAACTTGAAGAAATCTTGCGCGGTCGCAAACTGAAATTCGTAGACGAAATAGGAGCGGGTCGAACCGCTGATCGCAGCGTTCAAAGCATTCCCATTACGAAAGGCTTTGGAAAGATGCTTGAGCTGGCCTTGGTCGACGTAGCGGCGAATCGTGGCGCGTAAGGCGTCAACATCCGCCCAGAGTGGAACTTCGTTCTCAAATTGTGCTTGCGTGTAGTTTTCGGGGAGTTCGATCGTCAGTTGTGCGGTCAGATTTTTTCCTGTCAGCACAAACGGAATTTGCGCAATTCCAAGTCCGCCCAACCCTAAGCCGAAACTCGTCAGACCAAAGTTGGTCAGCAATGAACGACGGTTCAATCGACGAGAAGGACTGATCAAAGCCAAATCCACTTTACGTTCTGCCACTGTTTAAATGGTAACCAATTCGCGGAGTTGATTGCAAGTCAGCATCCCGGCACTTTGCAGGATTCGAGGTGTCGCAGGTGATCGTTCAGTTTTGCTCAAAATGCGGTCAATTTGAGACGTCCTCGAGAAGTTCGAGTGTTCGGTCGCGGGCTCGATCTTGGCGCAAGATGTGAGGGTCGAGGCATGTTTCAAATTGAGATTCGTTAGGATGGTCTTGAGGCTTTGGGAGGCAGGCGAAGGCAAGACTAAGGTCGAGGGGCATGAGGTGCTCCGCACCGACTTCGCTAAGGAAGTCTGGGGGCGAAGCTCAGGCCCTGATGCGCATCCCAGGTCGAATGCAGGCCCAAGAGCCAAGCTTCACCGAGGTGCCAAATATAAATTGGTCCACCTGAGTCGCCCGGCACACCCAAGGCGTCACGGGTTTCGATGGTGGCGTCCGATGCCTTGAGATCATGATTCAGAAAACTCGTGATCCATGTACGCCGGTTTTCAAGCTCACCGCTTTCACTCACGCGAGCGCCGTATCCGATTCGGTGCAGTGTCTGTCCTTGCGATCGAGGCCACGGCCTCGGCCAAATTCTCACGCTGGGAAATTCATGCGCAACCTCGATCATCGCCCAATCAAAGTGATAGCGCGACATTGAGGGATTGTAACGTGGGTGTCGGCGAAAGGGCGGATCATGCACGACAAGATCCGACATCAAGCTTGTTTGTGGTGCGCGAAGTTCCAGTTGTTCCGCGCTGCTGAAACGCCAAGTGAGTCCCGAGCGAGAGGGTAAACTCTCCGTGCAATGGGCCGCTGTGAGAATATGTCGAGAGCTGACCGCAACACCCGTACAGGTGCTGATCAATCTCTGACCGGCGAAGACTTGAATGCCAATCGCTGAACGCCAGCAACTCCACTGTGGAATCGGACAATGGGCGATCGAACTGGCCGGATGACTTGAGTGATGACTTGAGAGTTGAGTGCGGGCTTGCGAGAGCTCAGAGGCGAAAATGGTGGAGATCACCAGGAGAACGAGGCGGCATGAAGTGAGGCATCTTGAGATTTGGCGCACCAACATGGGCGAGACTCAAACATCAGTTTCGCCCGAAGATCAAGTCGTGGCCGTGTCAGAAGCGAATCATGGCGTGTTGAAGCCAATCAGCGAGTAGGTCAGCATGGTCACAGTCGGCGGAGGTGCGCCCACAATGCTGGCAGGCGGAGGCATCGTGGTTTTGACCTCGAGCTTGGTCCACGAGCCAAAGCCCGGCGCAAACCAGTACACTTCGTGTCGAGTGATGTTATCCGTGGAGAATCGCGTGCATTCGATTTTCCAATGCGTGATGAAGCCCCGGCCTGAAACTTCGATGGACTCTGTGCCCAGCACGCCGCAGTTGATGTTTTCCTGTGATTGATCTTGGCGACGAATCTTAAACGAGTTTCGCTTACCAGTCTCGAGTGGAAACAAACCGTCGGGATTTCCCTCGATGCTGGCGGGAGGGCGAAAGTCGCCTGAAAGTGGATTGCAGAAAGCTTCGCTGGGAATTGCGAAGCGACCCAGCGCACAGCTTTGTTGTGAATCCAAACTCCAAACTGTTGAATCCGAAAGTACTGTTGTGGCCACTCGCGACTCTTCGCGCGAAACGGGAACACCCGCGGCAGATGTGCCGAGGATTCGATAAGAATAGAATGCGCCTCGCACGGGTCGGGCCTCGGTGAGCAGCTCTTCGGTTGCTCCTCGTCGAGGTCGTGCCGATGGTTCAGATTTTCGATCTGTGGAGTTTGACGGCGTTTGCGAAGCTTGTGTGCTTTGCTGCGCGGGTCCTGTGGCTTTCAGTGACTTCCACCACCACAGTCCGCCTCCCAGCACCGCGCCCACGACACTCATCGCCACAATCCAAGGCACAAAGTTAAAGCTCGCGGCGACACCTTGCGGGGGAGTGCCAATCGCATGTGGTCCAGACGAGCCCATACGATGTTGCGCAGAGGCCAGCGGATTGAGCTTGGGAGCCGAAGACTCCAGTGACATCCCGACATTGGCTGCGGCCTGAACTTTGATTCGATTCGCTCGCGCTTGAGCGGCTTCTTGGCGAGCGCGTTGATAATCCTGTATGGCTTGATCGATGAGTTTTTCGTCGAGTAAAGCGCCGCGCTGAGTGATCTCAACTTGCACGCCTTTGCTTGCGGCGAGGTGGGTGGCGCGTGTGAGAACAAATGCAAACTCACATGATCGCAGCTGGGAGTTTTTGAGTTTTTCGAGAACTGAAGGCGACCATTTGTAGTCGCGATCAAAGCGTGCCGATTGTGAAAGTGCGACTGGCATCGGTTCCATCATGATCTTCTCGAGATCTGCCGTGACTTCGTCGGCACTTTGCGGACGACGCTCTGGTTTTTTAGCGGAGAGTTTCGCGACAAGCTGGAAGAGGCCTGGAGGCGCCACATCGACGAGTGGCTCGGGCCAGCTCAGATTTTCTTGCGCCACCTTCTTCATGGTCTCGAAGGAACTTTCGCTCTTAAAGGGCGTTGTGCCCGCGAAGACTTCGTAAATCAAAAGGCCGAGGGCGTAGACATCAGTGCGGGGGTTGGCAACGGCACCCGCTAACAATTCCGGCGCGAGGTAGTTCACTGTGCCGATCACGATACCGGTTTTGGTACGAAACCCGCGTTCGTCACTTCCGCCATCGGCAAAGCTCGCCGGGCGCGCGATTCCGAAGTCGATGATCTTGGCGCGACCTTCGCGATCAATCATCACGTTGGCGGGCTTCAAGTCGCGATGGATGATATTGGCGCGGTGGCAGGCAGCAAGTCCGACAGCAACTTCTCTGCAGATCGCTAACATGTCGATGAGAGACAATCGATGTTGGCGAATCAGACTGTGGAGTGAAACGCCATCGATGTATTCCATCGCCATGTAGTGGCCATTGGCGTAAGGACCTTCTTTAAAGATTCCCCAGTCAATGAGGCCGACGACGTTGGGATGCGAAACTTGTCCAAGAGTCTTGGCCTCGGCCGCGAAACGATTGCGGACGTCGGTGTCTTCCATAAGGCTCTTGAACACGGTCTTGAGCGCGACACGTTTCTTGGTTTGCAAGTCTTCTGCGAGGAAGACCTCGCCCATACCGCCCTCACCAAGTTTCTGCAAAACCTTGAAACGTCCCCAGGTCTGGGGAAGCGCGAGCTGCGAGCCCGTCGAGGGGCCGGCTTTGGCATGCGGAGGTGTGTTGCCTTGATCCGACATCGAATCCCTATCGGTATTCACGAGAGTTAATTTTATGAGAATCCTTGGTTCAACTTGAGACACTGCGGGGAAATCGTCTCGATGAGACAATCGATCTGAAGCGGCCGAACATGGCAAGCTTGCCGGCGAAGCCGAGGCCTCGTTTGCTAGGGGAATTGCGACTTGAACCGGCGAGCCAGACAGGGATCTGTACCGCTGAGATTGTATCGACTTGAGATTGTGAACTGATTGTTGAGGCTACGAGTTTCGCACTTGCCCTTGGCCGTCGATCACCCAGCGAACCGACGTCAGCTCACGAAGGCCGACAGGACCACGCACGTGGAGCTTTTGTGTCGAGATTCCCAATTCGCCCCCAAGTCCCAGTTGGTAGCCGTCGGTGAAACGTGTGCTGGCATTCCAGTAAACGCAGGCGGCATCGACTGAGCTTTGAAAGCGTCGGGCCACGGATTGATTTTTTGTGATGATGCACTCGGAGTGCTTCGAGCCATGTTGTGCGATATGCTGGAGAGCGGAGTCGAGGCTCTCGACGACATGAATATTGAGGATGAGATCCAAATGTTCGGTGTCAAAGTCCTCTGGTCTTGCGCGACGAATAGCTCCCGAAGCCTTTTGGTTTTCAATTTGCAAAGTGGGTGAGGTCGCTGAGTCGGAGGAGACAGCTTGAACTTCACTTTCAAGGCCCAAAAACTGAAGGGCTTCATCGCTGATTCGCAATTCAACATGGCGGTGGCGCAAGCTTTGAATGAGCACGCGACTGGCGTCGCGACCCCATGCTTGATCAATTAAGAGCGTTTCGACGGCATTGCACACGCCTGGTCTTTGCGTCTTGGCGTTGATGAGAATTTCTTCGGCCATCTTCCGATCCGCATCGGCATGCACGTAGAGATGGCATAAGCCCCGATCGTTTTTGATGACCGGCATTTTCGATTCTTGCGTGACAAGTTCGATCAAGGCATCGCCGCCGCGTGGGACACACACATCGAAGATGTCCGATCTTTTGAGAAGTCGGCTCACCAAAGTCCGATCATAATCGCGAAGCCCGATGAAGCACTTAAGGTCTCTTGGCAGCACCGACGCGATGAGATCGTAGAGACAGGCCGCTGTCGCTTGGGACTCTGAACCACCACGAAGGGCGATAGGATTTCCGCTCTTGAAGGCCAGCGAAAAGGTTTCGGTGATCACATTGGGTCGACTTTCAAAGATCATAAAAATCGGTCCCAAAGGTGCGCGAATTCGTCGTGCGACCAGCCCATTATCTAATTCACGTTCATCCACCAATTCACCGACGGGATCAAAGAGGTCGGCGACGGCATGAAGACTTTGGGCCATATGCTCGATCCGTTGCGGAGTCAGCGTCAGGCGATCGCGAAAGGCTGAGGGGCGCGACGGGTCGAGATCATCGAGATCGAGGGCATTGGCTTCGAGAATCTCCTTCTCTTTGCGAATCAGTAGATCGGCCAATTGTCGCAGGATCGAGTCCTTCTCGGCGCGAGAAAGTTGCGCCAAGCGCGGAGCTGAGGCCTTGAGTTGCACAAGCTGTGTTTCGAGCGAAGTCATCATGCGGACTTTCTCCGAACTTTTCGTTTCTGAAGCTTCGATTTCTTGGTCGGTCGCGCGCGATGAGGCGATCTCGACTGAGTTGCCGAGTCTCGTGGTGCAAGCGTGTTGTGAATCCATGTGCCGGGGTGTGTTTCTTGTCGGGCGATACTTTGGTCGCTCGCGACCGAGGCGTGAATTTTGAGCAGCACTTTGGAAGTGTCGCCTTTGACCAGATGAACGGGAATGCCATCGCGACCGGCGAGCTGCGCGGCCAAAAGCTTACTCAGCATGCCGCCTTTGCCGCGCGCGCTTCCCGGCGTGTTCGAAGCGCTTTTGATGTGTTGCGAACTCACGCGCGGGACTTCCGCGAGGAGCTTGGCATTTGGATTTTGCCGAGGATCTTGATCGTAGAGGCCCTCGATGTCGGTGAGGATGACGAGTCTCTCAGCGCCCAGCGCTCTGGCAACCAATGCGGAGAGGCGATCGTTGTCGCCAAATTGAATTTCAGCTGTCGAGACAGCGTCGTTTTCGTTGAGAATTGGAATGGCTCGCCAATCGATCAAACGGCGAAGTGTATTGGTCAAGTTTTGCCGCCGAGATCGATGCGCCAAATCTTCGGCCGTAAGTAAAACTTGCGCAGCTTGTAGGCCTAGATTTTCTAAAGCGAGCTTGTATTGCTCGATCACAAAGATTTGCCCCAGCGCGGAAAGTGCTTGTTGGGTGGGGAGATCGCCACGGATCGGTTTGCGAGAACGCGCGGGGGCTTCCGGCGTGGTGATCGGCTGAGTCGTTGCGCTGGAAAAGTGGGGCAGGCGTTCGCGAGCCGAAGCGATGGCTCCCGAAGTGACCCACACAATGCGAATCCCTTCCTTTTGTAGCGAAGCAACTTGCCGCATCCAATCGCGAATGAGCAAAGGTCCGCCATCCACGACCATTTGTGATCCGGCTTTCACCACCCAGATGCGTTCGTTCACGGAATTTTTATTGAACTTTGAATTCATGAGAGCGGCCTCTTAGGCTTCACGTGGTTAAGTGGGAGAGAGCTCTTTGAACTCGCCACTTTGCCGATCCTTGGTGACGTTGCTCCAAATGAAGAAGCGCCCATTCATCGCCACATAAACATCGGGCGGCAGAGCTTGCGCTAGGGCGATCGCCGCTCCCAAGTTGAAAAGCCCATCCGAGCTGCCAAACTTATAGGGCACCATCGCGCCCGTTAGAATGATGGTCTTGTCGAGATTGGCCTCGCCCAAGCAGCGCGCGGTCTGCTCCATGGTGTCCGTCCCGTGCGTGATGACGATCCGACTTTCACGACTCATGCGGCAAGCTTCGCGAATCTCGGCGCGATGTTCAGGCGTCATTTCTAAACTGTCGCGCATCATGAGTTTTTGAATGGCAATCGGAACACGACAGCGCCCAAGCTCGAGCATGTCTTGGACGTGCGTCTCGCGAAAGAATAGTTGGCCGGTGAGTTCATTGTATTCTTTGTCGAAGGTTCCGCCCGTAATGAGAAGTCGGATTTGGGTCGGCGCGATCGAAGAGGTGGGCTGCGAATCCATGCAGTACTGCCTAGTGTGTTGCTTTAAGTTTTGCCGAGCACAGAAAGTCGAAGTTCAATTCTGATCGAATGATGGAAGCTTGGGTTCCTGATTCGGACTATGATTTGTTCGTTTGCTTTTCCGTCGATGACTCTGTTTCGACAGGCTCTGCGTCGCGAATCTGAGATTTGTTGGCAGACTTGGCTGAATCCCCAGAAGCGTCATTCATCGCATTTTGCGCTTCGCCGAGGGCATCTTTGAGACCTCGAATAGCTTGGCCCAGAGATTTGCCAAGTCCCGGGAGCTGCTTGGGACCGAAAACCAAAAGTGCCGCGAACACAATCAAACCAATTTCCCAAATGCCTAGACCCATAGGTCCTCCTCAAGCTCATTGGATCGCAAGTCCTGCCTCAGACTACTCCGATTTTAGCGGATTTCCAGAGTAATCTCGAGGCTACCGCGCGAAGGGCTTGGGCTTTTGATTCAGATGGGAGGAGAGGGCGAAGCTTGGATTTGTCGAGAGCGCGCCCCAAGTGGCTCTTCACCTCCGAGGGGCTTTACTGAGGCTTACATTGTGGTCTGCAACTTAAACGGCCTTCGCGACGCCTTTATGTTTTGGGAACTTTGCTTTCGTCGACGCTGATTTCAATTTCAACGCGGCGGTTTTGTGCTCGACCTTCAGCCGACTTGTTGTCGGCGACGGGCTCATTCGGTCCAATGCCAACTGTGCTGATGGTGGGAGCTGGAATTCCACCGTTCACCAATTGGCTGCGAACAGCAGCGGCACGCGCTTCGGAGAGTTTGCGATTGGTGTCCGCCTTGCCTGTCGAATCCGTATGACCCTTAATCACCAACACATTTTCCGGATACTTCTTCATGATCTCGGCCATCTTCTTGAGGTTCTCGACGGCTGCGGGTTTGAGTTCGGCTTTGCCAGAGTCAAACAAGATGTCGCTCTTGAGCTTCGTGACGAGACCTTGCTCCGTGCGTTTGGTCTCGGCGATCTTTTCAAGCTCTGCCTTCTGCTTATCGAGGCGATTGCCGATGACGCCGCCCAATCCTGCGCCGAGAGCTGCGCCAATCATTGCCCCTTGCGCGCGATTGCCAGATTGGTGGCCGACGATGGCGCCAACGGCCGCGCCAGCTGCGGCTCCGACGCCTGCGCCGACGGCCGTGTTCTTACCCATCGACGAACAAGCCGTGCTGGCCACAAGGCCGCAAATGAGAATTGCCAGGCGGGCCGACGAAACGGGCGACCGAGAGAAAATCAGAGAACGAGTTTGGACTTTGGAGTTTGCGGACATGCGAGGGCTCCTTGTTGGGTGATCGTGCGAAACCTTTGCGGTAGGTCTAAGGTCTCGCAAACGTTGGCTTGTCGTTGGCGTTATATTTTGGCGAAAGCGCGAGGCTTGGGTCAAATCGCGAGGCCCAGCGGCATTGGGCACCTCATCTGAAGTCGGGCGGTGAGGATGAGGTATTTGATCGCTGGACGAAAACAACGTGGCTTAGATGGCCAATGGGTCGATGTGTGTCCAGGTCGCCTGCGGCCTCGGCCAAGAGGGGCGAGGCTTGAGTGTCGAGACTTTAGGCGGTCGAGAAATGTTTATGTTGGACCTGAGGTCAGTCAGACAAGCGTCGGAGATCAGAGTAAAATCCGGCGATGCTCCCCGCGTTTATCGGAGCCGGGTCGGGGCTCGAAACACATTTCATTCCATCTGTGGATCGCCATGCATTGGCGAAGCCTCGAAATCTTTTGATTGTCCTGCATGGCAAGGGCGATGACCTAACTTCCTTCTATGATCTGCCGCATGAGTTGCCACTTCCGCAAACGGACTACCTGCTCTTGAACGCGCCTTACGCGATGAAGGATGGGCGCAAGTGGATGATGTGCGATGAGCCGCGACATCGTCCGACCTTGGAATTGACGCGCGCTAAACTTCTGAAGCTCGTGGCGGAACTTGAAGCTTGGGGCTATTCGCCTGAGCAAATTCTGTGGCTCGGGCATTCGCAAGGCGGGCGCGTGGCTCTGGATCTGATTCTCAACTCGCCGGCGCGATTCGCAGGACTCATCGGCGTCTCAAGCTACATGGGTTGGATGTTGGCAGAGCGGCAGCTCAAAGTGAAAACGCTATCTCGGTTTGCGGAGTTGACGCCCACATCGGCTCGGTTGAGTCGGGCCGATGCGTCTCGTTCGACGGTGCCGGGTGCACACATTGAGCTTGCGGCCAACGAAGTCGTGCGCGCCAGATCGACGCCCATTCTTTTTACACACGGACGTCGTGATCGGGTGATCTCCACGACCGAGATTCGCGGCGACATTCGTATTGCTCGAGCTTTGGGTTTTGATGTGACTTATGCGGAATTTGATAAGGGCCACGAATTTGAAGATCCGCGAGAGATGCGTTTCATTCAGTCTTGGATTCAAGCGAGAGCGCGTCGCGCAGCATTCCGTGCGGCGATCTTGCCGCCGCCCGATCAATTGCGATTGTCAGAATCCCCAGCCGCCCACGCGGAAAGTCGCATAGTAGCTGACTTGCATCGCCCAGCCCAGGCCGAGGCCTAAGGCGAACACCACTCTTCGCCAAGTGTTAGATTGAGTGATGAGCAAGATCGAAAGTGCGAGTGCGACGAGTGGAAATGCATAGCGAGGCGTGCTTCTCCAGATCGCTTGATTGTGAGTGATCAGCACGTGCAAGAGGACCACGGCGGCGAGTCCCCACTCCCGATGTCGGTAGAGCTGCAAGGCCAATGCGAGGAGTGCCAGCAAAAACACCAAAGGCAGCACGCCAAACGAAAACCAGTGTAGAAAAATCTCCGTGCTGATCCAGGCGTCACCGCTGAGGCCTTCGTAGAACATGCCCATGGCCCGCGTGAAACCGTCAAAGAAATTTCCTTCCGGCATGCCGTACACGCGCTGTGCGAGCAAAAAGAAAAAAGGTCGATCCGTTTTGATCCAATTGAAGAGCAAAAAAGCGACGGCGCTGACAATGAGCGCGGTGAGCTCGAGCGGAAGCGGCGTCGCTGAGCTCACCTCAGTTGGCGCGGCCTCAGCCTCGTTCTTGGTTCTCGAAGTGCTCTCGGTGTCAGCTTGTGGCGATGATCGCGTCGAGAGTTGTTCGGCGAGTCGCGGGCGATGTCGAGTCAGCAAACTTGTGCCGGCGGCAAGTCCCAGTAATGCGTAGGCGTTGAGTCGAACCCAAGGTGCGAGGAAGAGACTGAGACTGAGTCCGAATCGCGTCAGCCAACGCACACGTGAGCTGGAACTGGCCCACGGGCGAAAGCCCCATAGCTCGCCTCGCGGCGAACGAAGAAACCAAAGTGTGAGACTCAACCAAAAGAGCAAATGGTAGAGCGGGTCCGAATAGGCCGTCATGGCAAAGTAGGCAAATGGATTGGCGAGACAAGCCGCGAGCACGCGAGAAGGATGCAGCTGAAATCTTTCGGCGATCAAACGCGTCGCGAGAGTGTTGCCCGCATAAAATGCGATGAGATTGATTGTCGCGGCCAAGCGTAACGCGATTTCGCGCGGATCAAAATTTGGATCGCGAGAGAGCTCGAGCAGCGACTGCCCACTCCACAGTGTTCGAAGTTGAATCTCAACATCAGTCACAATGCGCAGTAGCCACCCAAAGCCAGGCGGGAAGGCGTAGGTCTTGGGATTCAGTCCGTAGCCATCCAAAGCAATACTCAGATGCCACACGGCATCCCACTGCAGATGATCTCGCCACCAAATCTGACTGGTCGAATCGGCGAGCATCGACCAATAGCCTGCCGCCGTCATGAGAGCGAGCCACCAAAGGCCATGCCAGGCGGCGCTCCAACACCAAAACTGAAGTGTTGGACGAGGAGGGCGAAGGGCCTCTGCTGCGCGCGCTAAATACATACTTCAAGCTTGAGGCGCCAGCATGGCCTTGGTCAAATCACCAGACAGTCGAGCTCGATCTCTTTGGCGGCTATGGACAAGTGTGGTGTGCGGACTTGTGTTTACGTGCGCAATGTCTGTTGAATGGCTGGGTGAATGGATCGAGCCATGTGCTTGGTCCCGGAAGTTACTCGAGTTGTGGCCTGAGTTATGGCCTGAGTTATGGCCCGAACTGGCGCTCTAGGAATAGCCTGAGCGTCAAAATACTGATGATTGAGATGAGGGAGTGGATATGCAAAGTCAGTCACGGATTGAAGTACAGATGACCGTTGCCAAGCCGTGGGCTGGGCGTGGAGTGAGATCTGCGGATCTCTTGAGCGTGTTTGGCGTGGTGATGACGTCTTTGTCGTTGGTGGCTTGCGCGGGTCTTAAGACAGCTCAACGAGGCGAGGCCTCTGGCAAAGTCACCTCTGAACCCATCAGTGAGGCAACTTCGAGTCCCACGGAAGCTGTAGTGGCCTCGGCGCCGGCAAGCTTTCCGAACTTCACATTGAGTTCGGAAGAAACTCGGCGGACCGGAATGGTGTTTGCGTGGACGTTCACCGGCTCCACGCGCTTGGTGGGCGATTCGGGTTGCCGACTTCGATTGCGCCAGCGTGAAACAGGCCGTGAAAAACTCTTGCAGTTGAAAGCCGACGTGCCCGTGAGTGTGCAGGCCTTGGAACCAGGGACTTGGGATGCGCAGCGCTTGGGGTGTGGCGTGACGAGACTTTGGGAGATTCAAGACTTGTTTCGCGATGGCATCGTGGTGAAGGCCAACTCGGTCTCCGTCGTGGGCTGGTTCGTTTTTGATTTCGACGAACGCACTCTGCGAGGCGTGCGTGAGGCGGGGCGCGAGGAAAACACCCGACTCGCAGCTTCGATTGCGGCGCAATGGCCAAGTGGGACATCAAAACTCATTTCCGGATTTTCGGGCAAAGAGCTACCCAAGGAAATTGAGTCGCGAGATGAAATCGTGCGAGTCAAAGCCATCGGGCTTAAGCAGAATCAGGCGATCCTCGAGCCATTGCTGGCGCGACTCCAAGCCTGCGCAAGTGGAGGCATTCGGCAAGATCCATTGCGTGCCGGACGGCTGCGCATTGAAGCGCAATATCGCGGCGGTGCGTTTGTGGGCGCCAAAAGCACGACTTCGCCTCACGCACTTCGCGATGATTTAGTCGCTTGCTTCTTGGGCGCGCATGAGAACTTTCAAGTTGAGGCGAGTGCGGGGGATTTTATGCTCGACACCACTTACTAATTTCCAGCTGGCACACTTGAGTGGTTGTGCCAGGCAGGGCCAGGGGTGCAGCTCCCCTCCGTCGAGCGAGATCTCTTGGGATTTGTCATGTGACCTATGGCGAGCGCAGCGGTGATTATACGCCCTCGGAGATGGCAAAACCTCAATCATCTTAGAGGTTTGAGCCTGGTTCGGGCTGGTTTGCGACCACGCAAGTGAGCCAGCTTTAGGAGAGCAAGAACTCAAAGTCCTTCTGCGACAGTCGATTATTGCCCTGTCCGATTTCGTCCTTCTCGGTGGGTGTTGTTTCAAGCTCTTGAACGTTTTCAGCGGTGACGCCAAACAAGGCGTCGAAGCGTTTACTCTTGAGCTCCTTGAGAATCTCGATCTTCTCCTCAACGGAATCTTGAATGATGTACCGATAGACTTGGACGGATTTCGTCTGTCCGATCCGGTGGGCTCGGTCCGTGGCCTGATTCTCGACGGCCGGATTCCACCAAGGCTCGACGTGGAACACATAAGTCGCTTTGACTAAGTTCAGGCCCACGCCACCTGTTTTGAGTGTCATGAGCATGACGGCGCCGCCATCGTGCTCTTCAAAGGCGCGCAGTTTGCGCTCGCGCTCCACACGCGAGTCTTGTCCGGACATATCAAAGTGCGTAACGCCTGCGGCTTGAAGGGCGTCGCGAAGGCGTTGGAAAGTTGCCAAGAACTGCGTGAAGATCAGGGCGGATGCGCCCTCGGCGACCACCTCAGTGATGGCATCAATGAGCGTGCTGATCTTTGGGGGCTCCTGCTGATATTGCACGCCGGGTACGCCCGATGGATCCGAGCATACTTGGCGCAATCGAAGTAGCGCGGTGAGCATTTGCAGCTGAGTCTTGCCTTCGCCCTCGTTGGCAATGCGATCGCGGATCTGGCGATTGTAGCTCGTGGCAATGTCTCGGTAGATGCGTCGTTGTTCGTCTTCAAATGGCAGCTTCAGCGTGATCTCGCGCTTTTCTGGAAGCTGGCTCATCACTTGTTGTTTGGTGCGACGAAGCAGCAAGGGCTTTGTGCGTTGTTTGAGCTCATCGAGATCATCGCGCATCACGCGAACCGGATTGACGAAGCGTTCGCGGAAGGCGGGCAGCTCGCCGAGCGCTCCGGGCACGCACAAATCAAACAGTGAGTAGAATTCGCCGTAATGATTTTCAAGCGGGGTGCCAGTCAGGCAAATTTTAAATCCGGCATCCAATTGACGAACGGCGGTTGTGCGCTTGGTTGTGATGGTCTTGAGAGCTTGGGCCTCGTCGAAGATGGCGATGTCCCACTTCACTTGGCGGAAGATGTCGACATTTTCTTGGACCAATCCATAGGTTGAGATCACCACGCCGGAATGACGATCGGCCGAATTGTTGGGAAGCTCCCAACTTTGGCGGACAAAGTCGAGAAGGCCTTCGGGATCTCGGGAGTTGAATAGATGCAGTCGCAACTCGGGTGCGAAACGTGCCGCTTCGGAGAGCCAATTGTAGGTGAGTGAAGTCGGAACGAGGATGAGTGTCGGGCCGAGACGGCCTCGACATCTTTCCATTTCAAGAAAGGCGAGGCTTGTGACGGTCTTTCCAAGTCCCATGTCGTCAGCCAAAATTCCGCCGAGGCCAAGGCGACGAATGTCATCGAGCCACTGAACGCCCGTCATCTGGTAAGGCTGAAGTTGCGCTTTGAATGTGTCAGGTAGCTGCAAGGGCTCGCGCAATTGATCGAGCCGATCATAGAATTCGCAAATTTCTTTCCAACGCTCGCCTCCTTGGATGTCGATTCCGGATGCGCGTAGGGCGAGCAGCTCAAGTGCGCGTGAACGTGGCAGCTGGAAAAAAGTTTCTTCAGTGCGCCGACGCTTCGTCGGCTCGGCGAGCAGATCACCGCCGCCATGCAAGCTCTCCCAAAAACGGGTGAGGCGCTTAAGGCTTGGAAGTTCTTTTTGCTCGAGAAGATAGTAACGGCCTTCGAATTCGATGACGCCTTCTCTGGATAATCGAAGCGCGTCTTCGACCGCGAGCTCTTTTCCTTTGAAGAAAAATTTGGGATGAAGTTCAAACCAATCGATCTTGCGATTGCCAAGCGCCAAGCTTTGTACGTCTTGTGGGTTGACGCCTTCAGTGAGCTGAAACTCAGGCCGGAACTCGCCTTCACGAATCTTTTCGACGGATTTGCCGTCGAGCGAAAGTTCAAAGCCAAAGTGTGCAAGACTCAGAAGTTGCGCACCACGGGGCGGAAGTTTGGCAGTTGGGATGACGAATCTTTCGTTCACTCCGGGTGTGTAGATCAGTCGCGCGTCGGCCTCGGCCGAAATTTCTGGGCGAATAACCCAGTCTTCGCGATCAAAACCAGGGCGATTGTGGAAGAAGTTTTCAAAAGCTTGCGAGCGAACTTTTGTAAAGCAGGCGCCAGCTGTTTCATTGGCGAGATCGCCGACCAGCGCGCGAAGCAGGCGAAGTACATTGCGCGATACGCCCGGAATCGCGATCTCGCCCTCGGGGATGTAGATGTGCGTGGACTTTTCGGCTCGGCCATCGTCAAGAATCTGATCGATGAGGCCGTCAAGCAAGGCGATGAGGCCTTCGCTGACAAGATGTTCAAAACCTCGAGGCTCATCGTGCTCGGCCTGCGGGTTCCACTGATCACCTTTGGAAACAAAGGCCGCGAATTTGAGATAGAGACGATGTCGCAACACTTGAGCGTTGGGGATCAACTCTCCGTCTGAACCTGGTAGTCCAAGTGCGAGCGATGCGGCCTCGAAGAACAAGAGATTCGCAAAGCCGATATGACGAAGCAGTTTGAGATCTCGCTCGCGTTTGAGGCCTCGCCGCTGATGAGCGATTTGTGTGTTGGCAAAGCCCGTGGTCGCGCCGAAGCCAGAGTGAAGCAAGTAGATCAGATAATTCATGGCGCGCGGGAAGCCATGCGCCTCCAGGCGAGTGGGCGAGTTTTCCAGCTGAATGGCGAAGCGAAGGCGGAACGTTGCATCGCCTGAGATCGCCAGTCGCGGCAGCGCGGCAGTTGGCGCCAAGGTCAACTGGCGTGGCTCGATGAGCAGTCGATCACCTGACTGCGCAGTTTGATTTTCGAGCTCGCGGATCAAAGCTTGGATCTGCGCGTGACCGCGCACGCGCAAGCTACCATCGTCGTCGGTGAAAGTTTGCGACTGAAGTGCGGCACCTGGGGCGCCGCTTGTCGAAGAGGTCGAGGGAGAAAGGTGTGCCGAGGCTTGCGCCGACGCTGCGTCGCCGGGGATGTCGGCAACTACGGGCTCGGGGCGAACTTGCAAACTTAAGCTTAATTGCGCACGGAGTGCATCGAGACGCTCTCGCCAGTTGTGAAATTGGAGGCGACCGCTCACAGGATCCAGTCGATAGGTGTCGGTTGCGAATTCGTCGGGCACATCCAGGCGTACACGCACTTCGCCACGTGAAATTCGTGGCGAGGCCTCCGGCCGATCTGCATGCGAACTTGAAGAATCCGAATTCGTGGAGATGCGCCAAATGAGCGCTCCTTCAGCCCAGCGCGTGTCGAGCCCATCGAGTCGAACTGCTGTGCGCTCGCGCTTCTTGTCGACGGATGTCGTGAAGTAAATCTTCACTTCGTGTCCATCTTCCGCAAACAAAGTCTTGTTCAGCCGCTCAACCGCTGCGAGCACCGAGGCCATGCAATGATCCGTCGTTGCGAGCCAGTGAGGTCGAAGACCTCCGGGCGGCATACGATGAGCAAACTGCGCACGCTCAAACTCGGGCCGTAACTGCAAGCTCAGTGGCAAAAGTGGGCGTGGAATTTCGCGACCGCGCGGATGGCGAAGAAGCTCAGCAGCCGTCAGGCAAAGCCCATCTGCGAATAAGTATTGGAGGCACTGAGCTTCCGCATCCATCCACTCCATGGTCGTCGCCACACCACGCGAGGCCGAGCCCCCATGATCAGGATGATAGAGAAGTGGAACATCATTGGGTCGCCAGAGCGGTGAAACCCAATTCGGCTGCAACTCGCCCTCACTGAGTGGGCGTGAGGCTGGAATGACTTCGCGCCGGGAAGTCCAAACGGCATGCTCAGGAAGTGAAAACGCTTCGGTGCGACCGAAGCGTTTGGCGAAGTTCTGGGCGAGTACAATGCCAACAAGTGCATTGGCTGCAATCGCGGTTGAACTGGAATCAGCGCCTGGGCGTGAGGTTGAGGCCATCACGCCAATTTAGCACTGAAACCACTTAAGGCGCAAACCAGCAGCGAGGGCGGAAGCCGACTGAGTCAGCGCCCTCAACGCAAGAACCCTGGCGGTAATCCGAATTGCTCAAACCGACGGAGACATCAACAGGGCAAAGCGCGCCTGCCAAATATGTGTCCATGCGGCACTGAGTCGCTGGGTGATTGTCGTTGGTTTTGCGAACTCGCGAAGTATCCGGAGTGTCGAAGCGGGGAGGTGTGGTTTCTTTGCGCAGGGCTTGAAAGAGGCCTGCGACGGAAGTGCCACCTAAGCTGATCCGCTTACAAATCAAGCGATCTTCAGGTCGCGCGAACTGCTTGTCGCAAAGTTGTGCAGCATAAGCATCCGGTGGGCGTTGAGTGAGGATGGCTTCGTTGTCATCGGTTGCGAACATCAACCGCAGGCACTTGAGTGTTGCAAAGTAATCTGAACCACCTTCGTTGGTCGCCCAGCCATTCATGCCGAACCAGCCGGCGATCTTGGGAGCGCCGCCAATGTGATGGCCCATCTCATGGCAGGCCACAAGTGCGAAGCCTTCGATGTTGGTAGCGGGGTGACGTGCTAAGCCGCCGTACATATTCAGCACCCAGTTGGAGCCGATTTGTTGAGCGGAAGCGTTCACTGTTGCATCCGACCAAAGGCGTTTCACTTGGAGGTTGCCGCCTTCTTTTCGAACGATCGGCGCGTAAATCTTTTCGATGCGATTCAACACATCGTTGAACTCAGCTTCGGTCACGCCGCTGCCGGAAAGACCGCGGAAGCTACCCTTAAAGCCGACCGGAATGCGCATATCATTTTCCGGTAAGAAGCCTTCGCACAAGGTATGAGCCTGAGCCGGACTCAAAGATGTGCCGAGTCCAGCGAGCAGTGTGGTTGTGGTGAATACGCGGCGCGCGAGCGCCTTAAAGCCATTCGACGATGACATTTTCTTCCCCTCTCCTTGGGTCCGCAAACCTGCGGTGGTTTCGATGGCCGTCGAATGCGCAGAAGGGAGAAGTTCGGTTCCTGAACTCCGTCGAGCTCGGAAGTCGTGTCCTTGGGAGGGGCGTGCTTCGCTCTCGATCTTCACTGGCCTGAGGGACATCGAGCTTCGGCTGATCCGTCAGTCGAAGCTTCGCCTAAGATCATTGCTAAAATTCTGGGCTTGGCCAAAAGAAAAGTTCCAATTTGGCACCTTGGGGAGGGAATGCGGGCCGCGTTACGACTTTCAGCTGGCTCACTTGGCTGGTCGTGATGCGCGGTCGATGCGCCTGCAGCTGAGCTT
>ERZ761609.330-NODE-330-length-59541-cov-26.684766_pt1 | contig 59541 bp, 43 predicted proteins | sample MGYA00511163_ERZ761609 | MGnify/ENA primary metagenome ERZ761609 (study PRJEB28899, sample SAMN02445070) | bioreactor sludge metagenome | biome: EBPR sludge | place: Australia: Brisbane, Thorneside Wastewater Treatment Plant | collected 2011-12-16 ... | reverse complement strand
AGGAAGAGATTGAATCTGAGATTACGCAAATCAAAGACAAGCTTTTTCAGTATGATTTGAATAACGCAGAAATATTCTCTCAGCAAATTAGCGAGATACAGGACCGGGCCCTTGTTCTAGACATTAAAAAAGCTTTAGAGAGCGCCAAGAATCTTTACAACATTATCCGCTTATATGGCCACCAAGAACTTTTGGATCGAATCGATTTTAAAAAACTTAGCATGCTTTATAGCGAAGTCTCACGACATTTGAATCTGCTCAATTTGAAAGAATCTGTTCAAAACAGCACGGATACAACCAACCTGTTAAATGTCGCTCTTGAGAATGTCTATTTCATGTTCCGTAAAGTTTCTGAAGAAGAACTGGTTATCGCGGATCATTTAAAGGATTTGCTTCGTAAAACTAGAGAAGCATTGGCAAATAATTTCGATCCTAGAGATCCGCATTTTGTTTCTTTATACGATGAGCTTAAAAGGCTCTTTGAAAAAAAGAATTTGGATGAAGTTACGCAAGACGAAATGAAGCGGAACATTGAGAGCCTTCAAAGTATTTTTGACCGGGTTAACGAACTTAACCGAAGAAACAATCTGCTGAAAGCTAAGTATGAAAATGACACAAAATATGCGCGTTTGCATAAGCGGATTTTAGAGCGTGGAAATATCTCAAAGAGTGAAAGCGAAATTCAATCTGCCCTGCTTGGCATTAAACATCAGGCTGATGAAAAAGTACTTCTGAACAACCGTCTGTTGAATAACGAAAGTTACTTCTCGAATTTTATGATGGGGTTGGTCATCAGCGAGTTTGATCAGACAAGAATCCGATTGGAGCCTGAATCGGCCCGCTTCCTCAATAATTATTTTGTAAAAGAGTATTTAGACGAATATCAAGGAACCCCATCATGGTAATTCAAGATTTTATTCAAAAAACAAAAGACCTGATTGATGGATTAAAAGGGGTTTGCCACAACTATGGTTTGGGCAATGACGGCAATGAGTTTAAGATTATTACCCAAGCTTTTCTTTATAAATTCATGAATGACAAGTTTGGTTACGAAGTGAAACAGCTTGACCCAAAGCTTAAAAAATCGAGCAATTGGGAACAAGATATTAAATCTTATCCGGATAAACAGTATGAAATGCTGCTTTTACGCATGCCCCCCGAGAGCGCCAAACTTAAGCGTGAACACTTCTTGTCCGAGCTTCACAAGAAGCAAAATAAAGAAGAATTTGGGAAATATTTTGATGACATCTTACGCGCTGTTGCGATTTTAAATGCGGATATTTTTTCAGTAAAAACCGGAACAGGCGCCAAGGTTAAACTGTTCGATGAGTTAAGCCAATTTATTACAGATAGCTCAAAGCGGGATGATTTCTGCAAAGCCCTGGTGAATCAACTGGTTAATTTTAGTTTTGAGGGTATTTTTGACCAGAAATTTGATTTCTTCGCGACTATCTTTGAATATCTGATTAAAGATTACAATAAAGATGGTGGCGGAAAATATGCTGAATATTACACTCCTCACGCGGTTTCAAAAATCATGGCGTCGATTTTAATTGATAAGCCAGTTAAGAACGTTACTTGCTATGACCCCTCAGCCGGTTCTGGCACGTTACTTATGAATTTAGCACATGCCATTGGAGAAGATCGCTGCACGATCTATTCTCAAGATATTTCCCAAAAATCATCGAGCATGCTTCGTTTGAATTTGATTTTGAATAATTTAGTGCATTCCATCCAAAATATCATTCAAGGAAATACCTTGCTCGCCCCCTATCATAAAACCGGCAGCAGCCTGATGACTTTCGATTACGTAGTTTCAAATCCGCCCTTTAAGTTAGATTTTAGCGATTTTCGTGATCAGTTGGATTCCAAACAAAATAAAGAGCGCTTTTTCGCAGGCTTCCCAAAGGTTCCGAATAAAGATAAAGCGAAAATGGCCATTTATCTTCTTTTTATTCAGCACATTATTTTCTCTCTTTCTAAGAATGGTAAAGCGGCAGTAGTTGTTCCAACGGGTTTTCTTACTGCCCAAAGTGGCATCGAAAAAAAGATTCGAGAAAAGCTTGTGAATGAAAAAATGCTACGCGGGGTGGTTTCGATGCCGAGCAATATCTTTGCAACCACAGGTACAAACGTTTCAATTTTATTTTTAGATAAGGCTAATACTAAAGGCGATATTGTTCTAATGGACGCCTCTAAGCTGGGCACGACTGTAAAGGAAGGTAAAAATCAAAAGACTTTGCTTTCTGAGGAGGAAGAAGAGCTAATCGTCAGTACTTTTAAAAAACACGATACCGTTAAGGATTTTACCGTCGTTGTTTCTTATGAGCAGATTAAGGCAAGAAAATATTTATTTGGTGCAGGACAATATTTTGATGTGAAGATTGAATACATCGACATAACGCCAGGAGAGTTCGCGTCCAAAATGGAAGGTTTTAAGAAAAACTTCGATCTATTTTTTGCAGCATCAAAAACGCTAGAATCAGAAATTAAAAATCAAATGGAAAAGTTGAAGTATGAATAAGGTCACGCTTAGCGCGGCTGTTGACATAATAAGTGGGGGCACGCCAAAAACAACAGTTAAAGAATATTGGGATGAAGGAACCGTCGGGTGGTTGTCTGTTACCGATTTTAACAATGACTTAAGATATGTATACAATTCAGAAAAAAAGATCACTGTAGCTGGATTGAAGAACAGCAATGCAGAATTATTACAAAAGGGTGATCTTATTATCTCTGCGCGAGGAACAGTTGGCGCGCTTGCTCAGATTGGAATTCCTATGAGCTTCAATCAATCCTGCTTTGGTTTGCGTGGTAAAAGCGGAATTTTAGATAATGATTTTTTGTATTACTGCCTAAAAAATTATGTTTTAAATATAAAGAAAAGAAGCCAAGGCTCTGTTTTCGATACTATTAACTTAGATTCCTTTGATTTAATGGAAATTGATATCCCGAATTTTCCGTATCAAAAAAAAATCGCATCAGTTTTATCTGCATTAGATTCCAAAATCGAACTAAACAACCGAATCAATTCCGAGTTAGAAGCAATGGCAAAGACATTATACGATTATTGGTTTGTCCAATTTGACTTTCCTAACGAAAAGGGTACACCTTACAAATCTTCCGGCGGAAAAATGGTTTGGAATGAGGAGCTGAAAAGAGAAATTCCAGATAAGTGGGTTGTTTCCAAAGTTGGAGACTTATTGCAAACATCTTTGGGTGGGACCCCTTCAACCAAGGTAGAGGAGTATTGGCAGGATGGAAGTATTAATTGGTTAAACTCTGGAGAGATTGCAAGCTTTCCTGTGGTGACTTCTGAGTTAAAAATAACAGAGGTAGCAATTTCTCATTCTGCTACAGAGTTATTACCTAAAGGCAGTGTTTTGCTTTCTATTACGCGGCATTTGAGACCAACCATTCTGGGGATTGATGCCTGTGTCAATCAGTCTGTTGTGGGTATTAAAGAAAAGGGTGAAATTAAAAATTGTTTTTTGTATCCGTATCTAAAAAATGAGATTCCAAGATTACTTAGCTTGAGGACGGGAGCGCAACAACCTCATATAAATAAAGACACAGTTGATGAATCGCTAATCCTTATGCCGAGTGAAAACTCGAATATCTTAAAATTATACAATTCAAAAGCAAGTCATCTTTATGAGCTAATAATAAACCATGCGAAGGAAAATCTGCTTATCATGGAAACGCGCGATTGGCTTCTCCCGATGCTTATGAATGGCCAGGTAAGCATTTCTGAAAATACGAGAGAAGGCTTAAAGGATAAAGAGAAGCTATCGAGCCGGAACGAGCCAAGTATTAAAAAAGAAACGAGCGCTTCAGAGGTTGTTTATTTTCGCTCAATTGTTCCGCGTCGCGAAGAAAGATATGTGAACTGTGTTCCTTCACTTGATCTTGAGATTGCCGCCGGGACTTTTGGGGAAGACCAAAGACCTAATTTCAATGAGTGGGTTGAAATCAATACTTCAAGGCCGTTGAAAAAAGGCATGTTTGTCGCCAAGGTGGTAGGGCGATCCATGGAACCGCTCATTCCAGATGGCGCACATTGTCTATTTCTACGTAAAGCGCCGCAGCTTCGTAATGACATGATAGCCGTTTTTCAGCTCCACGATTCAGAAGACCCTGAATCTGGTGGGCATTACACAGTAAAAAGATTGAGAGTCTATAGGCAGAATACCGATGAAGGGGTTGTCCGCAAGGCAAAGCTAATGCCGGAAAACCCTGCTTTCCAGCCTATTACTGTTGATGAGGATAATGTGAAATTCGTTGCTGAATTCCTCGAAGTTCTTCAGCCATTGGTCCAGTGAGTGACTCTATTAAGGGAGAGATATGCGTGTAGTTAGTATGGCTTTGTTAGATGCAGCTTATTTTATTTTTGCATTTATCGCTTTCTCAGCGGCTCTTTTAACTCATTTCATTCCGTATTTATTTTGGCTAACAGCGATAAGCCTTATTTTGATGTTGGTAATAATTTTTTCTAGTATTCCGCTTAAACTTAATTGGTCGTCAAATCTATTCGGGCATATTCTTTGGCGTTTCCTGTCCTATCTTATTTTTATGATAGGAACGTATGCGATATGTTATTACTTCGTTGGATTTGAAAGAATGGATGGTTCGCGCCCCTCATTTTTTGAAGCAATTTATTTTAGTGTTACAACATTTACAACTCTTCAATATGGACAATATCGTCCCCTTCCTCAAAGCAATCCATTGGTCTGCATACAATCTTTAATGGCAGTTGTAGTTTTTTTGCCAACCTTTGCTGCTTATTCTTGGCTTTACTGTTCAAGTCGCTTGTGGCCGCAAACTGTCGAGGATCAGTCTGTTCCAAAAGAGTTAACCTTTCAGCATGATCCTGTTGTTGGCGGGTGGCGGGAGAAGGAAAGTGAAAAGAGTATTCAAGAGCAGGAAACTTTAAATAAGCAAGTAACAGCAGTTCCGTGCGTGCGTTGCGGCAAAATGCCGAAAATAGAAAAGATTTATCACATCGTGGGGCGAATTACGCCGTTAGCCCTTTTTATTGTGCATTGTTCTTGCGGACAGATATCAAAGCCTAGCCACATAGCTTATTTAGCAGCATGGCGCTGGAAAAAGCTGAACAGAAAAAAATAGAAAGTGCCCTCTAAGTGCATATATGAGCGAAGACCAAAAAACCTTGACCGTTTTATTTGGCGCCGGAGCTTCACACGATTGCCACATAAGATACTCGACGGCATCTGATCCTTTACCACAATTACCTTTAACTCAAAACTTATTTCATACAGATGGAGCTTTTGACAGGTTAAATGGATTTAAAAATTACGCTTTGAGGAAATACCCAGGAGCATCGGCTGTGGGAAAACTTTATGCGCAGAATTCGGCCCCGGGTTTGGAACAATTTCTTAGAGAAAACCTTGATAGCGGAGATCCAAATAAAAAAAGGCAAGTATATCAGACTAAATTCTTTTTAAGAGAGTACATAGGTTTAATGTCTGAATATGTTCAGACCGAATTAGCCGCAACCAATTATGTAAATCTAATTAATCTTTTTTCGTCAATGAAAGAGTTCAAAAAAATATTACTGATCACTACAAATTATGATTTGCTTTTAGATTATTATTTAAAGGAGTTTCTTCATTGGGATTTTACCGGGTGGAACGATTATCTCGGCCCGAATCATAATGGGCATCAAAATAAGTGGTTTTATGTAAAACTTCATGGCTCTGTTAACTGGAGGAAAAAGGTTGAAAAGAAAATTTTGGACGAACCAATGCGAAAAGCCGGTTGCGCTGGCATTGAAAACATGCCTCTTTATGACCCAGAAGCTGTGCTTTCTGCAGAAGGTACACGTGAAGTTGTCGATTTATTGAATTCGGTTCATTTACTAAGACCTGAAAGCATTTTAGATAATGGAAGATGGGTGAAGAACCGATATGACTATGACATAAGGGATACAAATTTTGTAAGCGCACCGCTTATGGTCCTTCCTCACGATAAAAAAGAGCATATCTGTGATGAATCACATTTTAATAAGGCAAAAGAACTTATAAAAAATACCCAGGAATTATGGGTAATTGGAAATAGCTTAGCTGACCCGCATTTGCAAGAGCTTGTGGGGTTCATTTCTACCTATGACTTGAGAATTAGCATTGTAGATCCCGGAGGTAAAGCAGAGTGGCTCAATAGATTAAGGAAAATATTTGATTCTAATATCAATCATTATCATCATTGCTTTACAATTTCTTACAAACATTCTGCTTGCGGTTTAAGTGATTTTGTTCAACGTGGTTTAAGTTTTTCAAGTGGTTTTGAAAAACTCCACCCAATCTAGAATTGGGGTGTCGACTCTTCGCGGAGCAGGATGCGAGATTGATTTTCCGCACAGTGTGCGGAAAATCAAAAATCCCACACGGTGTGTGGGGAATCTAACAAGTGAGATAATGCAGACAGTGTCTGCACAATTATGGATTCCCGCCTAAAGCATGCGGGAATGACAGAGGGTGTTGGCTTTTAATTTAATGCTTTACCCTAAAAATATTTTCTATGATCAGATAGAACATTCTGATACGATTTTCTGACCTTAAATTTTGAGGGGTGTTGCGCTCAGAGGCTGGAAATGCGGCCAGGAAACACCAAGAAATACCGACAGAAAACAGCGGCAACGAAGAACAAAAATTCGCGCTGAAATTTTGGGAACAGATTGGGAACAAAACAGGCAGAAAAACCATCAAAAACGAAAAATCAGCAGCAAAAACTTTTGCACTTAAATTATGTTCACAGAAACAGTTATAAAAAATAATCAAAAATCAGAAAAATCGTTTCGACCCCTCATAACCCAAAGGTCCCAGGTTCAAATCCTGGCCCCGCTACCAAATGAAAAGGCCCAGTTTAAACACTGGGCCTTTTTCATTTGGTACTGGAGAGACAGGATGCAGAAGGGAGCCGCGCAATTCATAAGGCTGAGTGACGGCAAAACTGACTCATGTCAGATTTGACCGGAGCGAAGACCCTGCGTGGCGGGCGGCTACCTGAAGTGGAATGCCGCGACTAGCGGACATGACACGCAAGGAGCCAAATCCTGGCCCCGCTATCATTGCAAAGCCAGAAGCCATCGAGGTTTAACATCGGGCTTTTTCTTTTTAGATATCCCAAAACAGGGGTATTAACAGTTTTGAGTATAATCTTGAGTCTTTCTTTAAAATGAAATCAAACTATGACTTTGCTTGAAGAAAATATAGAAACACCTTTTGTAGATCGACGATCCCAAGCGGAGAGGCTGATTCTTAAATACGGAAGAAACTCCTTCTCCTCACAAATTTTAAATTCCGGCATTACTTTATGGGTTAGTCGGGATGGCGAAGCAGCTGCCGGGTATGTCCTTTATGGAAATATGCGTATTGTTGGAGGCGTTCCCGTAACAAATCCCATTAATTTAAAACATGCTGCGGCTGAATTTGAAGAAGATGCAAAGAATCAGGGCCAACGGGTTTGTTACTTTGGCGCAGAAGACTGGTTAAAAGAAATCTTTCAAAATGAATCCAGTCACCGGACTGTTTTGCTCGGAGCGCAACCCGCATGGAATCCACAGCTCTGGCATGAGGTTCTTTCTGCGAAGCCATCTGTACGGGAGACTATTCGCTATTCCGTCCGCCAAGGTGTTGAGATTGATGAGACGGCACCGGCCGCCGTTCAAAATCTTCCCGAATATAAAGCTTGTTTAAAGGAGTGGGTCGAAAAACGAAAGCTCCCCAAGCTCCGGTTTTTATTGAATCCCGATATTCTTGAAAACATCGGCGAGCGAAGATTTTTTTCTGCTCGGAAAAACGGGAGATTAATCGGTTTTTTAAGTCTTGTGCCGGTTGCGGGCCGCAATGGCTGGCTGATTGAGCATCTTTTTCGATCGAGCCGCGCCGTCAAAGGCATGAACGAACATTTAATTGATACCGTTATGCAGACGATTCAGAGGGAAGGCTCCACTCACGCGACTTTGGGGCTGGCGCCGCTTTCTCAGCGGGCCGGTTTTTCTTATGCGATGAATCCCGCATGGGTTCGAATGATATTCAAATGGCTTTATTCTGGAGGAATGAGTTTATACAATTTCAACGGACTGGATGCTTTCAAATCTAAATTTAAGCCTCACCGGTGGGAGCCTGTTTACGCCATCGTCAATAAGCCGCGCTTTTCGCCCGTCACTCTTTACCGAATTATGGGAGCATTTTGCCAAACATCGCCGGTTTTGTTCGGCCTGACGACGATTCTGAGATCCCTTTTTGATCTGATGGATTAAGCCCTATCGGCCGCAAATCTATTAGCCCGGTGAAGAGGAAAGTAAATGGTTATAGGATTTTGAGAGAGCCTGATAAAGATGCTGCGTTTTGCAAGCTTTTGCGACCATGTAGCCGATAAGCGAAGCAAGCATGATCGGCAGCAAGAGTTGCGGATGTCCCGTCATTTCATAAATAATCACAAATGATGTAATAGGCGCCTGAATCGCACCCGATAAAAATGCTGCCATTCCCAATGCCGCGCAGGCAGCGACGGGAGCATGCTGCAATGTTGCCGTCCAAGCCCCCACTGCCGAACCCATGGCCAAGCTCGGAGCAAAAATGCCCCCGGCAATTCCGGACCAATAGGTAAAAAGAGTTGCCGCTGCTTTTGTGATAGCAAAAAAGAAAGGCGGTGTGGAAGTGTCTCCTTGTAAATAATTTTGAGCGATTAGATTTCCGGGACCCATGATACCTTTCAATCCTGAAACCATAGCGATGAAAAGCACTGCTAAGGCTAAAATGAAGATAGAAATATAACGTTGCCACCCGCTGAGAATTGACAGCGCTTGTTTCCCTTTAATCAAAAGCGTGGAAAATAAAGTGCCTGCTAAGCCGCTAGCGAGCCCGACCGAAAAAATTGCTATGATTGAAATTGAAGCTGATGTGTTGAGATGTCCAAAATAGGTGTATTCTCCCGTGAGTGTTTTTGCGGCTATTCCAGCCACGATAATTGCCATGAGAACCATGTCCTTTATGCTTGAGAAATAATCCGAAGAAAGTTCTTCTACAGCAAAGGTAACACCTGCTAAAGGGGTGTTAAAAGCCGCAGCTAAGCCCGCCGCTGCGCCTCCGACGATTGCTGAGCGCATACTAAATGGTAATTTCAAAATGCGATGCAAGGCCCATGTGATTCCGAAAAAAAGGCAGGCAGTGATGTGAACACTCGGGCCTTCCCGTCCAGTTGATGCGCCGCCCCATACACCGATTAAGAGGGCGGCAATTTTAATGGTCATTGTTCGGAAAGATATTAGAGGACTTAATGATTTGAAGTTTGACTCACTAAGATGTTGCGCGGCAAAAATAGTTTGAGGGATTCCTGCTCCATCAGCACATGGAGCAGCAAGACGAATCAATTCCACTGCTGCCAGAAAAAGCAAAGGGGTAGTAAGCCAACACCAATAACCGACACGCACATTGTTAAGTCGGTAGGTATAGACAAAATCAAAAGCATGCATAAAGAAAACGCAAACGATTCCAGAGATTGCTGCGGCGCCTAAATAAATGCACAGACTGAGCCCATATCGATGAGTCAGCAATTTTTTATAGCAGTTATTAAGGAATGGAAGAATAGAAAACATGCTTAATTTTAGCATAAGAAACAAAGATAATAAGCTGTGGTCATAAACCTAAACCCAGAAAACCGGAAAAACGGACGCCGTCCGTAGGGAGAGGTTAGCTCCAGACTCCGCCACAAGCCCCGGGCCGAATGCTAACGCCACACAAGATCTCGGCGAATAAATCACAATACCAGCCTCTTATGGGTTTATAGCAGTTTGTAGCAGGGCTAGGCACAGATGCGATTGAATGTTATGTTTTAGACAACCCGGAGGAACAATGAAATTTTTTTTGAGTATGAGTTTTCTGTTTTTTTTCGCTTTTAGTTTTACGCCGCTTGCATTTGCGGAAGAACCCGAGCTTTCGGCTGAGCAATATAACCGGCTGATGGATTTTGCTAAAGCCAGGGAAGAAGCAAACGATGAGACTGTCACCGTGCAAACCTACGGTGCCGCAGGAGCCGGAGTCCCCGTTGCTGCTGCAGGTGTGTATAGATCCGATACCTATAACGTGAATAACATAGATAGCGTTAATCACGTTGAAGCAAATTCTGTGAATGGGGTTGGCAGGTTTGGAGTCAACGGCGAAAATGCGAATAGAGTCGGGCATTCGGACGTGAATCAGGCCCAAAGAAATGTGAACAATACCGGTGCGAAAGCAGGCGTGGAGCACCAGCGGAGAAATTAACCGATAAATGCTTTGAATAAAAACGGAAAACCGTCAGGACTTTATGTCCCGGCGGTTTTCTCTTTTATACCGACTGAAACATTGATTGTTAAGCAAATTTTGAGTTAAGCCGTTAATCTATTGGCATTTTTAGCATTAGCGTGAAACGAAACCGAGGCATTTATGCTTAAACCAAAACTCTTTCTCTGCGCTTTTTCAGTTGTTTTATCGATTGCTCTTATTTCGTCAGGTACGGTTTATGGGTATGGCGGAGATTATGACTATAGCGGCGGCGGAAACAGCGGTGGTTCGGGGGGCTCCGGTGGGACGAATGTGAATACGTCATTGCCTTCCAATGTTACTCAGACCGCCGCGAGCAATCTTCCCGGAACCGGGAATGGCACCGACGGACAGCCCGGTTCGGTGCCGGCCGTTTCAACGGATGATTTGTTGGGTGATCTGGATGATTTGTTAGAGGAAGAAAATTTGGAGTCTGATGAGACGGTTCCAAGTGATCCGGCACCCGTACCACCGACACCAGCACCGGTGCCGCTGACACCCACGCCTACTCAGCCAAGTTATAATATTTTGACTACAGATCAAATCCCTCCTTTATCTGCTTCTCCGCAGACTTCTCTTTCATCAGCCGGAAAAAATTTATTATCCTATTATCAGTCTTTGCCTAAGTCGGAATCAGCAGCGTCTACGGCGGCGAAGGATAATACACAGGGATTTAAGAGTGCCGGAAGTGTCGCTGCGGTCAGCAGCGCGCAAGCCGGTTCCAGCAGCAATGTAGCGGCGCGAATTGATAGCAGTGCAGGTTCATCAGAATTAATTGCATGAAAGGCAGAATCATGAAAACAAAAACAACCGTATCAAAACTTTTATTTGCCATGCTGCTTATGGCCGGATTTTTAGGTTTGAGCGGTAAGGCCTTTGCCTATTGCGCGCCCAGTGATCCGCAATGCAACGGCAGCGGCGGCATGAATGATGCGATCAGCGAGCAGCAAAAACAGCAAATTACTGCGGATTTGCCGCCGGAGAGCAAGGGATCTTATTCCAACGGAAAATATTATAGTAATCCTGAACCTACTGCCGGTTCCGTTATTACGATGCCGACGCTTATGGCGGTTAAAACTCAGAAAATAATTGGATTGATCGGTGCGGTCACGGCAGAGATGGCAGAGTCTATGGGGTCGGGAGTGGGGGCTTCTTCCTCTGATAGCGGTACAAAAATAGCCGGATCATCGTGAAATTCGATTTGATTTCAAAATTCAAACTGAACCTCAGAAAGAGCAATTCCATGCAGTTTAAAAAATATTCGATGCTGATTCTTGCCATAATATTTCTAAGCTCCGGACAGGCTTTATTTGCCGCAGATCAGGAGTCTGAAATTCAGCGTGAAACCGCGGCGCAGGCCAATCAAGCAGAAACCAGCCGCCAAAAGCCGGCAAACGCTTTTGAGACTGCATCTTCGGTGAAAATCATTACTGTTAAAAAAGTGATTTTTAAAGGACAGGTTGGTTTAGATCAGGAACAGCAGGATATGATTGAGCAGGGGTTGATCGGCAAAAAGTTTTCCGCTTCTAAGCTGCAGAAGATTGAAACTATTTTCAGCAATTTCTATCTTGAAAACGGAATGCCCGATGCGCGTGTTCAGCTTTCTCTGGGGAAAGAAGAGGGCGTTCTTATTGTCAGTGTTAAAGGATCTTTTCCGCTGCATGCGTCTTACGAGTTCAATAATCTAGGTTCAAAATATACGCATCGCGCGCGCCATATTCTGCATCTTTCGCACGATAATCTGCTCGGCTTTGGAGATACGTTCCGGAGCAGTCTCGTCATGGCAGAGCAGGGTGCTGTTACGGGCGGGCTTTTCAGCTATGTATTTCCTCACCGTGAAACCGGAACTGCTTTTTATTTTGACGCGTCTGTTTTTGAAAGCCAGCTGCAGAGAGAATTCCGCTCATTGAATATCAACAGCCACTCTTTTAGTCTGATCCCGGGGGTTCGCCAGAGAATCTGGAGAAATGAAAAAGCACAGCTCGACTGGAACCTGCAGTTTGAAATTAAAAACAATAAAACCAATGCGGGCGATAGCAAACTTTTTTACGATCGCATGCGGGTCATTACAACGGGACCGCGGTTTAATTATTACGATAAATGGGGAAAAACTTCGGCGGCTGCGGACGTCCATATCGGCATTCCGAATATCATGGGCGGATCGCATCGCGATGATCCCAGCGCGAGCCGCGTGGGTTCAGGCGGAGATTTTGTTTATGGAACCGGCAGTATCAGCCGTCTGCATAAATTACCGAAGGAAATGCTTTTGAGCCTTGAAGCTGCAGGGCAAGTCAGTCCATCGGCTTTGACGGTTTTGGAGCAGATGTATTTGGGCGGTATGTATTCCGTACGCGGTTATTCTGAAAGCGATTCGGCAGGCGACAGCGGCTACCGTTTGTCATCGGAACTTCGCTTTCCGCCTTACTTTATTCCCAAGAGTTGGGAAGTTCCCGGTTTAAAAGGCAAAAAATGGCGCGATGCAATTTCACTGTTTGGATTTATTGAAGGCGGTCAGGTTTTTAACCAAAAACGTCAGCTTCCGTCTTCGGAGAAAAACCGCGCGCTTGTGGGAACCGGTTTTGGAGCGCGTTTTTATATTTCGCCCGATTTTAATATTGAATTCGACTACGGTATTCCCATTGGCGATCCTTCCACCGACGGTGACCGCAATCAAATTCATCTTTCCGCACGCATTGGGTTTTAAACTTTAAGGCGGTAGATTAATAGTCTTGCGGGTTGTTTTTAGTCTTTGAGTCTCTAGAAATGACTCATTTTGACACAGTAGGTCTTTAGAGATTATTAAAGTTATATTTTTATATAAAAAGGGTTGAAAAATTAATAATAGTTAATTAAAATTACTTTTGTAAGAATTAAAACAACTCTCATCTTTGTAATAAATGAGCAGGTTTTCATGATGATGACTTCAAACACATGGTTTAAACGCGCCGCTGCTTTTCTGACCGCATTTATTTTTATTTTCTGGAATATTTTTCCCCATGCTGCCTTTGCTTTCGATGTTCAGGTTACGGAAGGCGACGCGGTTATTTCAAAAGAGGGAGATATCACTACTGTCACGATGAATAGCCGCGCGGTTTTTGAAGGCGACACCAGCATTCTCGCGCATGAAACCGTTCGCTTCGTCGGAAACAATGACGCACTTTTGCGCGATATGACAGGCAGTCAGACAAACTGGATCGGCTCTCTTCTGGCTGAAGGCAAAATCGTTTTGGTGAACACGCAGGGTGTTTACATCGCGCAGGCCGCGAATATCAACGTTGCCTCTTTGATTGCTTCCACATTGAATATTCAAAACGAATTATTTCTTACGAATCAGTTTTCATTTGAAAAAATGCAGGGCGCGAATGCCGCCGAGATTCTTAATCAGGCGGATATTCAAGCCGCGGATGGCGGATATATTATTTTTCTTGCCGATAAAATTCAGAACACCGGAAAAATCACGGCTTATCTCGGCAGTGTTGCTTTAGGTTCCGGAGAAAAAATTTCTGTCAGCTTCGATCAGCAGGGGCTAATCAACCTTGTCGTGGATGAGGGACTTCAGCATGAATTGAAAGATGCAGATGGAAATACGGTAGATCAAATTACGAATACCGGAGAGATACGCGCGGACGGCGGAAAAGTTGAAATGACGGCAAAGTTGCTCAATAAAACTTTAAACCGCATTGTGAATAATGAAGGTGTTGTGCAGGCTGGCCGCGCGGTTGAGCGTGATGGTCAGGTTGAGTTTGTGGCCGACGGGGGTATTGATTCCAAAGGAACGCTCAGGACCAATTTTCTGCATGAAGAAGGCGCAAGTTTTAATGTGGGTGGTATTTTTGAAGTCGATCAATCTTCGATTAATAATCTTGATAACGCGATTACCTATACTGATGACACAGATGTGTCCGGAGCCATCAGCGATGAGATCAACATAGTGATTAACGCGGGCGTGACGCTGAATATGACAGGTGATACGACTTTTTGGGCGGACAGTGATCAGAATGGTTCCGGCGCTTTTCTCATGGATTCCACAGCGACAATTACCGGCAATGCGCATGATTTAACTTTGCGTGCTTCGGAAGATTCCACGGTAGGGATTTTGTCTGGGATCGGCACTTTAACGCTGGAAAGAAGTCAGAATGGTTCTACGCCGACATTTACTTCTTCCACCACCGTCAATGATATCAGTGTGGCAACTTTCCTCACAAAACTCGCGGTTCTTTTTGTGAAGACAGTTGGGCTCGGGACCATGGGCGCGCCTTACATCATTCATGACATTTCCCAGCTACAGAATATTTCCAGCATGGGCGCATATTACAGGCTGGCCAACAACATCAATGGTTCTGATTTTAATTTTGATCCAATTGGAAGCTCTGCGAGCCAATTTATAGGAAGTTTCGACGGTAATGGCAAGACAATTTCAAATCTGACTATCAATCGTTCGGGTACTGAATATATAGGGTTATTCGCCTCCGTGGGATCCGCGGGTGTGATTGATGATGTCCGGTTGACGACGGTTTCGATCAGCGGCGGACAGTACACGGGCGGTGTTACCGGCTTCAACGAAGGTTCAATTTCCAATTCTTATGTGACCGGCAGCGTGAGCGGCGGTTACCATACCGGCGGTCTCGTCGGGCGCAATGACGGAACGATTGAAGATTCTTATTCCACGGCCTCTGTTACCGGAGGGTATTTCACCGGCGGTCTCGTTGGAAGAAATTATGACACGATCGACGGATCGTATGCTACCGGGACTGTTTCCGGCGAGGATTACACAGGCGGTCTTATCGGCCGCAATGAAGACAGTTCGACGGTGACCGATGTGTATGCAACCGGAAATGTGACGGGACGCAGCCACACCGGAGGCCTTATCGGCGAAAATGCGACTGGCAATGCGCTCACCTTAGTTTATGCCACGGGAACTGTCACGGGCCGGAGTCGTACCGGCGGTCTTATTGGTACCAATTACAGCGCGCTCACGGACGTTTATGCCACCGGTAATGTGAGCAATGAAAATGGTTTCGATGCTGATAATGTTGGCGGGCTGGTTGGATATAACGCGTCGGGCAGCGCCATTGAAGACTCTCATGCTACCGGAAATGTTCGCGGCCGCCACCAGGTCGGCGGTTTGATTGGTCAGAATGAATCAGGCAGCGCATTGACGAATGTCTACGCGGATGGAAATGTATCGATTCAAAGTAATTCAAGCGCGAATTATCTTGGAGGGTTAGTCGGACATAACTCAAGTGCTATTTCCGGTTCGCATGCCACGGGAGATGTAACCGGTTATAACGACAATGACGATGAATCATTTTATGTCGGCGGACTGGTTGGTTATCATGCTACGAATACGAATATTACGAACTCTTATGCTGAAGGAGCTGTTTTAGGATCAGATTATGTTGGCGGCTTGATTGGAGGACAGGTGCATGGAACTGTTTCAGCATCTTATTCTACGGGCAGCGCGTATGGTGATGATTATGTTGGGGGGCTCGTTGGTTACACAAGCTCAGATGCAATTATTTCAAATTCTTATTCTTCGGCAACGGTCGAGGCGGATCGCAATACTCAGGATGGTGATGATTACGATGACGGCGAATATGCCGGCGGATTGGTTGGTTGGAACAGCGGAACGATTTCAGGTTCTTATGCAACCGGAACTGTTCGTGCGGACGTTTATGCCGGCGGTTTAGCGGGAGGCAATAACGGAACGGTTCAAAACTCTTACTCATCCGGCAATGTCACCATCGACGGCAGTAATCGGTATGACTACAACTATGGGGGCGGTCTTATCGGCAACAGCGGCGGCACAGTAACAAATTCTTATTACAACATCGATGAAGTTGATATCAACGGAGAAAGCCGTGTTACTCGTTTCGGAATTTATGACGCGCAATACCAGGATTGGGTTGATGGAAGCTATGTCGCGCTTGATGTGGCGGATTATTTGACTTTAAACGGCGGCTACTATGAAATTGGTACTTTAACCAATCTAAAAGACTTTTTGGCTTTTGCCGGCAGCTCGAGCGCTTTATCTTTCGCGATTACAGCCAATATCGATATGGATGAACTTAATTTTACAATTCCTTATTTAAATGTCGCGGAGTTCGACGGCGGCGGATTCAATATTTCAAACCTGGCTTTAGATATGGATGACTTTGTGAATGTTGGTTTTATTAGTCACAATGTCAGCGATGTAACTGATTTGCATTTAATCTCAGGGAGTGTTAGCGGCGGAAAATATGTCGGCGGGTTGGTTGGGAACAATGACGGCGATATTCAGGATTCTCACACGGAGCTGAGCGTAAGTGGACGGTTTAATGTCGGCGGATTTGTGGGCGACAATGACGGCACTATTGGCGGTTCTTACAGCCTTGGAGATGTCAGCGCGAATGAGGGGAATGCCTATGGATTTGTCGGAAGTTTTTACACGGACAATGACAGCATTACTAATTCTTATTACAACATTAATGATGTCTTGATTGACAGTGATGGTGATGCGGGGAACGGAGTTGAAAATCGAGTCAACGCGTTTGGAATTTATGAAGGGCAATTCGATGATTGGATTGGCGGCGGTCGCGCTGCGCTTGATATTGATGACTATCTCGGGACGGACGGGGATGGCAATTATTTAATTACGAGTTTGCAGGATTTAAAAAATATTTTGCCGTTTGTGAATACCGGCACAAGTGAAAACCTTGATTTTCTCATTACGGACGCAATTGATTTATCAACAACACATTATTTTATGATTCCGACTTTGCGCGTGAATGCTTTTGACGGCGGCAGTGAAATTTTGTCGGGCTTGATTTCGGATAATGAAAATTACATTAATTCCGGTTTTATTGGGATGGCCATCGGTTCAGCGATTACCAATTTAGTTTTAAGTAATTTCAATATTACCGGAGGTATTCGCACGGGCGGCATGATCGGCCGCATGGATGAAAATAGCTCCATTTCAAACTCTTCTTTTCAGGGAACCGTGACAGGCGGTTTGAGAACCGGTGGTTTGGTGGGTTATAAAGAAGGCGGCACAATCTCTGATTCTTCTGTGGGTGCAAGTTCTGAAGTAACCGCGAATGATGATTCGCGTGAATATGACTCTTATTATGACGGAGCTTGGGATACTACGGCGGATGGCGACATGGCCGGCGGCTTGGTTGGGCACAATGTCGGCGGTATTTCCGGATCGTCTGTCGGAGCTAGTGCTGTGGTGCAAGCGGACGATGAGTATGTTGGCGGCTTGATTGGCTATCACGCAAGCGGCGATATTTCTAATTCTTTTGTTGGAGCGAATGTTTCTGTCTCTACGGATGAAGATTATGCCGGTGGTTTTATTGGGTATCACTCCGGAGGAAATATTACCAATTCTTATGTAGGAGCCGGCGGCGCGGTTGAAGGCGATTATTATGTCGGTGGTTTTACCGGCCGTCATTCGAGCGGGACTATTTCAAACTCCCATTCATTGGCGGATGCTACCGGCAGAGATTATATCGGCGGATTTATTGGAGAGCATGATAGCGGCACGATTATGAATTCTTATGCGACAGGTGATATTGACGGAGACAGTTGGGTCGGCGGTTTCATCGGCTATCAAAATGGAGGAGATATTTCAGATTCCTACGCGACCGGAAATGTGATCGCAACCGATTATTGGGTGGGCGGTTTTATTGGAACCAATAGCAACGGCAATATTACGGATTCGTATTCGACAGGCAATGTGACAGCGGATGGAAGTTATGTCGGCGGATTTATTGGTGAACATCAGGCCGGAAATATTACCGACTCGTACAGCACCGGTGATGTTAAAGCGGGTTATTATGATGAAGATGAAGAAGAGTTTGTCTATCGGGAAAGTTATGTCGGTGGTTTTATCGGCTATAACAACGGCGGCATCATTACATTTGACCCTGAGAGTATGGAAGGCGGCTTGCCCGATTTTGGCAGTGTCGGCGGTGGAGAGTATGTCGGCGGTTTCATCGGACGAAATGCAAACTCCAATCTGGATGGATTTTTCACCAACAATGATGTGATTGCTACCGGCAGTTATGCCGGCGGTTTGATCGGGTATAACACCAACGCAAATATTCTCAATTCTTACTCAACCGGAACTGAAATTGAAGGCGACGGCGATTATGTCGGCGGGCTCATCGGTTATCACGTTAGCGGCAATATCACAGACTCTTATTCGACACGCGATGTTTCGGGGGATGAGTATGTCGGCGGGTTCATGGGCTTTCATGACAACGGAAATATTACGGATTCTTATTCGACGGGCGATGTGACAGCCGTAAATTATGCCGGCGGTTTTATCGGCCGCAATAATCACGGCACCATTACATATGATAGCGAATTAGTATGGCAGAATTATGGTGATGTGAGCGGCGCGACCTATATCGGCGGAATGATCGGTTACAACGACAGCGCGAATATTTCGGGTTTTCATACAAACGCCGCGATTACCGCGACCGGCGATCATGTCGGCGGCCTGCTCGGCTATAACAATAGCGGCCAAGTTTCGAATTCTTATACCACGGGGACCGCGATTACGGGCACGAACGGAAATACCGGCGGTTTAATCGGGTCGAATAATACGGGGTCTGTTACGGATTCTTATTCCGCGCGCAATGTGAGCGGCGGCGGAACTATAGGCGGCCTTATCGGCATCAATGAATCGGGCGATGTTTCCGGATCCTACGCGACCGGCGATGTCACAGCGAGCAGTTCGATTGCGGGCGGTCTCATCGGGCGCAGCAACGGAGGCGAGACCTCGGATTCTTACGCGACCGGTGATGTTTCCGGCGCCGATCGTGTCGGCGGTTTTATCGGATATCATAACGCCGGCGCTATTACGGATTCGTATTCCACCGGTGATGTGACCGCGAGCTCCAGCTACGCGGGCGGTTTCATCGGCTACAACAATAGCGGCACGATTAGCTTTGAAGGCGAGCTTTCCGATTTCGGCGACGTGGAAGGAACGAATTATGTCGGCGGTTTTATCGGTTATAACAACAGCTCCAATATTTCCGGTTTCCATACCAATAATGACATTACCGCGACGGGCGCGCAGACCGGCGGTTTCATCGGCCAAAACGACAGCGGCGATATCTCGAATTCTTATACGACGGGAACCGCCATCAGCGTAGCCGGAGCCAATTATATTGGCGGCTTCATCGGGTTAAACCAATCGGGCGATATCACGGATTCTTATTCAACGCGTGATGTCACCGGTTTGGGTAATGTCGGCGGACTCGTTGGCTCCCATACTTCGGGCGCGATTTTAAGGTCTTATGCCACCGGCGACGTGACGGCGACAGGCAGTGATGATTATGCTGGCGGTCTTTTGGGTTACAACAATAGCGGCTCGATTACGGATTCTTACGCGACCGGCGATGTTGATGCGGAGAATGTTGATTATGTCGGTGGTCTCACAGGTTATAAAGCGAGCGGCATCGTTTCGAATTCTTACGCAACCGGTGAGGTGACAGGTAACGACTACGTTGGGGGTCTTATCGGTTTAAGCGAGAATAGTCCGTTGACGGACAGTTATGCCACCGGCGATGTGACGGGTCGCGATTATGTCGGCGGTCTTATTGGACGCAACGGCGCGGACAGTGTTGAATTCAGCGGCGAATTATCGACAGCCGGTGAAGTGTCCGGCCGTAATTATGTCGGTGGTCTCATTGGCTACAACGACAGCGCGGATATTTCAGGTTATTTCACGGATAAAACCGTGACGGCGACCGGCGGCTATGCGGGCGGTTTATTGGGTTATAACAACAGCGGCGCTGTTTCGGATTCTCACGCCACAGGCAATGTTGAAGCGGTTGATGATTACGCGGGCGGGTTAATCGGTTACAACAATAGCGGCAACATTTCTGATGTCTACGCGACCGGCGATGTTAATAATGAAGGCGCTTATTATGTCGGCGGTCTTATCGGCCGTCATGTGAATGGGACGATTGAAGATTCTTACGCGGAAGGCGATGTAACGGGTCTTGAATATGTCGGCGGTCTTATCGGCCGCAGCCATGCCGGCAATATATCCGACTCTTACGCAACCGGAAATATCAGCGGCACGAACGCTGTCGGCGGGTTGATGGGAGGACATCAAGCCGGCAATATTATCGATTCTTACGCGACGGGTGATGTTGAGGCTGACGGTAATTACGCGGGCGGACTGATTGGTATTAGTATAGGCGGCTCAATTTCTTTTGATGGAGATTTGCCGGAGCTTGGAACCGTCACGGGAGTGAATTATGCCGGCGGTTTGGTGGGTTACGTTAACAGCACCACGGTTTCCGGTTTTGACATCCATAATAACGTGACCGCGACCGGTGATTATGTCGGCGGTTTCATCGGCTATAACGAAAGCGGCACTATTTCAGATTCCAGCGCGCGTACGGTCATTTTAAATGAAGGCCTTCCCAATCAATCTGAAGTCAATGACCCGATCGAAGGCCGCGATTATGTGGGCGGTTTTATCGGCTACAATGAGTCGGGTGATATTGCAGGTTCTTATTCCAATCGTGATGTTGAAGGAAGAAACTATGTCGGCGGCTTTGCCGGATATAATGATACGGGTGAAATATCCGAATCGTATTCTCTCGGAGAGGTAACAGCCACGGGAAATTTTGTCGGCGGATTTATCGGGCAGAACGCCGGAGATATTTTGCGGGCGTTTTCAAATAGCCTTGTCACGGGTTTGAGTTCTGTCGGCGGCTTTGTTGGTAAAAATACAGGCACGATTGTAAATGCCTATGCAACGGGTGGAGTCACAGGAACGGGTGCCAGCACTTTCGGTGGTTTTGTAGGAACGAACACGGGTGGAAGTGTTACCAATGCTTATTCGTCCGGCGCAGTATCAGCTTCTTTTTCTGGAGATTTGCTGGGCACTTATGTGAATAGTTTTTTTGATAATGTTCATGAAACAGGTGTGCTGGGTATCGCCGGACTGACAGGATTAGCAACTTCAGAAATGATCGTAAAAGAAAATTTTACCGACGCGGGTTGGGATTTTGACACGATTTGGAAAATTGATGAAGTTCCTGATGCGGATGAGGCGAGTTTGCCTTATTTTCTCTGGCAGGATGAAGTCAGAATTCCTTTGCCGGTATTCTTGACAGAACCTTCTTCTGATAATGGTTTTGAGGTTATTTTGAATGAGATTGCCGATAACAGACCCCAAGAAATTATTGGCAATCAATTTATTAGCACAATGAGCGGTTATGGAAATGCTTCTACTGTAAAGGATCAAGGAAATAGTTCCGGTTCAGGATCCAAATCAAACTCAAGCCCAAGCTCTCATTCAACAGACGAAAGTGGAAATAGCAGTAGCAGTGACGAACCATCTTCAGAGCAAAATAAAAACACAGATGAAAATGGAATTTCGCAAGCTGAAGGCGCAGAAGGTCCGATTTACGGTAACGGCGTCAGCGGGCATACTTTTGCAACCCAGGTTACTTGCGCAGGTTCCGGTGAATGTACCGGTGATATTTCTTTTACTAGCGGCGGTTCTTTACCGATAGGTGCTTAATAAATTGCCGCAGATATTTCATAAGATTTTGATAGCGCCATTCGGCTCGATCCATATAATTTGACAAGCTTCGCCACACTCGTTTGCGGATTTAATAAGGAAATCAGCATGTTTAGAACGATAAAATTTTTCTGTTTGATTACGGGAATTGTTTTAGTAAGTGCAACCTCTGTTTTTTCCCAGCAAATTGATTCCGAGCGTGCAACTCGCGATCTTGTAACCCAAACTGACCTTTTAAAACAGAACGAAGATCGTTTTCTTAAAACTTCTCAGGAACCTGTCATTGAAGAGGAAGAAAAAGAGGAAAAGCCTAAAAAAGACGAAGGACCTGTTTTTCTCGTTAAAAAAATTGTGATCGAAGGATCTACTTTGATTCCCGAACAAGAGGTTCATGCTTTAGCCCAGCCCTTTGAAGATAAAAAAAATTCTTTCGGTGATTTGGAGCGTCTGGCTGATTTGGTCACAGCGTATTACCGTCACTATGGATACACGACCACAAAAGCTTATATTCCGCCGCAGAAAGTGAAAGACGGGATTGTGACTATCCAAGTCATGGAAGGGCGCGTGGGAAAAGTGGATGTTGAAGGTAATCGTTGGTTCAAAAAGAAGGTTTATTTGGGCGGGATCGCTCTGGCAGCGGGTGATTTTTTTGAAATGTCTGAGCTTGAAGGCGCTTTGCGCAGTATTAATCTCGAACCCGACCGCGCAGTAAAAGCTTATCTGGAGCCCGGCGAAGAAACAGGTACAACAAATATTACGCTGAAGGCAAAAGACAAATTTCCGGTGCATCTTTCTTATGAATTTAATTTGCGCGGTACGAAACTGACGCATCGTGCGCGGCATATGGCGCATTTAACGCACAATAATTTGCTGGGCTTTGGCGACAGTCTTCAGGCAAATTTTACTCTGGCAGAACAGGGGGCTATTGTCGGAAGTGCGGCTTATTATGAATTTCCTATTTTGAGGACCGGAACCATTTTCAGTTTGGCGGCATCGGTGGCACAAAGCCGTCTGCAAAAAAGTCTACGTGAGTTTGACGTTCAGGGAAAATCCTGGAGTGTGATTCCCGGCGTAACTCAGAATTTTATCCGCACCGATCGTTTTTATTTGGACGGAGCTTTGCGGTTTGAAGTAAAAGATTCGCGCACTTTAATCAGCGATCAGCAGTTGTCCTTTGACCGTTCACGGGCCGTTGTGATCGGACCGCGCGCGGGCTATTATGATAAATGGGGGCAGACATTCGGCGCGGCTGATTTACATGTCGGGATTCCGCATTTTATGGGCGGTTCGTCGAAATATGACGGCGCCGCGAGCCGGCTTGATTCCGGCGGGCAATTTGTTTACGGAACCGCGAATGTCGCGCGTTTACAGCGCTTACCTTATCAATCTATTTTGGTGATGCAGGCATCGGGACAATACAGCCCTTCGCCGTTAAATTCATTAGAGCAGATGAATATGGGCGGTATGTTTTCCATTCGTGGGTATCCTGAAAATGACAGTTCGGGCGACAGTGGGTACAGTTTTTCGACCGAATTACGCGTACCGCCTTATTTTATTCCGCATAGCTGGAATGTACCGGGAATGAAAAATAAAAAAATGCGTGATGCTTTTTCGCTGGTTGGTTTTATCGAAGGGGGACAAGTTTTCAATTATAAACGGCAGAATGCCGGATCTGAAACCACCAAAACTCTGGCCGGCACGGGATTTGGCGCGCGGTTTTATGTTTCACCGGATTTCAATATTCAGTTTGATTACGGCATTCCCCTTGGAGACCCATCCTCTGACAAAAACCGTAATCAGATTCATCTTTCCGCTCGCGTTGGATTTTAATTTTTTTGTTGATCGGGTGTTTTCTGTTTTTTCGAGTGTGATTGACTTTAAGCGATTGAAACCAGTACCATTTGGCATGATTTTTCAGCGCCTTCTTATTCTTTTGACTCTCTGTCTCACTCCGCTTTCTTTATTCGCGGACGTTCCCGAGCGCGGTCTTTTTGTTTCGGTGATTGAAAACCCGCCTGTTCTAACCAGCCGTGATGCCATGCTTGAAATGATTGCCTTTGCTAAAAAGGCGGGGATCAAAAAACTTTTTGTTCAGATTTACCGTGAGGGCAAAGCATGGTTTCCCTCAGCCCTGGGTGATTCCGCGCCTTATCAGAGCGCGTTTGAAAAAGTCGGCGAGGATCCTTTTGCGCTTTTGATACGTGAGGCGCACGCAGCGGATTTAGAAGTGCATGCCTGGATCAATATGATGAGTTTGGGCTCCAACGCGGACGCGCCGATTTTGAAAAGATATGGGCGTGAAATTTTGACCCGCAACAAAAAAGATAAAAAAGAAATCACGGATTATTTGATCGATAATCAGTATTGGCTTGAGCCGGGTGATTTGCGTGTTCGCTCCGAGCTTGTGAAGCTCGTGGTCGAAATCGTGAAAACTTATTCCGATTTGGACGGTATTCAGCTTGATTATATCCGTTACCCCGACACCGAGCCCGCTTACGGGCATACGATGGAAAATTTAAAGAGGTTTGCACGCGCGACGGAGCAGACAAGCTTCAACGAAAAAACGGAAGTTTGGCGGAAGTGGAAGCGTGATCAGGTGACGGAGCTTGTCAGGCTTGCTGTCGCTCGCGCGCGAAGCGTGAATTCTCAGATTCAGGTCTCAGCGACAGGCTGCGCGCCTTATGTACGCGCCCGCGAAGAGGCTTTTCAGGACTGGGCGGAATGGATTAATCTCGGGTATGTTGACTTTGTGACGATGATGAATTATCCGGATGACTTGGATGAATTTAAAAAATACGTGGAAGGCGCGAGAAAGAAAACAGCTGATTTCGGCAAAGTTTATTTGGCGGTAGGGACGTATAAATTTTTGGAAAATCCCTCCGGATTTGACGGGGTTTGGGAAGCTTGTGAGCGGGAAGGAAGCCGTGGTTGCGTTATCTTTTATTACGGAAATTTGGTTGAGGCGCCGGAGCTAAAAAATATTTTCATTTCTCCGGCTCCAAGCCCCGTGTCTGTCGAAGACTTGTCTGATCAAAACAAAATTAAGCCCGAGTCCGGTTTAACCATGCCGGAATCACAAAGCTTATCTTAGGTCGTGTTGATATTGTTTCTGCGCTGGCGACAGGAACGGCTTGCAAGCAGCGCAAGGAACGAGGAGGAAGGCGCACCCTTTGCGGTGCGTCGACGACCCGAGAGACGCAGTGATGCGTAGCAACCCGTCCTGTCCCCCAAAGTAGGAATAGATCGGGTTGTGGCGGCATAGCCGATTCTCCGGCGTTGCTCCTCCTCGACTTGTCGCATCGGACAAGCTTTCGTCGTCACGCCTGGGAGAAGTCGGCTATGGCGCTCACAACGCCAATGCATAAACAATGTCAACACGACCTAGGGTATAATACAGCTTCGTTTTTTTACTTATCAAAGAGGTGATTTATGAAAAAGGGATTATTGATTGGGCTTGGAATTGTTGTTTTGCTTGGCGTTTTGTTCTTTTCGATTTTTGGCGGAACATACAACAAACTCGTTGTTTCCGAAGAAAATGTGAAGAAAGCCTGGTCGCAGGTTGAAAATGTTTATCAGCGCCGTTTAGATTTGATTCCCAATTTGGTGGAAACGGTGAAAGGGTATGCTTCACATGAAAAAGAAACTCTCGAAGGCATCACCAAAGCCCGCGCGAGTGTCGGGCAGATGAATGTCACTTCCGATGTGGTGAATAACCCCGAAGCGTTTCAAAAGTTTCAGGAATCACAGGGGCAGCTCACTTCTTTTCTTTCCCGCCTTTTAATGGTGTCGGAGCGTTATCCTGATTTAAAAGCCAATCAGAATTTTCTCGATTTACAGGCCCAGCTCGAAGGCACCGAAAATCGTATTTCGGTTGAGCGAGGCCGCTACAATGAGGCAGCGCAGTCTTTCAATACTTTGCGCCGCACTTTTCCTACGGTAATTCTCGCCGGCTGGATGGGCTTTAAAGAAAAAACTTACTTTGAGGCCGACAAAGGCGCCGAGAAAGCTCCGCAGGTACAGTTTTAATAATGGCTCTGAGACTTCGTCTCAACCGCTGAAGCCAATTTAAATGAGACGCATCTGCTTTACTCTCATTGCGGTTGGGCTGTTTGCCTCATCTCTCTGGGCTGAATTTCAAATTCCCGAAAAGCCGGACGGCTATGTGACCGATCATGCCGGACTTCTTTCCCCGCAAATCCGTGTTCAAATCGAAAGCGTTTTAAGTCAGTACGAAAAAGAAACTTCGAATCAAATTGTGCTCGCCATTTTCCCGACACTGGGTGGTTCTTCGCTGGAAGATGTTTCCATCCGCATCGCCGAAAAATGGAAAATCGGACAAAAAGACCGCGATAACGGCGTACTCTTCGTTGTTTTTCGCGATGACCGTCAAATGCGTATTGAAGTCGGATACGGTTTAGAAGGCGTTTTGACGGATTTGCTGAGCAGTCAAATTATCCGTAATGATGTGGTTCCGCATTTTCGTGCCGGAGATTATGAGCGGGGAATTTATGAAGGTGTGAGGGCGATTATAGATGCCGCGCGCGGTGAATATCAGCCCATGACAACCGCTGTGCCGGAGAATAATGGCGCGGCCTTTTATATTTTTTTCATCATTGCGGGAATTATTTTCGGCGTTGATTTGATTCGTTACGGTTTTTACGCGCAAACTCATTCGTCCGCGAAACGGTACGGCTTTTGGGAGTGGTTTTTCCTTTTTGCTGTTTTTTGGTTTATTCTCAGAATCGTAATCGAAAGCTCTTTGCGTTCCGGCGGTCGCGGATGGTCGAGCGGCGGCGGATCTTCCGGAGGAGGGTTTTCGGGAGGCGGCGGAAGTTTTGGGGGCGGCGGGGCGAGTGGCAGATGGTAGTGCAAGGACTCCCAGACAGAACCAGTCTTCCTGCTCAGACAGATGCGTCCTTACGGCGCATAACTCGCATGAAGACTGTTTCTGCTTCGGTCGCCCCGTCGGCGTGGAATGTTAGGCAGGTAAGCGGAACTTTGTCTGTAATAGATTTGTGCTCGTAAACTCGCACTGAAGAATAGAGAGATTATAAGATGTTGAAATTTCAATGGCTGCCGGACAGGGATGACTCGCCGAAGTTTTTTTTCTCGAAGAAAGAGAAGCTGAAAATCAGCGAAGTTATTTCGGAATTAGAAAAATCAACTTCGGCGGAGCTGCGTGTGCATGTTGAAAGAAGAAATTTGAAAATGGACTTGATGACGCAGGCTCGCGCCGCGTTTGAAGCAATCGGCATGACGAAAACCGGCGCGCGTAATGGCGTGCTTATTTTTATTTGCACCGACACGCATGAGTTTGCCGTGTTGGGGGATAAGGGCATTGATTCCCGCGTACCGCAGGGTTTTTGGGCCGATACGACGGCAGTGATGGAAGCTGATTTTCGCAAAGGGCTTTTTCTGGAAGGTGTGTCCCGCGCGATTCAGACTCTGGGTCAGCCGCTGGCGGCGCATTTCCCCTCTATTGCCGGCGACCGTAACGAGCTTTCCGACGATTTGTCGCATTCATAATCATCCTGTCTCTGTCTTGCCAGAAGGCCTTTCACCCCCTAGAATGTGTCGGATTTAATCTTAATTGGCTCTTTTTTCTCTCTACGGAATAGGTTTATGTTTCTGACCGACCTTAAAATTAAAGATCAGGCCGTGATTACGGGCTTTCAGCAGGGTAACAGCCTTTTGCAGGAACGGCTCATGGAGCTTGGCATCGTGCCCGGCACGCGCGTGCTTTTAAAACGCTTTGCGCCCCTGGGCGATCCGCTTGAAATCATTGTCCGCGGCTACAGCCTCGCCATCCGTAAAGAAGATGCCCGTCAAATTCTTGTCAGCCCGGTGATCGCGGTATGAGCCACATCCAAACCGTCGCTTTGCTCGGCAATCCCAATGTGGGCAAAACCACGCTCTTTAATGCTTTAACCGGTCTGCGCCACACTACCGCGAACTATCCCGGCGTTACGGTCGAAAAAAAATGGGGCAGACTTAAGGGCGCTGATCATACCGATATTTTTGATTTACCCGGAGCCTACAGTTTGCATCCGCAATCTCCCGACGAAGAAATTGTGCGCAATGTTTTGGAAGGCAAGCAGGACGGCGCGGAAAAACCCGATTTAATCGTGATCGTGATGGATGCGAATAATTTCAGCCGTAATCTTTATTTCGCGTTGCAAGTGATGGCATCCGGGTTGCCCGCGATTTTGGTTTTAAATATGTGGGACGAGGCTCAGCAAAGCGGTAAGCAGATTGATTTGGAGCAAATCAAAAACACTTTTGGTTTGGAAACGGTTGTCACTGAAGGTGCTTTGGGTATCGGAATTGAAGGGTTGCGGCGTGCGATTACGGCCGGATTGAATCAGCCCCGGCGCCCGGTATTGCCTTTTGATGTGACGAGCAAAACCCCGGCCGAAATTTATCAAAAAGTGGATGAGCTGACCGCCCGGTTTGTGAAAGAGCCCGGCATTGCCGTCAAAACGCTTTCACATAAAATCGACGATGTTTTAACGCATCCTTTTTTTGGCTGGATTATTTTCTGCGCCGTGATGGCCGTGATCTTTCAGTCGATTTTCTCGTGGGCAACTCCGCTGATGGATTTGATTTCAAATGGTGTCGATATGGTGGGGCGATTTGCGGCGAATATTCTTCCCGACGGACAACTGGAAAGTTTGGTTGTGGATGGGGTGATTGCCGGTGTAGGCAATGTGATCGTTTTTGTGCCGCAGATTTTCCTCCTGTTTTTCTTTATCGCATTTTTTGAAGACTTCGGTTACATGGCACGCGCCGCGTTTGTGCTCGACCGCCTTATGAAAAAAGTGGGGCTAAACGGGAAAGCCTTTTTGCCTTTACTCAGTTCTTTTGCCTGCGCAATTCCGGGCATTATGGCGGCCCGCACGATTCCCGACAAAAATGATCGCATTGCCACGATTATGACGGCACCGCTTATGAGCTGCAGTGCGCGCTTGCCCGTTTACGCGCTGATGATCGGCGCGTTTATTCCCGCGGAAAAAGTTTTTGGAATTTTTAATCTCAAAGGCGTAACGCTTTTTGCGATGTATTTTCTCAGTATTTTTGCGGGCTTAACCGTTGCCGCTATTTTTAAAAAGACGCTTTTAAAAGGCAACCGTACGCCGTTTCTGCTGGAAATGCCGCCATACCGCGTGCCGCGTTTTCAAAATGTGCTGTTAGTCATGTGGGATCGCGGCCGCGAATTTATCAAAAACGCGGGAACGACGATTTTTGTGCTTTCGATCATTCTTTGGTTTTTGGCGAGTTATCCGAAAAGTTCCGACATTGCTTTCCGTTATGAAGTTCAGCGCAAAGACGCCGCGCAGTCGATGCAGGCCGATGATTTAAAAACAAAATTGCACCTGATCGACCATGAAGAGGCGAGTGAACAGCTGAAAGCCAGTTTCGCGGGCAAGCTTGGGCATTTTATCGAGCCTGTGATCCGTCCGCTCGGGTTTGATTGGAAAATCGGCATTGGTCTGGTTTCTTCTTTCGCCGCGCGTGAAGTTTTAGTGAGTACGCTCGCCATTATTTATAATGTCGGCGACGAAGCGGATGAAAATTCGGTCGATTTAATGGACGCATTGCGTAAGGAAAAAGACCCTGTTACTGGCGAGCCTGTTTATACGCCGCTCGTGGCCGTGGGCATTATGGTTTTCTTTGTGTTGGCTTGCCAATGCATGTCGACCGTGGCGATTGTGAAGCGCGAAACCGGCGGATGGGGTTGGCCGCTTTTCATGGTTGGGTATATGACCGTGCTCGCATGGCTTGGCGCGTTCGCCGTCCATCAGATAGGTAAGTTGCTGGGGTTTTGATGGAATGCCGCAACTGTAAAGCTGAAATTGACGATGAGGCTTTTAAAAAAGGCGAATGCCCGAAGTGTGGACAAGATTTTAATTACGGCTCACCAGGTTGCGGATAAAAAATGGATATCTCGGAAGTTATCGCGTTAGGGATTGTTGCCGCAGCAATAATTTATTTGATTTGGAAAAACCGGCGCAAAAAGAAATGTTGCGAGAAGTAAACTACTTCTGAACGGCAAATTGCTTGAGAGCGGATAAATCGAGATGTTCGAGAGCGGAAATATGCGTGGCTTCCAAATCTACCTGCGGCGCTTTGCCCGCGTCATAAGCTTCTTTCCAGCGCAACGCGCATAAACACCACTTATCGCCCGGTTTGAGTCCGGGAAAACCCCATTCTTCTACAGGGGTGGAAAGATCATTGCCCCGTGCTTTTGAAAACTCAAGAAACTCCGCGGTGGCGACTATGCAAACGATATGCAAGCCATGATCATCGGGTCCGGTATTGCAAAATCCGTCGCGGTAAAAGCCTGTGAGGGGATCTTGGCAACAGCTTTTAAGTTCGGTTCCGAGGACATTTTTGGCGGTGCTCATGGGCGTATTCTAATAGGTTTAAGGTTAAAACTCAAAGGTTAGAACTATAGCTCAAAAGTTAAAGGTGGCTTGGACAGTTTTGGGATTTGGACTGTGGTTTTTAGATTTAACCTTTGACCTTTAAGCTATAATTTTCGTTGTCTATGAAACGATATTTGATTTTTCTTTTAATGTGGGTGTTTTGCTTTCCTGTGCTTGCGCATAGTGAAGAGGCCTGGGATCGTGTCCAGAAAACAGGCGAATTGCGCTGGGGTGGCGATGCCGCGGGCGGCGCGCCTTATGTTTTCCCCGATGCCGATCAGCCCGATAACCTTATTGGCTTTGAAATTGATCTCGTTGAAGCTCTCGCTAAAAAACTGGGTGTTCAAGCCAAGTTCGTCAGCGTGCAATGGGATCAGCTGGTTCCCGCGCTTTTGCGCGATGATTTTGACGCCGTGTTTAACGGCCTTGAAGTAACGCAAGACCGCCTTGCCGCAATTGATTTTTCGATTCCGTATTATTTTTTCTCAGAGCAAATTACCGTGCGCGCCGAAAATAATGCCATCCGCACATTCAATGATTTGCACGGAAAAAAAGTCGGCACGCTTTCCGCCACGCTTGCGCATAAAATTCTCGAAGACGATGGCAACATCACCGCCGTCGGTTATCCCTCACCGGTGGAAGCCTACCGTGATCTTGAAATCGGTCGCCTCGATGCCGTGTTTATGGATGTTCCCATCGCCGCGTTTTATGCCGCGGGTAATCCCAAACTAAAGAACCTTTCCGATCTCGCGGGCGAGGGAATTTACGCCGCGGGCGTACGCAAAGATTCACCGCAATTGAAAATGAAAATCAATGAAGCTTTGATCCAGTTGATTCAATCTGGCGAGCTCAAAGAAATTTATCTTAAATGGAATATGTGGAATGAAAAGCAAGATAAGCTTGCCGACCCCAAACAATGGGATGTTAAAAGAGCGCATGAAAAAAATCCCGTTATGAAATTCAGCAAGCTTTTGCTTTTGGGCGCGGGCATGACATTAATTCTTTCTTTTCTGTCGATGGCGATCGCGGTCATTGTTGGTTCCGCGATTTGCGCGGGCAAACTTTACGGTAACTTTTTCGTGCGCGCTGTCTGCAATGTGTATGTCGAGGTCGTGCGCGGCACGCCGCTTCTCATTCAGCTTTATTTGCTTTATTACGGCTTGCCCAATCTCGGTATTCAGCTACCGGCCTTTGCCGCGGCCGTATTGGGGCTTGGGTTTAACTATGCGGCTTATGAGGCTGAAATCTATCGTGCGGGGCTGCTTTCTCTTCCCAAGGGGCAGGAAGAGGCCGCCCGATCGCTTGGTATGACAGGCTGGCAGGCGCATCGCTTTGTATTGGTGCCGCAGGCTGTGCGCACTATTTTGCCGCCTTCGACCAATGATTTTATCGCGCTGTTTAAAGATACTTCGCTGGTTTCTATTATTACCGTCATGGAACTGACGCGCGCGTACACAACCGCCGCGACAACGACTTATCGTTTTCTGGAGCTCGGTCTCGCCACCGCGGCGCTTTATTTTTTGATGAGCTTCCCTTTGTCTTTGTGGTCGAGAAGAATGGAAAACCAAAAGCATGCTTCCGTACATTAAAATTAAAAATTTGGGCAAAAGTTACGGAAAAAACGAAATCATCCGCGATTTGTCTTTAGATATCAATTCAGGCGAGGTGATTGTTTTTAAAGGCCCTTCCGGTATCGGTAAAAGCACATTATTGCGCTCGCTGACTTATCTCGAGCCTTTTCAGAAAGGCAGTATTGAAGTCGGCAAATATGTTTTAAACGCGAATCTCGACCGCCGCAAAGAACGCGAAACGATTCGCGCTGTCAGAACTCAGCTTGGCTTTGTGTTTCAGTTTTTCAATTTATTTCCGCATTTAACCGTGATTGAAAATTTAACGTTGGCGCCCATTCAGGTTTTGAGAAAATCAAAAGAAGAAGCGTTGGAAGACGCCCAAAAACTTTTGAAGAAAGTGGGGCTGGAAGAGAAAGCGAATTTTCACCCCGAGCAATTATCCGGCGGACAGCGTCAGCGCGTGGGTATTGCCCGTGCGCTTGCCATGAAACCCAAAGCTATTTTGTTTGATGAGCCTACTTCCAGTCTCGACCCTGAAATGAAAGGCGAAATTGTGCGCGCCATGAGCGATCTTGCGAGCGAGGGAATGACGATGTTGATTGTTACGCATGAGCCTGCTGTGGTCGAGGGGATTGCTTCGAGAATCGTGAGTTTTGGAGCAGGGCTCGAAGTTTTGTCAGATACTGCCCGTTGATTTGTCATTCCCGTGCTTGACGGGGGTTATAACGGTGTATATACTTTGTAGTAACAAAGGAAGTTAATATGATTAAGCACTTAACGGCTCATGGCAACAGCTCAGCACTTGTGATTGATAAGGCAATTTTGCAAATTCTGAAAATCGATCAGAAAACGCCTCTTGAGGTTTCAACTGACGGCAAGAATTTGATTATTTCACCGGTTATCGACTCCGGCCGTGAAAAGCGGATGCGACAGGCGCTTGCTAAAGTAAATAAGCGGCATGGAAAAACTTTAAAAGAGCTCGCGAAGTAAACTTCCGTGGAAGAGCCGATTTTTTTGACTTTGGCAGAAGTTGTTGAGATCCATGCGGATCAAATTGCTCGCTATGGCGGCGATCCGCATATTCGCGACATCAACGCGCTTGAGTCCGCTGTTGCGCAAGCCGAGTCGGCTTTTGGCGGTGAGTTTCTTCACAAAGATTTATTTGAGATGGCTGCAGCTTATGCCTTTCACATCTGTCAAAACCACCCCTGCGTTGATGGTAATAAGCGCACTGCATTAGCCACAGCTTTGGTATTTTTAGAAATTAATGAAATTTCTCTTCACGACCCTAAGCAGATGCTTCTTTCCGCAACCTTGTCGATGGCAAATGGAAAGCTCAGAAAGAAAGAGTTTGCCAACATTCTGCGCGATTTAGCCGGCAACTAAGTCTCTTTTATCTTCGTTTTACTCCCCGAATGGAGATGCCAATTTGGCACTTCCAATTAATACTTGATGTTCCAAAGTGGAACATCAAGGTCGCATTTTGCGACCTTGAAAATTAATCTGGGTGAAACCCCATTCTGCGTTTGGGCTTTTCTTCTTGGATAAGAAGTCGCTGAATGGCTCTAATAATCCCTTGAATGTCTTCGTCGTGCTTTCCCACTTTAGATTCAAGTGCAGATAGTTTGGCAGAGAGTTCTTGGTGGGTAAGGGCAATTTGCCTAATTCGGACAAATGTTCGCATGATTTCAATATTTACTTGAATCGCGCGTTTACTTTTAAGAACGGAGGAGAGCATAGAAACGCCTTGTTCTGTAAAAGCAAATGGAAGATATCTGTGTCCGCCCCAACTTGAGGTCACAATTTGTGACCTCAAGATTTGTAATTCTTGTGGGGTAAGTTCAAGCATGAAGTCACTTGGAAACCTTTCGCGGTTTCTTTTAATTGTTTGTTTTAAAACTTTGGTCTCTACTCCATAGAGCTCTGCCAAGTCGTGGTCAAGCATGACTCTCTGCCCGCGGATGAGATGAATCTTTGGCTCAATTGGGTTAGCTGGACTTGTTTTACTCATGCCTAAATTATATATGCGTATTAATCATATGTAAATATAATTAATCAGCAAGTAGTCATAAGGGGAGGTTATCGCAATTTGCGATAACCTTTATGACTGGGAGTCACAAACTGCGACCACCTTTGCAGTATAATCTTCGGAGCTAGGAGAAATGTTTTCGAGCTTAAGAACCAAAACACGCGATCAATAACCGGAAAATCATAAATGGGATTTAAAAAAACGGTGGCCAGGGAAGGGTTGATCTTGATCGGGTTTGTGGCCTGGGGCGTTTTGTGTTTTATCGCGATGATTAATTTTTCCGTTTTCGGAGAAATGGGAGAGAAATTGGTGCCTTTTCTTTTCTGGGCGGGGCTGTATAGTTATCCTGCGTTTTTAATTCTGCGCTTTATAGTATGGGCAGTTAAAACGCTTAAGCGTCCTTAAGCACGAGACGCTGAAAACGGCTCATCTGCGGCGTCGCGATCCTCACAATTCTCGTCAACGTATTAGCACATACGCCTCCTCGATTATTCGTCCGCTCCTTGCATCTAAGCCCTTTTGAGCGCCTGTTTGCACGACCTGTATTCGATGAAACCAAACGTAACGATTGAAAATTTCAGGTTTGTTTTTTATATGCGAACAGAATATTTTTAGCATAGAATAGTCCAAGTCTTTAGAAACACTTTTACTCTGAAGGAAAAAACAATGAGCGGAAGCATTCAAGTAGATAGCCTTGTATTGCAAACTGATCCACCTATATATATTGCTACTATAAGTGGTAATTGGCTTCTTAAGCATTCCCGGCCAGATTGGCGATCAGAAAATCCCGAAAAGGGGTTTCAGCGAGTTGTTAAAATTGATAGAGCTAAGCAAATTGCGGCGGCAGTATTAGATAATCATCGCACATTTCCCAATGCGATTATCCTAGCGACACAAAGAAAAACTTTGCCAATCCGAGGTGGAAAGCTTACGTTGGAAAATAGTCTCGAATTTCTCGTTGTTGATGGGCAACATCGGCTCTATTCGCAAAAATTTTCTGAATTTGATGCCCAATATGCTTGCATTTTGCATTGTGGATTGGATAAGCCCAGCATGGCAAAGCTTTTTCTCGAAATAAATGATACGCAAAAGAGGGTTCCATCTTCACTTAGATGGGATTTAGTTAGGCTTGTTCGTCCTGAAGATGATCATGATGCAATTGTGGCAGTAGAATTGGTTTTTGAACTTTACAATAACGAAGAGAGTCCATTGTTTCAAAGGATAGATCTAACTGGAGAAGCTCCGGATAATAGTGTTAGCCAAGGTTCATTGGCACCTGAGATAAAAAACATTGTTTCCAAAAAAGGACTTTTTAGCGATGGTGATTTTCAAGCGCAGGTTAATGTGCTTATTATTTATCTGGCCGCGATCAAAACCCTCGATAATTCTGGTTGGAAGCATGGGACCTCACCATTTTATGCAACAAGAGTGTTAAGAAAACTTATTCAATTATTGCCTGAGATTTTGTCTGATCTTAAAATTAAAGATTTGTCACATATAAAAATGGAACACTTTTCAAAGTATTTGAGAAAAATTAATGCAGACTCTTTGAGAAAAGAAAAAATTATAGAAAAACAAGGGGCTGCAGGTATGAAGGCAATTTACGATGAAATTAAAAAACAGATTTTTTAAGGCTGTTCAAGTATATGAATATTTTTTCAGTCCCCGAAGCAAAGCACTATTGCGGTCATTTTACTAAAACTTCTCTGTATTCTTCCGCGTCATTTAAATCTCATTTGTGTGGGCTAGGCTCAGACACTTCTTTTGTAGAAGGAACTGTTGAATTCAATGAATTCAGAGATGGTTTGCTGCGTGAGTCTGAGCGGCTTTTGTTCTTGTCTGCAGTGCACTATAAAAAGAGCTATGATTTGTTAGCAGGAAGCTCCTGCGCATGGGCACATACTACAATGTATTATGGCTCTTATTATGCTGCATTATCTCTTTTGGCTATGTTTGGTGCGTGGGTCCATTTCGGCCATCCGGGGAGCGTAGTTGCTTATGTTGAAAACGGAACGCCTGGATTTCAGAAAATTACATTCAAACAGACCAAACCATATGTCAATGGACTTTCAACTTACCAGGGGCCGCATAGAAAATTTTGGGATGTGTTTTATTCATTGATGACCAACTTGATTCCATCCTTACCTCTACATAAGAGATGGAACGTTGCTATTTCGCCCGTTCTTGGCACGAACAGAACTTGGCTTATTGATAAACGAAACGATCTTAATTATGACTCTTTTCAGTCGATTAATATGATGGTAGGTTTTCAGAAAAATTTCAGAAGTCGGAATTTTTTGGCAACATTGCCTGGCGATTTAAAAATTCAATATGATGTTATGCTGAACATGATTGAACTGTCTTTTTTTTATGCGAAGCATTTTGGACTAAGAACGGATTCTCTAACCAATCTCAAGCCCTCAGGAAGCCGGAAAAGAAAAATAATGCAGACAATTATTTACGGTAAATCTCATAGGCTTGTAGGTAAGTCAAAAATGGCTAGTGTCTTTTAATATGAAATACATGGGGTCTAAAAAATATATGCTTATGAACGGTTTGGGCACAATGCTTAGAAAAGCGGTGCCTGAGGCCGAAGAATTTGTCGATTTATTTAGCGGATCAGGTGAAGTCTCAAAATTTGTTTCGCAGAATTTTGATTTAAAAGTTACGGCAGTTGATTTGCAGAAATTTTCAGCAGTTTTTACAGATGCTGTTATCGGTCGCACAAAACGTATTTATGCTAATTCATGTTGGAAGGCGTGGGAGAAAAGAGCTAATGCGGTGAGTAGAAGAGAGCCATGGGCAACTTATTTTAGAAAAGCAAATAAGTTGCATTGCAGTGAAGGGAATGCTTTTAGAAGAAAAACTGTTACAAACGCTAGAATCTTTTCAGAAAAAGTAAAAGACTGTCCCATTACCCAGGCTTACGGCGGACATTATTTTAGCCCGCTTCAAGCTTTGTGGATCGATGCATTGCGAACAACTCTCCCAAAAAACAATTCTGTGTCGCGTGCTTGTCTGGCCGCTTTAATTCAAGCTGCAAGTCGTTGCGCTGCTGCGCCCGGTCATACCGCCCAACCTTTTCAACCAACAAAATCCGGTCGTAAATGGATTTATGTTGCGTGGCGGCAAGATGTGGTGAAAAAAACAAAAGAAGCTTTGGTTGAAATCAGCAAGCAGTTTTCGAAGAAGAAAGGCGAAGTTATTTCCGGTGATGCTAATGAAATTGCTAAGACTATAAACGAAGGAGCTCTTGTTTTTATTGATCCACCGTATTCGGATGTGCAGTACAGCCGGTTCTATCATGTGCTCGAGACAATTGCCCATGGGAAAATCTCCGAAAGTACTGGTGTGGGGCGCTATCCGTCTATTCAGGAACGACCACAGTCTGATTACAGCAGTAGATCAAAATCTAAAGAAGCAATTAAGGATTTGCTTAAGACGCTATCGTCTCGTAAAGCTAATGTCATCCTTACATTTCCCGAAAAGAAAAGCTCAAATGGCCTTTCTGGTAGGCAGATTGAGAGAATCGCAAGAAAGCATTTTACAATTTCTGAAAGCAAGCTTTCTTCCGGTGTTTTTAGTACTCTGGGTGGAAATAATGTCCGTCGTAAATCTCGTATGAAATCCTCCGAATTAATTTTACGCATGAAACCCAAGAAGCAAAAATGAGTAACGGTAAAAAAATAACAATCTTTTTAGCTGACGGACTACCAAAAGGTATTCGTCACGTGAAAATTGACCAGTGGAGTGGTAAAGCAGCTTGCGGAAAACCGGACGCCGTCCACGGGGAGACGTTAGCAGAGTTCGGAACATTTCCAAAAGTGCCGGGTTTGCGGTTGTCGTCAGTCTGTAGTCTTCAGTCTTTGGTCTTTAGTCTGTCGCTAGGAAATTAGAACCGAACGGTTGCGCCCGCCGATACGCCGTATTCATCAACGAACCGGCCTTCGGCAAAAACGGTGACACACTTTCCGATTCCCATATCAACACCCACAAACGGCCCGAATTTTTTGTGGCTCTGATAATGAGTTTTTCCCGCAAGACCGCCGTTGTCCTGCAGCGCAAATGATCCCTTGCTGACCATCTCGACATCCGAGTATTTGCCGCCGAAATAGGGGGTAACCGAAAGATGTTTAGAAATTCGAAACTCTTGAGAAACACCGATGGCCGCCTGCCACTCATTGAACGTGAGTGTGTCCGAACCGAGGGATATTTTCTGCCCGGTAACCGTGTCATTATTGGCGCGTGTTCTGCGATATTTTACATCGGTGAAAAATTGAAGTTTTTTCTGATTGCGAAAGATCTGTTGCTGCCAAAGAAGGACTTTGGTTCCGATGCCCCAGGCAAAACTGCGCTCAAATTGAAAAGCATCTGTATCAAGCCCAAAACCGCGGTTAACAGGTTCCTCGATCAAAACTTGTGCACTGCCCAGCTCGACGTAGGGTTCGACTCGACCTCCCAGAGCGATCGCAAGTTTGGCAAGGTTCCAGTTTACTTGAGCTCTCGGGCCCCCTGTCGAGGGCCTCAGAAGACGCCTTTCATACTCATAAATGTAGCTCGCCTTCAAAGGACTCTTGCCGACTTTGGGGATGTCCAGCCATCCTTCAGGGCTTGAGATATCACTGTTCGCTCCCACAGTCGCTCCGAAAACGGAGGGCGTCAGGCATTGCATGGAAAAAAACATGAGTAAACAGGTCATGAGGGCAGTGAGCTTTTTCATTTTTTCTCCATTTACTGTCAGCGTTGCGTTCATAGAAACGTGCGGGATCTAAAAGAACCTAAATTGATGATAAGAGTATCGGTTGTCTGGGCTGGTATCTTGACCCCGCGGTAGCAGGTGTCCCGATTTGCGTTTGTTAGGCTTCATTTCCCCTCTACGATCTGCTGTTTCTTAACTCTCCTTATATCTTTACTCTGCGCCATAGTAGGGGAACACCCTATAGAAAGCGGACCGGGTAATGGCTATGCTTTGGCGTGCTCAATTTTAATTTGGGCACGTAACTTTTTAAGCTGGGAGAAATTATGGATCTTATTACTGTTGTTATTACATTGATTGTTGTCGGCGTTATTCTTTGGGCGATTAACCGGTACATACCGATGGATTCCAAAATCAAATCGATTTTGAACATTGTGGTGGTTATCGTTGTGGTGATTTGGCTTTTGCAGGGTTTTGGCGTTATCGGAAGTTTGCGTGGAAACAGCCCGACCGTTGATCTATAAAAAGCAGGGAGTTGGAATATGGCAGGCAAGACAGATCAAATGAAAGGCCGGTTTAAAAAAGCGGCGGGCGAGTTGACGGACAATCAGCAATTAAAAGATGAAGGCCAGGCGGATGAAACCGCGGGAAAAGTAAAAGAATTCACGGCTAATACCGTCGACAAGTTTATGCGCACTATGCGAAAGAAAAATTAAAAAAAGGAATATATGAATCAGATCAAGCGTTACGGTTTTAGTGCAATGGCTTTAGCGGCAGGGTTACTGTTGGCAACATCCGTATGGGCGGCAGATGAAGACACCATCGGCGGCACGGTTGAAAATGTGAACACAACTGACCAGAGCTTTACATTGGTCGCGACCCCCGAGGGTGTGCCCGCGGGTTCTGCGGAAGTGAATGTGAAGCCTGCGACTGATTACGTCGGTGTGAGCGGCCTCGAGGCGCTTGAAGACGGCGACAGAGTTGAAGTAGAAACCGGCGCGCGGGTTGACGGCGAATTTAAAGCCGATACCGTCACTAAAGTTTAAAAATTAAGTTTGCCCCGAAGGAGCCGGCCATCGGGCCGGCTCTTTTTTTTGTACGCGTTCACGCTGTGCTTTACGCGGCGCGACCTTAAAATTCTGGGGACAAGTGAGGGCTCTGCTGGCATACTGCGGGCATGAATAAAGTTTCTTTTAACCCCGCTTAAAACATCAAGTCTTGGCTTTGACTACCCATTCCACAAGCCAGCTTCTTCGGGAACAAATTGATTTGCTTCCGTTTATTACGGTTCAAGACCTGACCCCTCTTTTTGTTTTTCATAAACCCGGTTTGACCGTGCAATCGGCAAAGGGCTACGTCAGCCACTTCAGCACGGCTTCAGCCAAGCGCGAAGGTTTTTCACTGCACGATTATTTTGTGCAGGCGGGGTTAGATAAAAAGTATAACCCCGATGAAATGATTTGTTTCGGCCGTCTTGATAAAGACACATCGGGTTTATTGGTGTTGGCAAAGAGAAATCGGCACCCCAAATTTATCGATCAGGTTTTGCTTAATCCGCATTTTAGTGAGGCGGGTGCGAAAGTGACCAAGGTTTACCGCGCGCAAATCAAAGGGTTAATGGATGCGGAGCGTTTAAAAAATATTCAAAAAATTAAAATTCCGACCAAAAACGAAAGCTTGGTTGAGGTGCGTGTTGAAAGCGCGCGCGTCCTTTCTTTTTCCGATCCGGAAAAAAACTTCGCGAGTTCCTGCGTTGAGATTGAAATTAACGAGGGAATTCATCATCAGGTAAAAAAAATATTTTACGAGCTTGGGCATCCCGTGCGGAAGGGCGGCTTGCATCGGGTTCGTTTCGGGGCGTTGACTTTAGCGGCTGATTCGGACAGTGTTTTCAGGGAAATGAGCCCGGGCGAAATACGGCCGTTGTTTGATGTGGAGAAAAAATGGCTGGTCGACCTTTATAATGGTTGGCTTACCCGTGAGAGACAGAGCCTCAGACTGGCTTAACCCCAATTTATTCAATATCAATATATAGCAAGATATAGCAGTCTATTGATATAAAGTATTTTTAATGCCATTCTTATCCCAAGAGTTGCTAATAAACCGGTAAACCATGTTTTATTTATGGGAGCGATTGTGAAACTTTTCTCTAAGAAACAAAGCAGTTTGTCACAGTGGATTGAGAAAATTGAAGAGCGCGAGAAAGTCAGGATCTTTAAGATTAAAGGCAATTTGGACATTACCGCGGTGGCTCAAATTGAACAGTTTGTGACTTTAATGAAGCAGAGAAAAGGGCATGATTTTAAGCATGTTTTACTCGATTTTGCCGAGGTGACGCAGATTGATTTTTCAACCGTGGCGGCACTGCTTAAAACTCTCAGGGATTATTTGAAGTCTTACCAAAAACTGGCTTTGATTAACGTGAATGAACAGCCGCAGAATATGCTCTGGCTGGCGAAGGTCGGACATTTATTTCCTTCGTATACAAGCCGGGACGAAGCTATCCACGATTTGGAAACCCGCTTTTAACTTTTCTTTTCTCGCTGATTTCCCGCAGTTTCTCCTGTTTAGGACATAACCTCATTCCGAGCTATAATAGATCTTCTTAATTTTATTTATTTGGGAGGATAGTATGAACCACGTTATCGACAAGAAATCATCCGCATCCGACCTGACCCATCTTTTTTCGCCCCGTTCGATCGCGGTGATTGGTGCTTCGCGCCGCCCTGAAACGGTCGGTTACGCGATGGTCGATAATTTACTGCGCGGGGGATTCAAAGGCAAAATTCATTTGGTGAATCCCAAAGCTGATGAGATTTGCGGCTTACCTTGTTTTCATTCCGTGGAGGCGATTCCCGAATCTTTTGATTTAGCGGTTGTGATTGTTCCGCCATCCGCTTCCGCGGTAACGCTGAAAGCTTGCGGTGAAAAAGGTGCCAAAGCCGCGATTGTGATTACGGCGGGTTTCCGTGAAATCGGAGCGGAAGGCCGGAAACTGGAAGATGAACTTTGCGCGGTCGCGCAAGATTACGGCATTGCGATGCTGGGGCCCAACTGTTTGGGGATGATCAATACCGACCCGGATTTTTTGGTGAACGCGAGTTTTGCCCGCACGATGCCGGTGGCCGGCAATATTGCTTTTATTTCGCAAAGCGGCGCGCTTTGCACGGCGGTGCTTGATTATGCCAAAGGCGCGGCGATTGGTTTTTCAAAATTTGTGAGTTTGGGGAATAAATCGGCGCTGAATGAAATCGATATGCTTACTTACCTCAAGCATGATCCGAAAACCCATGTGATTTTGCTGTATGTCGAAGATTTGGTCGACGCGCGACGTTTCATTGAAGCCAGCCGTGAGATTACGGGCGAACTTGAAAAATCAAAACCGATTTTAGTCATTAAATCAGGCCGCACCGCGCAAGGCGCCCAAGCGGCGCAATCGCATACGGGATCTTTGATGGGCGCGGACGAAGTGTATGACGCGATTTTCGCGCAGGCCGGTGTTTTGCGCATGGATAGCATTCAGCAAATGTTTGATCTTGCGATCGCTTTTTCGCAGCAGCCTTTTCCGAAGGGACCGAATACGGCGATTATTACGAATGCCGGCGGTCCCGGCATTATGGCGACGGATACCTGCATTCGCGCGGGATTGAGCCTTGCAAAATTTAAACCCGAGACCGAAGCCGCGCTTTCCAAAGTTCTGCCGCCGACGGCAAATATTCATAACCCAATTGATGTGATCGGTGACGCGCGCGCGGACCGTTATGAAGAAGCGTTAAAAATTGTGGCGAAAGATCCGAATGTGGACAGCATTCTGGTTATTTTGACTCCGCAGGCGATGACGGCGATTGAAGAAACCGCGCAGGTAATCGTGAAGGCCGCGAAAGGAATCAAAGTTCCGATCATTTCGTGCTTCATGGGAATTGCCGATGTTTCCGCCGGCGTTAAAATTTTGGAAGAAAACGGGATTCCGCATTATCGTTTTCCCGAGAACGCGGGGCAGGTTTTAGGGTTGATGCATCGGTATCAGCAATGGATCCAGCGTCCGCGCACTTCTGTGAAAGCTTTTAAGGTGGACAGCGCGGCGGTGAAAAAAATTATTCAGGAAACCAAGCAAAGCGGACAAGTGATGGTGCCGATTGACCGCGCCATGGCGATTTTCGAAGCTTATGGATTTCCGGTTTTGCCGTATGGTTTCGCGCGCACGCCCCAGGAAGCCGCGAATCTCGCGGAAAAAATTGGTTTTCCGGCAGTGGTGAAAACCATTTCGCCGCAAATTGTGCACAAGTTTGATTTTGGCGCGGTGCGTTTAAATCTCAGCGACGCGCAGGAAGTCGCGCAAGCCTGCAATTTGATGACCGCGAAATTTAAGCAGGTTTTTCCGGAAGGAAAGCTCGACGGATTTTTTGTTCAGAAAATGTCAGCCAAGGGTTTGGAAGTAATTTTGGGCATGAACCGCGACGCGGCTTTGGGCGCGACGCTGATGTTTGGTTTGGGCGGAATTTATGTCGAAGTTTTAAAAGACGTGACTTTTCGTTTGGCGCCCTTGCGTGAGCGCAGTGCCGAGCTGATGGTTGAAGAGATTCGCGGTTACCGCATGCTGAAAGGTGTGCGCGGAGAAAAACCTTCGGATATCGCGAAAATTACGGAATGCATTGAAAGGCTTTCGCAATTAGCCTGCGATCATCCTGAGATTCAGGAAATTGATATGAATCCGCTGATGGTGCACGCGGACGGGCTTGGCGCCTCTGTTTTAGATGCGCGGATTATTTTGAAATAAGCCCGCGCGTCCCGGAGTTCTTTCGACGCTTAATTAATTATTGTAAAAAAACTTCTTGAGCCATTCGTCGTCGCCTTTGACGGAAACGATGGTGCGTTTAATCTGCTGCTGACAGCCCGCGATCTTGAATGAATATTTCTTTTTTGTGAACAGGGAGCTCTTCGGAAGTTTGCGGTTGGACATAGGCTAGTACCTCTTCTGGTTTGTTTTTGAAAGGGATCGGTACAATGCTGAGTGTTTGTTTTTAAATGATGCTTCATCATTTAAAATGGAATGAAGCATTAGGTCTCCTTTGTTTTTTGTTGGAATTGAACAGCGAAACAGGAAAGGGAATCGGATGAAGACGGCGAAGAGACTGGACGTTTGAATTCCGCCGGAACTTCGAGTTCCAGGAGAGAGATTAAATCCGCGTCGCGAATAGGCATCAGATAATCGAGGCGTATCCAGAAGCGGCTTTTGAGCCGCGGGGAGTAGCATTCAGCGTAACCTTCGGCAGCGCTGAGACCGAGAAATCTAAAAAAATCACCCTGAGCGACTTCTTCCCCGTACTCGCCGTGCTTTTTTAACGCGAAGCACTCAACGAGTTTGAGCCAATCACCGCATTCGGGCGCTTTTTTATGGGCCATAAACCTCATCAGTTGAGACGTGATGTTTACCCACTAAAATCATCGGCGCAATTCAAAAAAAATTGAAGTCAATTTTAAGTAAAAATCGAATTATTTTTAAGTCTCTTCAAAATCGTCCGCGATTTTATTTACCGTAGCCTCCGGAGCATTTTTCATGCCATGCCCGGCAAGTGAGGGATCATTTCTTTTTGCGGGTGAGTCTTGATATAATGCCCTATGGATTTCTTTAATGACCTCATTCAGCTTCTTCATCTTTCCGAAGCCGCTACGGCGATTCTTGTTTTAAGTGTGACGATTATGCTGGGGCTGGCTTTCGGAAAAATTAATTTTCGCGGCGTGCGGTTTGGCGTTGCGGGCGTGATGTTTTCGGGTCTTTTGCTCGGGCATTTTAAAATCAATTTTTCGCTTGAGCTTGCGGAGTTTATCCGCGAATTCGGCTTGATGCTTTTTGTTTACACCATCGGCGTGGAGGTCGGCCCTGCCTTTTTTTCATCTTTGCGCAAAGAAGGCGCGAAGCTGAATTTAATTGCGTTTATTTTAGTTTCTTCAGGAGCTCTTTTAGCATTTGGACTGGCTAAATACTTTGATATTCCCGCCGCCGCCGCGGGCGGACTTTTTTCCGGGGCGGTAACCAACACGCCCAGTCTTGCGGCAGGGCAACAGCTTCTCAAAGGGATTGAGGGCGTGACGGAGGAAATGATTAAAATGCCCGGTTTAGGTTATGCCGTGGCCTATCCTTTCGGTATTTTGGGCGTGATTATCACTTTTGTGACGGTTCGTTTGTTTTGCCGCGTCGATCCTTCCGTGGAGGCGGAAGCTTATCAAACGGTGCATTTAAAAGAAAATCCCCAGCTTGAAACGGTTGATTTAAAAATCGAAAATTCGGATTTAAACGGTATGCGCATCCGTGAGATTTTGCCTTTTCGCGATGTGATTATCTCCCGCGTGGTGCATGAGGGAAAAGTTCGCGTGGCCTTGCCTAAGACGATGATTCATACGGGAGACATGGTCCGCGCTGTCGGAACCAAGCCTCAATTGGAGGCTTTATGTTTTGCGATCGGCGCGCAAACGGATTTCGCAAAACACCCCGACAGCTCGGTGCAAATGCGCCGCATGGTCGTTACTCAGACGGAATTGTCCGGAAAAACAATCAGTGAGCTTGATGCGCCTCACTATGGCGTTACGATTACCCGTGCTCGGCGCGGCGAGTTAGAATTTCCGGGCACCGGAAACGTGAAGATTGCTTTTGGCGATATTTTGAGCGTGGTCGGACATGAGGACGATTTGAAAAAATTTCGCGGAATGCTTGGTGATCACCCCAAAGTTTTAGATCATCCTCATTTGATACCTGCTTTTGTTTGCTTGGCTTTGGGTGTTTTGTTGGGGAGTTTGCCGCTGCAAATTCCGGGAATTCCCGCGCCGCTTAAAATCGGTTTAGCCGGAGGAGTTTTAATTGCAGCGCTGCTTTTAAGCCATATCGGTAAAATCGGACCGTTGGTTTGGTATTTGCCCGCCAGCGGAAGTTTGATGCTGCGCGAAATCGGGATCGCGCTTTTCTTGGCTTGTGTGGGATTACGTTCGGGCGACAAGTTAGTCGAAACATTTTCTTCCGGACCGGGGCTTTTGTGGCTCGGCTGTGGAGCCGTGATTACCCTTGTTCCGCTGATGCTGACTGCTTTTTTTATGCGGCTAAAAATGAAAATGAATTATCTGTCGATGTGCGGGCTGCTGGCCGGCTGTTATACAAGCCCTTCAACTTTAGCTTACGCGAATCAAATGGCCGCTTCGAGCGCGCCGATTGTTTCCTACGCGGCGGTTTATCCTTTAGTGATGATTTTACGCGTTGTTGCCGCGGAATTGCTGATTCTTTTTCTGATGAAATAGGGAGATGTAAATGACTGTTAATTTGTTTCTCGGAAACTTGCTGCTCATTTTTGGAATTATGAAAATCGGCATGTATCTCTTTGGAAAAAATTTAAAACTTTCGCGTTTGGAAGCTCTGAAAGCCCGCTTCGGCAGCCGTAAGGGGACTTGGATTTATCTTTTTGTTTACGCCGCGCTGCCGATTGTGTTTGGTATCGCGATTCTATTCCGCGAATACCGCTTGCTTCATTAACCCGGTAAAAAAAAGAGGCATTTTTAATGCCATGCTTTGGGGGTTAACTGGTATAATGTCGGCGAATGAGTTTTAATTTTTATCTGGGCATTCTGCTGCTGATATTTGGTTTGATGAAAACCGGATTGTTTATATTCGGTAAAAACCTCACGTTAGCCCGCCTTGTAGCGCTGAAAAACCGATTCGGCTCCCGCAAAGGCACCGCGATTTACTAACCGCGTACGCAGTGCTGCCGGTTTTAAGCGGACTTGTACTTTTGAGCCGTAAATTCCTGCTGTCGAGATAGCATTAACCCTCCTCCTGATTCCATCAGGGTAAAGGCTCCGTTTCAATCGGTCGTTAAAATTGAAACTTAGCGTTTAATTTAACTATAAGAAAACAAGGAAAATCCATAGCGGACAAATACGTCCCTATACAACGAACCTATGACTACAACAAACAAAACACCGGATATTGCTGTTCCGGTTATCCAGCAGCATTCTTTTGACGGTCTCGGTATTGCGCCGATGATTCTCGATATTCTTGATAAACTGAACTTCAAACATCCGACCCCGATTCAGCACCAGGCATTGCCGGCTGCGATCGAAGGAAAAGACTTGATCGGTATCGCGCAAACCGGCACGGGTAAAACCCTGGCCTTCGCTATTCCGATGGTTCAGCGCCTCGCGGCTTTAAAAGGGAAGGGACTTGTGATTGTTCCGACTCGCGAACTTGCCGCTCAGGTTGAAGAGACTCTTCATAAACTGACACCGAAGTTCAATATGCGTACGGCGCTTTTGATCGGTGGAGCTTCCATGCACATGCAGGTTCAGTCGTTACGGCGCGGTGCCAATATCATTATTGCCACGCCGGGCCGCTTGCTTGACCACATGGAACAGCGCACAGTGCGTCTCGACGATGTAAAAGTTTTAGTTCTCGACGAAGCGGACCGCATGTTTGACATGGGTTTCGAGCCTCAAATCCGTCAGGTTTTGAAGATGATTCCGAAAGAACGCCAGACGATGCTTTTCTCGGCAACCATGCCGCCGAAAATCATGCAGCTTGCGTCGACTTATCTGAACCTTCCGGCTTATGTGGAAATCGCAAAGCCCGGAACGACTTCGGATCTTGTTACTCAGGAACTGTATATCGTCAGCAAAGAAAACAAAAACGGTTTGCTCGTGAAGCTTCTTGAAACTTCCAAGGGCAGTGTTTTGATTTTCTCCAGAACAAAAATCGGCGCGGTGAAAATTGCGCGCGGATTACATCATGCCGGAATTAACGTGGCGCAAATCCATTCGGACCGTACGCTTGGACAACGCCGTGAAGCTTTGGATGGTTTTAAAACAGGGAAGTATCGCGTGCTTGTCGCAACCGATATCGCATCGCGCGGTATTGACGTAACGGCGATTGAACTTGTTGTGAATTATGATCTTCCGGATGATCTGGATAATTATGTTCACCGTATCGGAAGAACGGGACGCGCAGGACATCATGGCCGTGCCGTGACACTTGCGATGCCGGATCAGTATATGGAAGTCGCTCGTATCGAGCGTCTGATTAAACAGCAGCTCGCCGTCGTTGAACATCCGGATGTTCCATCCGGTAAATTTCCGGACCGCAGTGCTCCTTCGGGAAGCCGTTTGAATCCGCGCTCACGCGGCGGATTTGGCGGAGGACGCGGAGGCTTCGGCGGCGGACGTCGTGGAGGCGGAGGGTTTGGCGGGGGCCGTTCTTTTGGGCCGCGCCGCAGCGGCGGGGGCGGAAGACGCTGATCGCCTAAAATAATTTAAAAAATTTTGAGCCCTGCATCGAAAGCGATGCGGGGCTTTTTTATTGCCCTGTTCCGTGTTCTCATCACAAAATTGAATTCATAATCCGCAAAGCACTTTCTATCTTTTTCTAGCATTTCTTGGTTTTAACCTCCTGCCTGCATTCCTTCTTTTCATTAAAAATGAAAATTTTAGCCAAGGATGCTTGTAGTTTTTGTGCCATTCCATTTTTGTTATTTATCTTAAATTATTACTATAAAACAACTTATAGAAATTTTAAAAGTTGGCATGGTCTATGCTTATTATTAAACAGGAAGTAAATTGTTTTAAAAAGTTTGTAGCTAAGGAGGTGCTTAATGAAGATGAAACATTCTCACCGGATTTTAGGACTCAAATCTTTTTTAAAAACAACGGCTCTTCAACAGTTTGGGAAGTGCTTGCTGGACGAACGCTACGAACAAGCAAGAGACGCTTTGGGGTTGGCATGCCGGTTCGGAGCAACAAGTCAGGATATTCAGTCTGTGATGAAAAATCCGGCGCAGTTTATTTAACCGCGTCTGAAGTTATAGCCTGGGGGGGCTTTATGGGGGAAGGGAAGACATTTTTTAGGTTTGTCGCTTTATTGCTGCTGCCCGTTTTTTTTGCGGAGTCGGTATGGAGTATGCCCGCCGCGGAATGGTTTTCTGCAAGAACCGCGTCCGTAAAACAAGCTGACCCTATTTTTTCGAACCATCCTGATTTGCTCCTTTTGAATGATATGAATTGGGTTAATCCCCCTCAGGTTCCTTCGCAAATGGGGGAGCGGGTTGAATCTTTTTCCGGTAAGGCCCCTTTCCGCGCCCTGATTGTTCAGGACGCTCACGCGCTTCCTGAAGCTCAGAAATCTGCCGCCAAGATTATTGATTTTTGGGTTTCCCGCTTAGGACTTCAGTTCGTCGGTCTTGAGGGAGCCAAAGGTGATTTACCGCATTCCGCGGTTGCTGCGTTTCCCAACCGTGCGGCCCGTACGATGCTTGCCGAAACTTTGCTTGAAGAAGCTGTGATCGGCGGGCCTGAATATTTACAGATGACAAAGCATCCCTCGCTTAAGCTTCGCGGAGTTGAAGATATGGGGCTTTACGAATCGGACCGTGTTGCTTTTCTCAAAGTTGTAAACGAACGTGATGATGCGCTGAAGATACTGAATACCGTACGCAGCCGAACGGAAGAAGAAGCTCTGAAGATTTTACCGGTGGAATATTTGCGTTTCAGAAAACACGCCCGTCAGGCTCATGAAAACGGAGACTGGCAAAAGCATCTTTTGAATCTTCAAAGTATGCGATTGGATAATCGTTTGACGGGGCGTTATCCGGCGTTTGACTTTTGGCGCAAAGCGCATGAGCTTTCGGATCAAGTAAACCCGGAAATCATGGAAAGTGAAATTCGTGGTTTAAAGAAAAAGGGGGCGCTTGGACTCAAGCTGGCGGAATATGGTGAGAAAGTTTTACGCGGAGAATCGCTTGATGCGGATCTTAAAACAGAAGTTTTACTTTGGAAGGAAAGCCCTACGGCGCTTAAAAACTACCCGGTTACTGTCTCGGCTTTGAAGGCGGCCTATCTTATGCGCCGGGTAGGAACAGGGCTTTTCGATGAAGTCGCAAGGCTTGAAAAAGAGTTAACCGAAAAAGCCTGCCCGGAAAGCGGTCAGAAAGAAATTGTCCGGCGTCTTGAGAATCTTGATATTTCCCGTTCTTTGGTGATGCTCAGTTTAACGGCCTCAGATTATGAGGAGTTTCTTTCGCGTCGCGATGAGTTTAAAGCGGAAGCATTGGGGAAAGCGAATCAAACTGTATTTAGCTCGGATGAGAAAAAAGTTTTGTCGGAAACTATGACTGCCGCGATGAGTTTTTATCATATCGCGATGCGCCGTGATGAAGCGTTGGCTCAAAACTTCATAAGCGAACTGAAGAAAGAGAATCAGAAGGTGGGCGCACTTGTAATCGGTGGATTTCATACGGCCGGTCTTTTGCGTGTTTTGCGTGAGCAAGGAATCAGTTATGAAGTGGTGCGCCCCAAAATTAAAACCACTGATTTTTCAAAGTATCAGACCATTTACGAAAAACGAATGAGCTCTCAGCTTTCTAAGCTGGAATGGGTTAGACCTGAAAACTTAGAAGACGCGCAATTCAAATCGCATTCGCAATTGCAGCTGCAGACTCCCCGGCGAATGGAGAAAAATTTTCCGGAAACGCTTTATGCGCTGCTTTCCGGCACCGCGGCGGCGCTTTCCGGCCGTCCGGTGGAAACTGAGCAAATTTTAACATCATCCGCGTTTGTTTTGTCCGATACAGCGATTGCCGCGCTAAGAGAACTTGATTCGTTTTCAGATCGGTCGCGGGTTTGGATTTCACCCGATGGACAAGATACTGTTTTCTGGTTTTTGGGAACAGAGGGGCAAACACCGCTTTTAACCTCAGCGGGGCCTCACGCTAAAACGCGGGCAGGAAAAGGCGCGTCAATGATGCGGTTTGACGGCCGTGAAGTTTGGATTCGAAGAGGCGGGAGCTCTCCTGAAGCGGCTTTGCCAAATTGGAAAAGAAGTTTACCCGCCCGCTCCGAATTAAGGGGCGATGACGATTTGGCGCGCATAACTTGGGCAGGTGATTTTAAAGCATTGGAAGAGATCGAAAAATTTAAGCGGGCCCTTGCTCTTCGTCTTGAGGTTTTTGCCGAATCTTTGCGTTTGAAAAATACGGATGAAATTCAAAAAATTTCTTCCGCGGGAATGGCGCTTGATTTCAAGTATGAAAACGGCAGGGTTGAAATTATCCGCTTTTCGACTAACTGGAAAGATCGCTCCGCGGCGGTGCGGGCTATGATGCTTATTTACTGGGAAGAATATTTGAGCGGGATGAGCCTCATTCACAGTCAGGGAGTGCATGCCGCGGCGGTTGCGGAACGCGTTGCCAAGCGGTTCACAAATCGGATAGTTGAAGATAATTTTGTGCCGCGTTTTTTAGATTCTCAGGTTTTAGTTGAAAAAAGAGATTTGTGGCAGAATTTAATTTTTTCGTTGGCCGCTTTGAGCGCAGCGGGTGTTAACGATAAAAAAAATAGTTTCTCTGTTTTTGATTTGCTGGGAGAGCACAATCGACTGATTCAAGAGGGGGGCAAAACCGGACGGCAAATAGATCTTCCGAGTTCTCCCGATGAAATAGAAAATTGGCGCCAGGCACTTTCTTTCGCTGAGAAAGAGATGTCCGCTGAAATGATCCGCCGGCTTAATTTGGGGGAAATAGAAGCGCAGCTGCTTCAGGCAGAAATTCCTGATTTTTTATTGCGTTATGGGCGCATAAAAATCATTTTGGGCGAAAAAACAGGGACAGATTTTAAAGAGGGGTTTCAAAATGGAGCTCTTTTGTGGGCTGAAGCCTTAATTCAGGCAGGTGAAAAAAAATCCTTAAGTAAAGAAGCCCCGCTGGCACAATCTGAAAGTGTAAAAATTCTTTTGCCTGAAATTGTAGAGGAGGCACCTGTTTTGCCTCATAAAACGATCTTAACCGAAGCAGAAAGAGGCGGTTCTTTAGAGGCAGGTCGGTGGTTTGAAGGCTTGCCGGATCTCGCGGTTATTAAAACATGGGGGGGTGACGAAGGATTTGAAAAATTGGAAGAAATCAGCAAGAGGCTGTCAAAAATTCAAAACCTTAATCCGGAGGGTTTTGGCGCGGGTGCTCTTGAGTATTGGGAGGCCGTAGTAGCGCGCATGAAACATATACGGCAGGGAGTTCCCGATACCATTCCCGTTGAGTTGGATGAGAAGGTTACGGATGATGGGTTGAATACCGCCGAGCTTGATACAGAGCCTGTTTTTTCGGGTAAGACAAGCAGTTGGACGTTTCCGGTTTTTGAAATTGTGCTTACTGTCGCAGTCGTTTCCTTTTTGAGCCTTCCGTTTTTAGGTATGACTTTGCCCGTTGTTTTAGGTTTGGATTTAGCCGCTGCTTTATCAACAAGCGGACTTACAGCCGCGGCGGGAGCGCTTCTTTTGATTTCTCTGCGTGCCGGTTACTTAGCGGGGATGATGCTTAACGAGTGGGGGCATTTGATTGCCAGCGCTTTTATGGGGAAGGTAAAAACCATAAAAAATTTTCACAACTGGACCGGTAATCGTAATATTTTCAGACTCTTAGCAGGGTTGATGCCGTTTACGCCTATGCCCTCCGCTTATGTCCAATTGGATCAATCTGAAACAAAAGGGGTTGGAGCCGTAAGAATCGCGGGTTTTGTTTTGGGCGTGATGGCTTTTGCCGCACTGGTTATTTTCTTCGGAAAAACTTTGCTTTTATTTATTCCGATTATGTTTTTTTACACAGGTGTCTCGGGCGGCATTCTCGCCAAGATTGCCGCTTCTATTTCCGATATTTTTAATCCGCCGAGCGAGGACTGGCTTGCGGCTTGCGGTAATACCTCCATCATGGGATTTGTGAAAAAGCCGGCGGACTTAGATAAATATCTCGCCCGTTTGAAAGAAAGTATCATCGTTACTGAAAAACGCGGAAAAATCGCCATCGGATTTTTTGCCATTATGGAAGATTTAAACGGAAACCAGGAGATCGTTCACGAAAAATACTACATTGATTCCCGGCAAACCGCCGCAGATGTTTTTGAGAATCAATTTAAGCCGCTTGTTTTAAAAAGAGCCAGAGCGATGAAGATTCCTTTTTACATTCATATTGGCGACCATTTGCGTTTTCCGACCGCAGGTGCCAAAAAAGGCGATTTTTCAATTACCGCGATTGAAAACGGTGCGCATCCGCATGGCTGGGTGGGACAGCGTGAGTCTAAAGTTTTAACCGGCACCGCGAAAGGGTTTGAATATATTGTTAAAAAAGTTTATGTCGTTTTGGGGCATAACGGCGATTTTAATGACTTGGTAAAAACTTTTTCTGAGCGGATTCGCGCCTTCTTTTCCCGCAGACAGAAAGAAGCGCTCGAAATAGAGTTGGATGGAAAAGCTTATTCGAATCAGCAAATTGCCTGGGTGCTCAAAAGAATAAAAGGTATTTACAATCCGACAACGGGAGACTCTCCCAAATTATCAGGGGTTCAGGATTTAGTTTATGTTCAGGGCCGCTGGGAAGACACGGTACAGTTTGCCCATTACGCCTCGGTGGCGCCCGATCTTGAATATTACTTCGGCGGTTTTATTCCCAAAAACGATGCTGAAGAAGCACAAGCTCCCAACCACGCATTAAAACCGGGCGAAGTGAAAGTTTTAGCCGCATTTCTTGAACAAGCTTTTGCTCAAGCAGGCGGAATGGACAAAATTCGCGGTCTTACGGATTTGGCCGACATTTCGGACGAGGACTTGGGCGGTTTGCAGGAAAAAATTTTAACTCAAATGAATCAAGCTTCCGGCTCTGCTCAGGCTCTTTTCAAACAAATGGGTGAAAAGGAAAGCGCGCAATTCATTGAAACGGCCGTTTATGCTTTTCTGCGACATAACCTTTTAAATTCTTGGATTTATATTTCCAAAAATGTGCGCGGTTCGGCCGGTGTTAACGCGTATTCTTCGCTTCAGCCGCGCACAAAAATTTCTTTTTCGCTGGGACAAAACATTACTTTGGGTTTTGGTAAAAAAAACGGCATGGTTCAGGTAGGGTCTAACTCTGAGGCCAATGCCGGGCGCGTGGATGGGTATGAGTTTCTTTTGGATTTAAACGGGCTGGGTGAAGTTGCTGAGGTGACGCATGACGGGGAGACTATCGGTATCAAAGTTTATTCGCTGACGCTGAAAGATGAAAACGGCGCATCCGGGCGATTTTTAACCCAGGATGAAATCTATGCCCGGCTCCGTCCCGCTAAGCCGATTGAAGTTTCTCAAAACAAAGACCCCGCGCAGCTTGAATTAAATTCCATTCCGGCTTATTTGAAAGTTATCCGCGATGAATTTAAAGACCCGCGCGATTTGAGGCGTCCCAAAATGCCTCCTTACACGGCAGAGAAACATAATTTCTTTGTGATGCTGGAAATTATCAAAGTGATTCTTGCCGGGCCAATCGGACGGTTGATTATGCGGCAGAGCCGCGTCGGTATTGAAAGCGGGCTGGGAGACGATGTTTTTATGAAATGGGCGGAAGTCAAAATGGAATCATTTTTAGCGGATTTGGGCTTGGTAAATGCGACGGAAGAGCAAAAAAAGTCGGCGAGACAAATTTTGGTGGCCGCGTTCCGCCGTGATATCAGTAATTTAATCGTGAATCCTGATGTAGTGAAAAGCGTGCTCAAGCCTTTTGCTTTGGAAATCGCGGGAAGGCATTTGAATTCATCTCATAATCAAGAATCTATTTCCCAGGAAACCATAAGAAATGCTGTGACAGAATTTTCAATTAAATTATTGTCGGAATACGACTTATCTGACTATCGAGATTTAGCGGCCGCTAATTTATTGAAAAGCCAAGAGCCGCTGCTGAACGCTTTGAAGGAGAATCGGCTGGATTTTCAGTTGATTCAGTCGTTCCTGCCGCAAGCAGACGAAGAGCCTCATCACAGTTATGACGCGGTTTTTTTCGGAAAAGAAAAAAATGAGCAAATTTTGAAAATGATTGAAAAAATTCTAAAAAAAGTTTACCCGCATTTTCAGACACGTGTTTACGATTCCAACGAGATTGACCGCGAAGCGAATGCGCATTTAAGAGATAAAGAGGATGCTTCAAAACTTTTGCCTCCGGGAGAGATGGATGTGGAAGGCTTTAAAGAGCAGCTGAGCCTGACCAATCCTTTTGTGGTTGCGATTGCTTCTTCCGGATCCGGGCAGCATTTTAACTCTTCGACAGGGGCTCTCATGCTTGCGCGTGTGATCGAAGAGCTTTTTGTCGCGACGGCGGATGAGCACAGTCAAATGAGCCGCGCTGTGGGACTTGAGCGAACTTTAATTATACGGACCGAGTGGAGTCCGACGGAACTGGGAATGGGGGCCTACGCCTCTACCCGCGCAACTTTTATGGAGCTCGTTTCATCAGCTGTGCGGAGCTTGCCTTCCCAAATCGCCGGGCGGCCGATTTTTGGAAGTGAGTTTACGGATGACGATATTAATTTTCTTGAAAAAGAATGGGATCATTTTATTGATCAAACAGCTCCCGCGGTGTTGGGTCAAAAAAGCGATGACGAAAATACGCATACGAACTTAGTCAAAGCCGGAAAATCATTTGGGCGCCGCATCTCAGAGAGCACTGTTTCTTTGGCGGCGGCATGGGTTTATATCGGCTTAACCGTGGCTGGGAAAGTGCCCAGTCTATTTGCGGTATTGCATGGTTTGGGAGGCTATGTGTCTGCCGTTTTAGCGCTTTCTCCGGTTACTTTATTTTTGGCTATTTTTACCGTGATTGCAATTACGGCATGGAGTATCGCCGTTTATCAATCAACCCAGCGTCATGCGTTTTCAGGCAAGACACGCGACTATCAAAAAGCGGCCGTCTGGACTTTTTCCCTGACTTTTTTTGCTGCCCAGATATTTTTCCTTCCGGGATTGGGCGACGCTCTTTTTTATATGTTTTTTGCTTTTCCCATTTTTACTTTGGGTTATCGGTGGCTTGTAAGCTTGCGGGATGGGAATACTAGAAGTTTTTTTGATCGCGGCGGAATGAAGTTTTTTTCTTTTGTCGGAGTTCAGGAAGAAGTGGGCAAGATTTTAGAAACAGTGTTCCGTAAAAGCTTTTCTCAATCTTATGGGATTAATGGAGCTCATGCGGAGGCAACCAGCGCGGATAGAATGTTAGATGATCAAATTGGCGGAAACCGAGCTTGGATTAATCTTGGCTTTCTTAATAAAAGCGGTGTGCCGGCCTTGGCGGATGACCTCGATGCGCTTCAAATGGTTTTCAAGCAATTGATTACGATTCTTTCGCAGGTTTTGTTTCCTTACTCTTATTTATTCGGTCTGTCGTTGGTGGGGGCGCACAATGTTTTAATCGGTGACGAAGGATCCAAAAGTGAAAAAGCTTCACAGCAGCATATTACGATTAGCACAGCCACTAAAGGAGATATTTCCAAGAGAAGATTGGCTCAGCAGTTGTTTGGGTTGGCGTTGGATGATTTTCGTTTGGTTCTTTCCGGGTATGTTTTGATTCACAGTATTGCCGCTTATACCGCGCGCCCGGTTTGGTATCGCCCCTGGAGCTATATCGTTAAGTTTAACCCGAACAATACACGTTCCGGCGCGGGAACGCACACGACCGCGTCACCACGGTCTGCGGACCATCTTTTGCCGCATTTACAGGTCATGGACAGTATCTTGCGGCCGATTCGGATCGAAGGGCTAGAGCCTAAACGCATTGAGCCGCCGGACTATATGCACTTTCCTGATCCCAATCGGAAAGGTCCGCCCGCTCAATCCGCGCCGCGCATGAAGAAAAATCCGCGTCTTGATGCCATGGATCGTGCGATTCAAGAGGCTCAGGCTGCCTTAGAAAAAGCTCAGCGAGAATTTATTCAAGAAAAAGAACGCCAATTTGCGGAAGTAGAAAAAGAGGTGCGCTTTGAAGGCGGCCGGATTTCGGCTAAACCGGAGATTCAATATGCGACGGCCGAATTTATTCGGCGAGAACTAGACTCACGCGGGTTAAACGGAATGGAGCCTGAAATCGCAGAGCCCTATCGGCAAAAGCTTGTTTCTTTGTCAGCTGCTTTACATTCGGATGAGAACGCGTACGGAGAAAAAATAAAGCCGGATGAGATGGCGGATTTTTTTGACCGATATCGTTCGCAGCCGAAGGAGTTTGTGAAGGCTGTGGCTTATCAGTTATTTAGCCGCAGTGAAGTTAGACAAGTTTCTCTTGCGGAGAGATCAGAAGTGAAAGGGGCGGGCTTGTTATCTGGTTTGCAGGCGCAAGACGCAATGCGTTCCGGTATCAAGGCTGATCAGATGCGTTCTGAAATGCGTGAGCTAATGGCATTGCCGAAGCGAACTTTACAGGAAGCTTCGTCGCGCATTTTGGGCAATCAGATTTCAGACAGCGGCGTTGTGATTTTTGAACGTCCTTATGATCCGAAATGGATTCGCCGGTTTATGGCGAAGATGCCTGCTGGAGTTCGGATTGTTATGCGGGCGCCCGCGGAAAACGTAATCGACAGAGCGCTTTATTCGCGTGAGCTGGCCGCTGAAATACGCCGTGGCATTTTTAGTTTTGAGTTTTCGGAGGCATCTTCTGAAAGCTGGATGCGAAATTATTTGGGGGCAGAGTTTGATCCGACAAATGTGATTCAGGTTGAATCACCAGAAAAACCCTCTGAGGCCGATGATGAAATGCTTTTGCTTTCCGCGCCGATGGCAGCGGGACACGTTTTAGTTTTAGGTCAGCCGCAGCGGTTAAACTTGCCCGGAATGCGTTGGATTCAGATTTCAGCATGGATTAGTCAGCTCTATGACGTTGTGAAGGTAACTCAAACTTCAGCATAATGATTTTAAGCGCTTCATCCGTTTCGCTGTCCCTCAACCCCCTTCCCCCGGGGGATGGCGGGCGGATGGAGACGCCTTTTTTTGGATAGCTAAGGAGTTTTTTTTGAAACGCGAGAAATTCTCGGATTCGCAAATCATAAGGACCGGGTTTTACTCTTGCTCCGAAGCTTACAGCGGTGCGTTTGTTTTTTCTGAAACGGACGCCCGGCACCGGGCCGGATTATTCTCAAGAGGTGATGGCGGTTCCGCTCCTTTACCGGCATTAAAAAAAGCTCGTGTCATTCGGAAAAGTCTCCGTAAGGTTCGCGCACGGAATTCTTCCAATAGAAAAAGCAGGAAAAATTAAATTTTTATTAACAATAGAGCCGTCATTTTGAGCCGCTTATTGATTTGCCGCCTCTTTCTGCTATATTGATCATTACCTTTCAGGAGGGGATATGAACTCATTTAAAATTGCATTGGTTCTTGCTGCTTGTTTGATTTTGACTCAGGTTTCTGCGCTGGCTTGTTCCGGACATGGTCCCGACAACGCCGCTTCCCACACCGAGGGAGATAAGCCGGCCAACGGCTGATTTCATTGAAAGACTCGGTTCAATCCGGAATTTCCGGAGCTGATTTCTCATGGCATTGATGCTGAAAAGGGTTAACCGCCCGCGCGACCTTAAATGGTATCAGGCGGGAGCTCTTCTTTACGGCGATTGGGGTACGAGCAAAGCGTATGTGCTCGGTATCGCATTCGCTTTATCCGGCCACGCCTCTTGGTTTTTTCTTGGACTAATGTCTTTGTTGACAGCCGCAGTGGGCGTTTGTTATGTGATTATTTGCCGGCTCTTTCCTGATGGAGGCGGGGTTTACTCCGCCGCAAAAAGCCGGTCAAGAGTTCTTGCCATGGTCGGCGCATTTTTGCTTGTAGCGGGGTATACCGTTACGGCGGCTATCAGCGCAATTGAAGCTTTCCACTATTTACGCGTTCCCGATCCGGAATTATGGGCTGTTATTTCAATCGTGATTATTGGATTGATTAATTGGATTGGTCCCGGGAAAGTCGGTAGTTTTGCCGCCTTGATTGCGATCGCCGCTTCCTTGTCTGCTTTTGTTTTATTTTTCTACACTGTTCCCGGATTACCTCAGGTCGAATTGACCATGCCGAAGGGAAGTTTGCTTGAGAACTGGAGTTCTTTTGTTGGCATTGTTTTGGCTCTCTCCGGGGTTGAAGCAGTGGCGAATATGACCGGCATTATGCAAAACCCCGTTGAAAAAACAGCCAAGAAAGCTATTTTTCCCGTTCTTCTTGAAGTTTCCATTTTGACTTTTTTGTTGGGAATTGCGATGAATGCGATTCCCGGTCTCGAAATTGGAAACCATGCCGAGGCAATGATGCGCACGATCGCGGAACATTACGCGGGTCCCTTGTATGGGCAGGTGATCGCGGTCACTTTTGGTTTGCTTTTGCTTTCGGCCGCAAACACCGCGATTGGCGCGCTTGTAAATATTCAATTTTCGCTCGCGAAAGACCGTGAATTGCCGTCTGTTTTTACGCAGCTGAATCGTTTTGGGATGCCCTGGCTTCCGCTTGCGATTGGAACTCTAATTCCCGTGATTGTGCTTGTCGTTGAGCCGAATGTTTTGGGTTTGGCTGAACTTTATGCCGTGGGCGTTGTGGGTGCGATTGGGCTTAATTTAGCTTTTTGCGCGACTAATTCCCGGTTAAGCATGAAGCCGTGGGAAAAGATTTTGCTGCGCGGCTCCGCGCTGATTATGCTTTTGGTGGAGTTAACGATTTGTATGCAAAAGCCTAAGGCGCTTTTGTTTGCTGTCGCGATTGTGGGCGGCGGATTTTTGATTAGTGCGCTTTCGAAACGTGTTCCTGTGAAGACTCCAGTGGAAGAAGCCGAAGGCATGCTGAATGTTTTGACAGTCGAAGAGGCCGGCGAGCTCGCCTCTCTTTATCCAGCTTCGACGATGGTGGCTCTTAAATATATGAATATGAACTTAATTGAAGAAGCCGTGATGCGCGCTACTGCCAAAGGGGAAAACACGGTCTATTTAAGTTACGTGGATGATGCTCCGGCAAGCTCGGTGCTGCTGGATGAAGTGGAGCCTTCTCCCGAATCGATTCACGTTTTCTCAACAGCGCAAGCGGAATTAGAAAAGAATGGCATCACTGCGATACCGGTTTGGCAAATTGGCGCGGATCCCGGACGGTTGATTGCGGATGCCGCAAAAGCATTAAGTGTTAAGACCGTGGTGATCGGAAC